>Ga0315315_10000452_pt1 | contig 34254 bp, 40 predicted proteins | sample M140m3416metaG_FD_203699 | JGI IMG/M metagenome (GOLD analysis project Ga0315315, IMG submission 203699) | Ammonia-oxidizing marine archaeal communities from Monterey Bay, California, United States - M1 40m 3416 | ecosystem: Environmental > Aquatic > Marine > Intertidal zone | place: USA...
TCTCAGTCTATAAAAAATAATGATGAGTTTTGGAAAAAAGAGGGAAAAAGAATTACTTGGATAAAGCCATATAAAAAAATCAAAGATGTAAAATATAGTTCTAAAGAAGTAAAAATTAAATGGTTTGAAGATGGAACTTTAAACGCTTCTGCTAATTGTATTGATAGACATCTAAAAGATAAAAAAGATAAAACTGCAATTATTTGGGTAGGAGATGATCCAAAAGATAGTCAAAAGATTTCTTATAAACAACTTCATCAAAAAGTTTCAAAAGCAGCAAATGGATTAAAAAAATTAGGAATTAAAAAAGGAGATCGGGTTACAATTTATCTAACAATGATTCCAGAGCTAGCAATTGTAATGCTTGCATGTGTAAGAATAGGTGCAGTACATTCAATTATTTTTGGAGGATTTTCTGCAGATTCTATTTCGGGTAGAGTAAATGATTGTGAATCTGAATATATAATAACTGCTGATGAAGGTATAAGAGGTGGAAAAACTATTCCGTTAAAAGACACTACTGATGAAGCATTGATGAGCTGTCCAAATGTTAAAAAATGTATTGTGATTAAAAGAACTGGTAATTACATTAATTGGGATCATAACAGAGATGTTTGGTACGATGATTTAATTAAAGATGTTTCAAATCATTGTGAACCAGAAGAAATGAATGCTGAAGACCCTTTATTTATTTTATACACGTCAGGTTCAACTGGTAAACCAAAAGGTGTTTTACATACTACAGGTGGATACATGGTTTATGCTTCAATGACTCATCAATATATTTTTAATTACAAACATAAAGATATCTATTGGTGTACGGCAGATATTGGATGGGTGACAGGACATAGTTATATCATTTATGGACCACTAGCTAACGGGGCAACAACAATTATGTTTGAAGGAATTCCAAATTATCCTGATACATCTAGATGGTGGCAAATTGTTGATAAATATAAAGTTAATACTTTTTACACAGCACCAACTGCTATCAGAGCTTTAATGCGAGAAGGTGATAAACCTGTTAAAAAAACTTCTAGAAAATCACTTAAATTATTAGGTACTGTTGGAGAACCTATAAATCCTGAAGCTTGGATGTGGTACTATAAAACAGTTGGAAATTCTAAATGTCCGATAGTAGATACTTGGTGGCAAACTGAAACAGGTGGAATAATGATTGCCCCACAAACAGGAGCTATAAATTTAAAACCTGGCTCTGCAACAAAACCATTCTACGGAATAAAGCCAGTTCTTGTTGACAAAAATGGAAAAGAAATCAAAGGAGCCGGTGAAGGTAGACTTTGTATCTCCCAGTCATGGCCTGGACAAATGAGAACTGTTTATGGTGATCATCAAAGATTTATAGACACTTATTTCTCACAATTTAATGGGAAATATTTTACTGGGGATGGATGTCGAAGAGATAAAGACGGATATTATTGGATTACTGGAAGAGTTGATGATGTAATTATAGTTTCAGGCCACAATCTTGGTACAGCCGAGATTGAAAGTGCATTTGTAGCACATCCGAAAGTTGCTGAGGCTGCAGTAGTTGGTTACCCTCATGATATTAAAGGTAATGGATTATATTGTTATGTAACTCTTAATGCTGGTGAAAATGAAACAGGTGAACTCGAAAGAGATTTAAAATTATGGGTAAGAAAGCAAATAGGACCTCTGGCAACCCCAGACTTAATTCACTTTACTCCAGGCCTTCCAAAAACTAGATCGGGAAAAATAATGAGAAGAATTTTGAGAAAAATTGCAGCTAATGAACATGGACAATTGGGTGACACTACTACTTTAGCTGACCCCAGTGTTGTTGAAAGTTTAGTTGATAATAGAAAAAATATTTAAAATTGAATTAAGTTCTGAAATTCTTGTTTAATAACATCCCATTTTAAAATCATTGAGTTGAGCACAATTTTACGATCCAAAGTTTTTAATTCATCTGCTATAGGTGCCCATTTATATAATGAAAGCGCACTAAAGTTAAAAGGTAAGTCCGAATAATAAATATCCCAGTTTACATTTTGAAATCTTTCATCAAAATTTTTTCTTGCCTCATCAATAATTTCTAAAGGCATTTTATTTGAGATTTCATCATCTAATATCTTATTAAATATTTCTTTAGCTTTTTGAACATCTTGAAAACTAAAATTAATTTTTAAATATGAAAAAGTAAAAAAAGTCAGATCTTGTAAAGCAACAGAATAAATATTCCATTTTGCAAGATTAACTGATTTCATAAAAACATCATTTTCAAAATGAAGAACATATCTAGTTCCCATACGAGTTTTTAAATAATTATATAATGTTACCTGTGTAACCCAAGCAGATTTTGTTTGAATAAAAATTTCAAGATCGTCTAAATTCCTAATTTTTTTTTTAGGAATAAATGCTTTAAACATTGCAAACAAATATGTTTTAAAATCACTAAGCCTTAAATCTTTCCAGGTTAATTTATATTTTGACATAAATTGCAGTTAATATGTTAATTATACCCCAAAAGTCATTAATTAAGTGGCTAAATTGAACAAATTTTAATCTTTTCAAAACTCTCATAATGGTTATGGTTTTGTTTAGTTATAACTAAATAGAGAGGTAAAAATGTCAAATCAAACAAAACACTGGGAAAAATCCAGGTCATTGTTATTTATAACTCTGGCAATCTGGTTTGTTTTCTCAATTGGCATCTTTCTCTTTGGAGCTGAAATGAACGAGGTCACTGGACCTTTCGGTTATCCATGGACATACTGGTTTACATGTCAAGGATCTCTTGGAGCTTTCGTAATCCTAATTTTCTGGTTTGCAAATAGACAAGAAAAAATCGATGAAGAGTTCGGCTTTAGCGAAAGAGAGGACGAATGATAAAAGGTAAATTTATAGACAACTTGCCTAAGGTTTATGGAATATATACAGGAGGTTTTCTTGCTTTCATAATAATCATGGCAATTGGAGAGCAGATGGGTATGACGAAGTATACAATTGGGGTTTGCTTCGTTGCATTTACAATATTCATCTATGCATTAATCGGTTGGCTATCAAGAACAGCTCAAGCAGATGCATATTATGTAGCTGGTAGGCAAGTACCAACAGTCTTCAACGGAATGGCAACTGCAGCAGACTGGATGTCTGGTGCTTCATTCGTAGCAATGGCAGGTGGTATTTACTTTAAAGGTTACGGCTATATGGCACTACTCGTAGGTTGGACTGGTGGTTACGTGCTTGTTGCATCTTTATTAGCACCATACTTAAGAAAATTTGGCTGTTATACAGTTCCAGATTTTATAGGTACCAGATACGGTGGTAATTTAGCTAGATTTAGTGCAGTTGTAGTTTTAACTGTTGCTTCATTTACATATGTGACTGCACAAATTAACGCTACAGGTACTATCGCATCAGTTGCCCTAGATATTGAATTCCAATATGCAGTTTATATTGGACTAATAAGTATTTTATTATGTTCAATGTTAGGTGGTATGAGAGGGGTAACTTGGACACAAGTTGCACAGTATATAGTACTAATTGTAGCTTACCTACTTCCAGTATTCTGGATCAGTAACAAATTGGGTGCGGGTTTTTTCCCTCACTTTATGTTAGCTGATGAGGTAGCTAGAATTGCTGAGTTAGAGGCACAGTTTGGGTTTGTTAAAAACTCTGCTGCTGATCTAGCAACAGTACCTAAAGGGTTAGCAGGAATAACTAAAGCTCACTCTGCAGTTAACGCTACACCTTGGGCATTTATTTCATTGGCATTGGCAATGATGATGGGAACAGCATCATTACCTCATGTGATGATGAGATATTTCACTACTCCAAGTGTAAAAGCAGCTAGAAAATCAGTAGGTTGGTCATTATTCTTTATCTTCCTTCTGTATTCCTCTGCTCCTATGTTAGCTACGTTATCTAAGTTGTCGTTGATTGATCCGAATTTATCTACGGGTATTATCGGTAAATCAATTGCAGATGTTCAAGCTATAGAATGGTATCAAAACTGGAACGCAGCAAACTTGATGTTTGTCAGCGACTTTAACGGAAATGGAACTCTTGAATTAAATGAGTTTTTCATGGGTGGTAAAGCCGTTGTGTTAGCAACTCCAGAGATAGCTGGATTACCTTACGTAATCTCAGGTCTGGTTGCTGCTGGAGGTATGGCTGCCGCCATGTCAACAGCTGATGGTTTGATTCTAGCAATTGCAAACGCTATATCACATGATGTTTACTATAAGATCATTGATCCAAAAGCGGAAACTGCAAAACGACTAGTTGTTGCAAGGGTACTACTTGTAGTAATTGGTTTTGCTGGAGCAACGATTGCAGCAATGGAGATCCAAGGTATTTTAGGTTCAGTTATATGGGCTTTTGACTTTGCGATGTCAGGACTGTTCTTCCCACTTGTACTTGGTGTATGGTGGAAGAGAGCTAATAGACAAGGTGCTATTGCTGGTATGTTAGGAGGTTTAGCTGCTGGTACTTGGTACTTAGTTTGGGTCCGAACTGGTGGAAGTGGATTCCTAGGAATTACCCAATTAACATTTGGTATCTTTGGATCAGCTGTTAGTTTGATTGCTATGGTGGTTGTGAGTTTAATGACTCAAGAGCCAGACAAAGCAATTCAAAAGATGGTTGATGAAGTGCGAATACCTAGTGGTAAAACTATCCTTGGTAAACAACACTAAATAATCTTTATAAGGGGCGATTAATTTCGCCCCTTTTATTTCATTTCGTTTTCACATATATATTTTAAATGTCAGCAAACTTTCACCCTTTAATATATTTTATTGATTATTTATTTGGTATAATTATGTGGACATTAATAGGTAGAGTTGCGATGAACATATTTCAAAGAGAAGACTCACAGTTCTTTTTTATGAGAATATTTGTTAAATACACAAATCCTTTGATAAAATTATTTAAGCCAATAACTCCTACTTTTATTATAGGTCCGCTAGTGCCATTATATGTTGCCTGGTTCTTTTATATGATTAGATTTTACCTAATGCCTTGGATCTTAGGATATTCAGTAATGGGTATGCTGTCTTTTCCTCTCGAAAGTGAAATTTCCAGACAAATTTATCAATTTTTTAATTCAATTAAATTTTAAAAGTTGATACTAGTAAATTAGTATTCAATGAAAAATATACAAATTTCACCATCAATTCTATCAGCTGATTTTAGTCAATTAGGAACCGAAATTAAAAGACTTGAAGAAGGTGGTGCTGATATGATCCACGTAGATGTTATGGATGGTCACTTTGTTCCAAATTTAACTTTAGGCCCACCAGTGATTAAAGCTTTAAGAAAAAGTTGTTCTCTTAAATTTGATGTACATTTAATGATATCACCTGTGCATAAATATATAGAGTCTTATGCAGAAGCTGGTGCTGATATAATCACTATTCATCCAGAAGCTACTGACAACTTAGAGGCATCAATTTTAAAGATTAAAAGATTAAATAAAAAAGTAGGAGTTTCATTAAATCCTGAGTCAAAAATTGACCTAATTGAAAATATTCTTGATAAAATTGATTTAGTCCTAATAATGAGCGTTAATCCTGGATTTGGAGGGCAGAAATTTATGCCTGAAGTATTAGAAAAAATAAAAGATTTAAAAAAAATTCAAAAAGAAAAAAAATTTAGTTTTGATATAGAAATAGATGGTGGAATAAATTTTGATAATTGTAAATTAGCAATTGAAGCAGGTGCTAACATTCTTGTTTCAGGTACAACTATTTTTAAAAGTAATAATGGAGATTTAAAAAAAAATATTAATTTATTAAAACTTAAATAAGTTAATGAACGATACAGATTCCTTAGGTATGTTAGGAAATTTTTATTCAAGTCTAAAAAATAATTTTATTAAAATTTATCAAAATTCAAATTTTTATGAAAAAAAGATTTCAAAAACTTATAATTATAATTTTGAATACAAACCAAGCCCTCACTTACTTTCTTCAATAATCAAATATCAAAATAAAAAATATAAAATTGAGGATTTTGATATTGACTCAATCTGGCAAAATAAAATAAATGCTGAAGACCATCAAAAATTAAATAATTTTTTTTGGTTTTTTAGTTTAGATTTGAAATCTTCAAAAAAATCTGCTCAATCAATTATAAATAAATGGATTAATAACAATAAAAGATACAAGAAAGATAGCTGGGAATTTAATATTACTGCAAAAAGAATAATTTCTTGGCTATCTAATCACAAATTGACATATGAGGATGGTGATCTTGAATATAGATCAATGTTTGATCACATGATTCAAAAACAAACTAATCATTTATTATCAGAAATAAAAAATTCAAATGAAATAGAAAATAAAATGACTGGATGTGCGGCTATAATCTTAACAGGATTGGCTTATAAAAATGAAAAGAATTATCTTAATAATGGGTTAAATCTTTTAAAAAATATTATTAAATCTTCAATAGATAATAAAGGTTTTCCAAAATCTAGAAATATAAAACAATTAATATTTTATCTTAAATATTTTATAATTATCAGAGAATGGTTTAAAGAGTCACAAAACATAATTCCAGAATATATTGACGAAATAATATTTTATTTAGGATCAAGCTACGCCTTTATTTGGCAGAATATAAGTCATGATATATTTTTTAATGGAAACTATTTATCTAATAATCAAGAATTTGATCAATATTTGAAAAGATTTGGTTATACTTTTAAAAATCAAACCAATGAACTAGCTGGTTATACAATACTTAAAAACAAAAAAATAATATTAGTTATGGATATTGGCTCCAATCCAAATAAAAACTTTTCTAAAGATTACCAGGCAGGAGCTTTATCTTTTGAGATATTTTCAAATCAAAAAAAACTAATATCTAACGCTGGATATTTTTCTGATAAGAGTAATAAATTAAATAAACTCTCAAAAAGTACAGCACTACACAGTACATTGGCTATCGAGGATTATTCATCTTGTAATTTTAAAAAAATAAAAAACTCTAATTTTATCGTTAATAATGGAATAAAAATTTTGAATAAAAGTATTATTTTTGAGGAAAACTATTGGAAAATATTAGCAGCACATGACGGTTATTCACATAAATTTGGCTTAGTTCATGAAAGAAAAATTGAGTTTTATCCAGAACAAATGAAATTTATAGGCTCTGATAAAATGTTAAAAAAAAACTCAAATAAAGAAATCAAATTTGATATCAGATTTCATCTTGATCCAAATTCAAAAGTTATGAAAACTCAAGATAATAAATCTATTTTAATAGAACTAGAGGAAGAAGGTTGGAAATTTAGTTGTGATAAATATAATATTAACATAGATAATGGTCTATATTTCGGTAATAAAAATTCTTACAGAGAAAATCAAAACATATTAATATCTGGAATGAATAATCAAAAAGAACAAATCATAAAATGGGAACTCTCCAAATTATGATGAAAAAAATTAAGACAGCCTTACTTTCGGTATCTGATAAAAAAAATTTAAAACCAATTTTAAATATTTTAAAAAAAAATAAAATTAAAATTATTAGCTCTGGTGGAACATTTAAAGAAATCAAAAAGTTAAAATATAAATGCTTAGAAGTTTCTGAATTTACTAATTCACCTGAAATTTTAGAAGGAAGAGTTAAAACTCTTCATCCGAAAATTCATGGCGGAATTTTAAATAAAAGAAATAATAAATATCATCTAAAAGATTTAAAAAATAATAATTTTGAAAATATAGATTTAGTAATTGTAAACTTTTATCCTTTTGAAAAAATTTTAAAAAAAACAAGCAATCATAATAAAATAATAGAAAATATAGATATTGGTGGACCAACAATGGTAAGATCGGCAGCTAAAAATTATAATGATGTTGCTGTTATTACTTCTACTGATCAATATGAAGAATTAATCAAAGAATTAAAAATATATAAGGGATATACAACATTAAAATTTAGAGAAAAATTATCTAGAATTGCTTTTACCGAAACTGCTTATTATGACTCTATTATTTCAAATTATTTTAATAAAGTTAATGGTACAAATTTCCCAAAAAGAAAAGTTTTTCAAGCAAACTTAATTGAAAAACTAAGATATGGAGAAAACCCTCATCAAATAAGCGGTTTATATTCAAAAAATCTAACCATGAATATCAAACAACTTCAAGGGAAACAACTAAGCTATAATAATTATAATGATATTTTTGCTGCATTAACAATTTCAAAATCACTTCCTAAAAACAGAGGGACAGTAATTTTAAAACATGCAAATCCATGTGGAGTTTCGGTCAAAAATAATCATCTAGAAAGTTATAAATCTGCTTTAAAATGTGATCCAATAAGTGCCTTTGGAGGAATAGTTTCTTGCAACTTTAAAATAACAAAAAATTTAGCTACTGAATTAAATAAATTGTTTCTTGAAGTAATTATCGCAAACGATTTTGAATCTGATGCTCTTAAAATACTTAAAAAGAAAAAAAATTTAAGATTAATTGATGCTTCAAATTATTCTTTAAATGAAATTTTAAAATTTACTTCTTTTAATGAAGAAATACTAATTCAATCAGAAGATATAAAAAAATTTACTAAAAAAGATTTTAAAATTGTTTCAAAAAGAAAACCTAGTCATATTCAAATGAAAAATTTGATTTTTGCTTTTAATGTTTGTAGATATGTAAAATCTAATGCAATAGTTCTTGCTGCTAATAAATCTACTGTTGGTATTGGTTCTGGTCAACCGAGCAGATTGGATAGCTGTAATATTGCTATAAATAAAATGAATAAATTTTTTGATAAAAACGAAGAAGTAGTGGCAGCCTCTGATGCTTTTTTTCCTTTTATAGATGGAATAGAAAAGTTAGTTCAGTCAGGTATAAGAGCTGTCGTACAACCTCATGGATCAATTAGAGATAAGGAAATAATTAATTATGCAAATCAAACAGATACAGTTTTAATCTTTTCAAAAACTAGGCACTTTAAACATTAATAATTTTATCTATTTTAGCTGCCAAAATAAAATCATTCTCAGATAATCCATTTATTGCATGTGTAGTTATTTTAATTTCAGCATAACCCCACCCAAATGAAATATCTGGATGGTGACCCTCTTCTTCAGAAATTTTACCTACATTATTAATGAATTTTTGACTATCTAAAAAATTTTTAAAATTAAATTTTTTAGATAAAAAAAATATTTGCTTTTTGTCTTTTAAAATATCCCATCCATCTACTTTTTTTTGGTACTTGTGAATATCAGATATATCAAATGGAATTACACTTCCTTCACATGGGATACATTTTTTTTTGGTCAAATCATTCATTTGAAAGAAAATCCTCTAAATTTTTTGAAAAATTTTTAATTAAATAATAATTTCCAATAGTTTTATATTTTTTATCTAATTTCATTAATTTATTCAAAACATCCTCCAAATAAAAAATTTGGCTATTTGTATCATAAATAGAATATTCATAATTTATTAAAAAATTCTTTAAATATTTTATATTACTTTCCTTATCAAATATAAACTTCGAAAATTCAATTATTATTAATGGTGAAGTTTCCTCAATAAACTTTAATCCACCTTTAATAGCATTCATTTCATTTCCCTCAATATCTAATTTAATTATAGTTTTATAGTTATTAAAATTATAAAACTTTGTTAGACCATCAATTTTAACAGCATCTATATTGATAGTTGAGGCTAATTTAAAATCACTATGAGTTTGGGAGCTTTCCCAATCATTATTACTTTCATTAAACAATATATTACTACTTTCAATATTTGATATTGCTTTATTTTGAAAATCTATGTTTAAAAAATTATTTAAATTCAAATTTTTTAAAAAATCGCTTGAAGTTTTTTTTGATGCTTCAACAGAAATAACTTTATTTTCTTTAGAAAGTGAAGCTACATAAAATGAATAAAATCCATAATTACAACCGCAATCTATAAATAAAATTTTGTTTTTTTTTGAAAATTTTTTTATGGTATTTAATTCATGATAATCACCAAATTCACACTTTTTTAGTAAAAAATAAGATGTTTTATTTTTTTGTATACTTCCAAAAACTTTAAAATCATAAATTTTAATAATTATATCAAAAGCTAAAAAGTTTCTTATTATTCTAAAAATAAAATAGTAAACCAAACTATTTCTAAAAATTCTTATATCTTTATTTTTCAAAAATTTTTGAAAAACAAATGTTAAAAATTTTGATTTAATCACTTTTTTTTTGATTTAATCATTTTTTATGGAGCGGGCAAAGGGGGTCGAACCCTCGACCTTCTCGTTGGCAACGAGACGCTCTACCACTGAGCTATGCCCGCTTGTTAAAAAAGCATTATAGTTAGCGGTTTTTATAAATGCAAGCAATAAGAAAATTAAAAAACTTATAACTATGTATGTCGAGAGAGTGATTAACATTAATGGTAATATATTTTAAAAAAAATATAAATTTAATTAGATGAATGAAAATAATATTTCGTTGGAATTAAAAGAAATTATTAATGATTTTAATAACCAAGCTTTTGACATTGCGCTTGAAAAACTAATTTTAAAATCAAAACAATATCCTAATGATTATATAATTAATAAACTTTTTGCCTCAATCTATTCAAAAAAAAAGGATTGGAAAAATGTTATCAAATATTATGAAAAAACTTTAATTTTAGAAAAAGAAAAATTTAAAACTCATACTAATATTGGTGTTGCCCACTTTCAACTTGGACAAATTAATAAATCAATTAATGCTTTCAAAAAATCAATTGAAAACAATTCTCGCTTTGATTTAGCTTTTGCTAATTTGGGAATTTCATATTTAGAAATAGGAATGTATCAAAATGCAATAAACAATTTCGTGTGTGCATTAAAATTAAACAAAAATAATTTTTTTGCTCAAAATAATCTTATTAATATTTTTAACTTAATAAAACCAGACAATATAAACGAACATCCTATAATAAATATAAATTACAAAATATCACAAATAATTGATAATCATAAAATTAAAAATTTAAATGAGTTAGAAAATATAAAAAAAATTTTAAATGAAAGTAATAATATTATTGAAAACTTTTATGATGATTTATTGTTTAATGAAACTCAAATATATAGAAAAAATTCAAAAAACTTGAATTGTAAAAGACATTTCAATGTTTTTAATAGATTCAATATAATACCAAAGTTTTGTTTCTCTTGTTATAAAATTCAAATAAATTTAAAAAACATTGTCGACTTAATTAAATTGTTTTTTATTTTTGACAACCTCAATTTAGAAAATAATAATATTAGAAAGTGTATGGTAGAAATAAGAAACAATATAAATGGTAATTATAAAGGATACATATACTGCAGTGGTTTAGAAGAAGCTAAATTAATCTTAAAAAAAATGAAATCAATACTTGACAAAAAAATTGAAAACTTTGAATTTGAAATTAAACATGGTTGTTCGGAATTTTATGAAAAATATCCTAAATTTAAAAAAATTAACTTTAATGGAGATCAGGAAATTACATATAATGAAGACTGGAATAAAAAAGAAAAAATCATTGATGAAGAAGATAATATTAGAATAAATGCTGATAAAAAAATTTGGGGGAAATCTCTTAATGGGATAAACTTATCTGATATATTAATTATTAAAAATTGGATTAGTTATGCTGAAACAATTGGAGATAGAAGTTACAAATCAATTTTTACTAAAAAAATTAATTCAGAATTTATAAAAAATATTTTACAATCTCAGTTAGAGTTTAGAATAAAAGAATCCCAAAATAATTAATCTAAATTAATCCAATCATATTTTTTGCTATAATCATTAAGCATATACAAATAGGGCTTATATTTTTTATCATTATATTTAGATATTTTTTTTCTAATTTGAGCAAAACTCAAAGTTTTACTGTGTAAATTATTTCTTTTATAAAAATTTAATACTTCATTACTCCAATTCAGATTACAAAAATTATAAATTTTCTTAGCAGTCAAATCACTTTCCTCCGTAAATTTTTTAAGATTTATATCCATAATTTTTTCTGGATATTTTGCTTTAAAATAAGCAATTACTTTGTAATAAATATCTATATAATTCAAAATATCTTCAATTTTATGTGTCCAAGACAATTCTGCTAACATCGATTGATAAATTGATATAATAGAGTCTATTGGATCCCTAAATGTATGCAAAAATTTAGCATCTGGAAAAATATTTAAGATTAATTCTATGTTAAAGAAATTTTCTAAGGATTTATCGATAAAAAATCGATTTTTAGTTTTATAATTTATATTAAAAGCTGAATATCTTTGGGAAATAGTTTCTTTCAACAAAGAAAGTTCTATCTCAAATAGAAAATTTTTTTTATCAAAATCTTTATTATAAATTTTAGGTCCTATTTGTTCAAGAATTGCCATGTTAAAAACATGACTTTCTCCACTTGAGTCAACCTTATCAACACCTGAAGTAAGAATTGACTCTACTAAAGTAGAACCAGATCTTGGTAATCCAATAATGAAGATTGGTGATGGGTGATCATCCTTTTTATGTATTTCTTTTTTATTTACAATACTAATCTTATTGTAATTTTGACTAATAATTTCATTATAATAAAATTGTGAAGACATATTAAAAGAATAATTGGAATTAAAAATATTTAAATGAAAATTTTTTAAATATTCAATCTCCTTTTTATAATTATTATTTTTTTTTTCTTTTTTTGATAATATAAAATTTACGATTCCTTTTTCATGTAAATTCAGACTTTGATTTTTTTCAATTTCATGAATAGTTTCAAAATTTTCTTTCGTTAACAAATTTTCATCTAACATTAAAATTCCATAATAAGATCTAATTTTATATTTATCTATTTTGATTAATCTCAAATATATATTTTTTGCAGCTTCAATTTCTCCAATGCTTTGTTTTGCAGCTGCTAACCTATGAAGTGTGATTATTGAATTTGGATCCTCTTTTAAATATTTTTCATAATAGCGTATACTTTTATGAATATTATTTAATTCAAAATAGATTATCCCAAGATAAAAAAAGATTCTTTTATCTTTAATATTGTTTTTTTCTAATTTAGTAAAAATATTTAAAGCTTTTCCAAACTCTTTTTGTTTTATGAGTTTTTCACCAATTAAAAGATCCATTTAGACATAAAAAATATTGTTTTTTTTTTTTATAACTACTATCTTAATACCTATGAAAAATGAACAATTACCCCAAAAAATACCTATTTTCCCTTTAAGTAATTTTATCATTTTCCCAAATACTACAGTTCCATTAAATATATTTGAACCTCGTTATATTGATATGATTAATGATAGTATGAAATCTAATAAACTTATTGGCATGATACAGCCTAAAAACTCTAAAAATGATCAAAATTTATCAGAATTACACAATGTTGGTTGTATTGGAAAAATAACTAGTTTTAAAGAAACAGAAGATGGCCGTTATTTAATTGAAATAAAAGGCTTAATCCGTTTTAAAATTATAAAGGAAATTAAAACCAATAATAAATATAGAACGTGTGAAATTGATTATAATAATTTTTATCATGACCTAAGTAATGAAAAAGAGAAACTTGAATTTGCAGATCTTAAATTAATTTTCAAAGATCTAAAATCATTATTTGAAAAAAGAGGTTTTATTATTAATTGGAAAGCTTTAGAACAACAAAGTCTTGATGAAACGATAAATGCCTTAGCTATGGCTTCACCTTTTTCTCTAGAAGAAAAACAAGTTTTACTAGAAGCTAAAAATCTAGATATTAGAAAAAATATGATAGCTGAAATATTAAGTACTTATAACCACGACTCTTTTAATAACACGACATTACAATAATTTAAAATAAAGTTCCTTTATCAGCAATTTTTGTAAAAAATTTGTTTATTGAAGGACTCTTTCCAATAAATTGAATTGATTTATTCAAAATTTTGCTTTTAGTTTTTCTTTGAATATTAAAAAATTCATGAATTAAATCTATACCATTAGAAAAAATAAAATTCTTATGTTTCATAATATTTTCAAATTCTTCATTTATTGAACAATCCAAAGGTAAACCTAAATCAATTTTTTTTTTAATTATACTAATAAGAATTTTTATATCTCTAATAGTCATATTAAATCCTTGACCAGCTAATGGATGAATTTTATGCAATAGATCACCAAAGGCTAAAATATTGTTATGATAATATGATCTTAAACTTAAAGAATTTAATTCAAAATTATAAATTTTTTCAATTTTATTAATTTTATATTTTAAATTATAAGATTTTATTAAATCTTTTATGTCATAATTTTTTTTATTAAAAGAATTTTGTATTGAATAAACTACAGAAGTTTCATAATCAGATATTGGCAAAAAAGCTAAGGGCCCATTCTTTGTAAAAATTTGTATTGCTACATCATTTAAAATTTTTTTATGTTTAATTATAGAAGTATATGCAAGGCTATTATATTTTTTTAAAATTTTTTTATTAAAATATTTTTTTGTAATTTGATGAGTATAACTACAATTTATGACGAGTTTATAATTATTAATAAAAAATAAATTTCTGTTACTAATTAATTTTTTTTTAAAATACTTACTTTGAGATAAATCTTTCTCTAAAATTTGATATAATTTATAATTTTTTACTATAGAAAATAACCGATCATGATTATTTTCAAAATATATTAACTTTTCTTTAGTTAAATTGTCACTATATATTTCTATCTTTTTCAATTTCCAAAGATGTTTTTCAATATCCATTATATTTTCATTAAAATAATCAGAATTACTTTTGGAGATTCCAATAGTTCTGTATTGATTAATGTTTAAATTTTTTTTATCTATTAAGAGATCAACATGAATATTCTGATTAACCAAACCTTTGGCTAAAGTTAAAGCAGATAGTCCATTACCAATTATACAAACTTTCATATTATTTTTAATTTTAACAATAAACATTAGATGATACAAAGTGATTAAATTGATTCATTTATATGAATATTAAAAAAACAGCTAATTTATTACTTAATTTTGCTATTAAAAGACTGGCAGAGATTTTTGGAATTGTAGTTTTTATTTTTGGAATAATTCTATTAATTGCGCTCATTACGTATTCCCCAGAAGATCCTAATTTTATTTTTCCCGAAAATAGTGAAATAAAAAATTTACTAGGATTTCAAGGAAGCTTCATATCAGATTTATTTTTTCAATCTGTAGGTCTAATTGCCTATCTAATTTCATTCACACTCATAGTAACTGGAATTAATATATTTAGAGTTAAAGAGTTTTTTTTAATAATAGAAAATTTATTTTTTGCTATACTTTACTCCATCTTGGGTTCATCTTTTCTATCTTATTTTTATTCTACGGGATTTACACTTTATATAAACGGCAATGGAGGATATATTGGAAATTATATTAATCAAACTTTTCTTAAATCCTTAATAACAATTAATGAAAATATATTTTATTATTTTTTAATTTTACTAAGTATATTTTTATTTTTAGTTAGTATTAATTTTAGACCAGTAAATTTTTATTTATATATTAAAAAAATTTTAAATTTATTTTCTAAAGAAAAAGAAAAAAATTATACAGATAAAAGTGAGATAATTAGTGAATATATTCCACAAGATGAAATTAAAAATCTTATACAGGAGGATCTACCTTTTATTAAAAATGAAAATAAAATTAAGTTTAAATTACCAAGCTTAGATTTATTAGAGAGCCCAACAAAAAAAGAGAGGGAAAACACAGATAAAAATGAAACACATGATCCTATATTTTTAGAAAAAATATTAATGGATTTTGGAGTTAATGGAAATATTAAAAAAGTGAGTCATGGTCCTGTAGTTACTCTTAATGAATTTGAGCCAGCTGCTGGTGTTAAAGTTTCTAAAATTATAAATTTATCAGATGATATCGCAAGAAACACAAGTTCTGAGTCAGCTAGAATTGCCACAATACCTGGCAGTAATACTGTTGGGATTGAACTTCCAAATGATTCTAGAGAAAATGTTTATTTAAGTGAAATTTTAAATAATTCTGATTTTAAAAAGAAAGATATTAAATTACCTATAGCTCTTGGCAAAAATATTTCTGGAAAACCAGTTGTTGGAGACTTAACATCTATGCCTCATCTTCTAATTGCTGGAACCACAGGGTCTGGAAAATCTGTTTGTATAAATACTATTATATTATCTTTACTTTATCGACACACACCTGACAGATGTAAATTTATTTTAATTGATCCAAAAATGCTCGAACTTTCAACATATGAAGGAATTCCTCATTTACTATGTCCAGTAATTACAGAAGCTAAGAAAGCAGCTTCAGTGCTTGGCTGGGTGGTTAAAGAAATGGAAAGTAGATATAGACTTATGACAAAAGAAGGAGTTAGAAACATTGATAGCTATAACACAAAACACAAACTTCCAATGCCTTACATAGTTGTAGTTGTAGATGAAATGTCAGATTTAATGCTTGTAGCAGGTAAAGAAATTGAAAATTACATCCAAAAACTATCTCAAATGGCAAGAGCTGCTGGAATTCATATCATTATGGCTACTCAAAGACCGAGCGTCGATGTAATAACTGGAACTATTAAAGCAAATTTCCCAACTAGGATATCTTTTCAAGTTACTTCAAAAATAGACAGCAGAACAATTCTTGGGGAACAAGGTGCGGAACAATTACTGGGAAAAGGAGATATGCTGTATATGTCGTCAGCAAATCGAATAGTTAGAATTCACGCACCTTTTGTTTCAGATAATGAAATTGAAAAAATAAACAATTTTTTAAGAGCTCAAGCAGAACCAGATTATATAGATGAAATACTTAATTTTGCTGATGAAAAAGAGATCAGAGATAATCAAAATTCAGGAGATAAAGATGAATTATATCAGCAAGCAGTGGAAATAATTAGATCTGAAGGTAAAGCTTCCACTTCTTTTTTACAAAGAAAACTTCAAATTGGTTATAATAGAGCTGCTAGAATTATTGATATGATGGAAGCAGACGGGATAGTTAGCAAAGCAAATCATGTTGGCAAAAGAGACGTTCTTTAATGATAAAATTATTATCAATATTTTTTTTTTTAGTTTTTAATTTTCAAGCAAATGCAGAAAATAGAGAAAAGATTATTGAAAATTTAAAAAATACATCAAATTTAAGTTTTAAATTTGAGCAAAATATTAATGGAAAAATTGAAAATGGAAACTGTACAATAGAGTATCCTAAAAAAATTTATTGTGAATACGACAAAAATAATAAAATTTTAGTTTCAAATGGAAAATCCTTAGTAATTAAAACTATTTCAAGTTATTATCTTTACCCTATAGAAAAAACGCCTTTTAACCTAATTTTAGATAAAAACTTTTTAATAAATAAAATCTATGATTTAAACGAAAAGATAATAGATAAGTCATATTTAAATTATACAATTACAGAAAATGAAAATGAAATAAACATATTTTTTGATCTTAATTTATTTAATTTAATTGGTTGGCAAACAAAAGACATTTATCAAAATACAACATTAACTCTCCTCTATTCAGTTTCAACAAATCAGAAAATTAAAAAAAAATTATTTAATTTACCAAGACAAAACTAAATTTTAATATTTTCAGATTTAAAAATTTTCATTCCTCTGGCTATGTAATTATTCAAAGCGTTTTTATGATCCAAGGAGCAGGTATGTAGCCAAACTCTATTTATATTTTCATTGAAAGATTTTTTTATAGCTTCTGATAATAAGAATGATCCTAATTTTTTATTTTGATATTCTTCGAGAATACCAAAATAAGCTATTTCAACTTCTTTATTTTCAAAATGAAAAATTAGTTCAAAAAATCCTACTAGATCCTCTTTTTTTTTAAGTACATACGTTTTGACTTTTTGACTTGAAACATATTCTATCCATTCCTCTTCACTCCAAATTAATCTATCTATCCACTTATGCTTCTTACCAATGTTTTTATAAAAAAATTTATTTAATTGAAAATTAATTGGATCTATTAAAACTAAAAAAAAATCTTCCGACGGCTTATAACTTTCATTTAAATCATGAATCGAACTAATTTCTAAATATTTTCTTTTGACTTCTTGTGTCACTCAACCATTTTCCCAACTCGTTCACCTCCAAATAGATGAAAATGCAAGTGAGGAACCTCTTGACCACCGTGATCACTAATATTCGCTAAAGCTCTATAGCCTTGGCCTACTTCTGTTGAAATACCTAGTTTTTTAGCGACTATATTAATACCTTTTAATAAACCTATCATCTCTTTAGATGAAGCATTTACACTGAAATCGTCTAAATCAACATATTTTCCTTTGGGAATTACCAAAGCATGAATTTTTTTTTGTGGATTAATATCATAAAAAGATAAAATAAATTCATTTTCGTAGATTTTATTACAAGGTATCTCTCCTCGTAAAATTTTTGCAAAAATATTATTATCGTCGTAACTCATTTTTTTCTATTTTCTAATTCTTGCATGACTTCTTCAATTTTTACATTGTTAGCCTCTAAGTACATCAACAAATGATAAAATACATCTGCTGCCTCATGAATTTTATTTGTATTTTCTTCTATGGCTTCAATTAATTCATTAACTTCCTCTAAAACTTTTGCTTTACTTAGTGATTTGTCTTTAAGCAACTTATTTGTATAAGACCCATCAACAGGGTTAGCTTTTCTTTCTCTAGCAAGTTTAATTAGGTTTTCTAATGTATTAAGCATATTAAATTCTAACAGGTATTCCTTTTAAATCCAAATATTCCTTAGCCTCTTTTACAGAATATTTGCCATAGTGAAATATCGATGCTGCCAAAACTGCACTGGCATTTCCTAGCTTAATTCCATCTACCAAATGATCTAAATTCCCTACTCCACCGGATGCAATTACTGGAATATTTACTTTGGATGATATGTTGGACATTAATTCGATATCGTAACCTACTTGAGTACCGTCTCGATCCATTGAAGTAACAAGTAACTCGCCTGCTCCATTATCCTCCATTTTTTTTGCAAATTCTATTGCATTAATTCCTGAGTTCTTTCTTCCACCATGTGTAAAAATTTCCCATTTATCTCCATTCTTTTTTGCATCTATTGCAACAACAATACATTGAGTACCAAATTTTTTTGAACTCTCTACTACAACTTCTGGATTTTGAACTGCTGCAGTATTTATTGAAACTTTATCTGCACCACAATTTAATAGTTTGTTAATATCTTCAACACTTCTAACACCACCACCGACTGTCAGAGGAACAAAGCATTTCTTTGAGGTTTTCTCTACTACTTCATAGATAGTATCTCTATTTTCATTTGATGCAGTAATATCTAAAAAGCAAATTTCATCAGCACCACCATCAGAATAAATTTTTGCTTGTTCAACGGGATCACCAGCATCTTTTAAATCAACAAAGTTAATTCCTTTAACTACACGGCCGTTTTTAACATCTAAACAAGGAATTATTCTATTTTTAAGCATCTAATTCCTTAACTAGTTCTTCTAATTTTATATCACCATCATATATGGCTTTTCCTACTATTATTCCTTCGATATTATTATTATTTAATTCCTTAGCTTTTTTAACGTCATCAATTGAAGAAACTCCACCAGATATTATTACGGGACAATTAGAAATGTCGGCAACGCTTGCGGTTTCCTCAAAATTTGGGCTTTGTTTAGTTCCATCACGGTTAATATCTGTATAAATTAACCTGCTAGCACCATAACCATTTACTTCTTTCAAATAATCTAAAGTTAAAATATTAGATTTTTCCTTCCACCCAGATACTGACAAATGTCCATCTTTAGCATCCAGGCCTAATGCAATTTTATTTGGAAATTTTTCACAAGCTTCTTTTAAAAAAATTTTATCTTTTATAGCTGCACTTCCTAAAATTACTTTTTCAACACCTACATCAGTATATTTTTGAATACTATCAATACTTCTAACTCCGCCCCCTACTTCAATTTTTAAATCAAATTTCTTAACTATCTCTTGAATAATGTCTAAATTTACAGTTTCACCAGTTAGTGCTCCATCTAAATCAACAATATGTAAATTTCTAAAACCATGATTTTTATATTTACCAGCCTGTTCAACTGGAGAGATTTGATATTCAGTTTTATTATCAAAATCTCCTTTAATTAATCTCACACATTTTTTATCTTTAATATCTATGGCAGGAAATATTTTCATTTTTTCTTATTTTTTTTTGATAAAATTTTATAAATACCGTCTAACCTTATTGCTATAGCTAATAAAATACTAAAAATTGCTAATAATAACCAAGTTTCTAATTCCATCTTATAAGTTTATAAAATTATTAATTATTCTAAGTCCTATTTTATCACTTTTTTCGGGGTGAAATTGAGTTCCAAAAATATTTTCTTTCTCTACTGAACAAACAATACTTGATGAATAGTTAGTGGTTGCTGATACTATACTTTTGTCCTCAGGAATAATTTCATAACTGTGTACGAAATACATGTGTGAATTATTTTCTATACCTTTAAAAATTTTACTATCCTTAACAATGTTTAATTGGTTCCAGCCAATATGAGGAAGTTTATATTTGCCATTTTGATTATCTATTTTTGATACCTTTCCCGATATCCAACCAAGGCCTTTCGTTTCGGTCTCTTCATAACCAATATCTGCAAACATTTGTAACCCAACACAAATTCCAAGTAGTGGTTTTTTATTATTAATTGCAAAATAATTCAATGTATCAACTAAACCATCGATATTATTTAAAGCATTAACACAACTCTTAAACGAACCCTGCCCTGGTAAAACAACTTTATCGGAAGATTTAATCTTATTTAAATCTGAAGTTACTTCGATATTTACTTTATCTTTAGCAACTTCCTTAAAGGAGTTTATTACCGAGCTTATATTGCCCGAATTATAATCAACAATTGTGACATTCATTAAACTTATAATGAGCCCTTAGTAGATGGAATACTTGTTTTGCTTCTTGGATCCATCTCTAATGCTTCTCTTAATGATCTTGCCAAAGCTTTAAAACATGACTCAATAATGTGGTGACTGTTATCGCCATAAATATTTTCAACGTGCATTGTAATACCTGCTGATTGTGAAAATGCTTGGAACCATTCTTTAAATAGTTCTGTATCCATCTCACCAAGTTTTTCTACTTTTAATTTTACTTTCCAAATTAAATAAGGTCGGTTTGAAACATCAATTGCAACTCTAGTTAAAGTTTCATCCATTGGAATAACTCTATGTGCATAACGTTTTATTCCTACAAATTTCTTTGCAGCTTTTTTTAAAGCTTCACCAATTGCAATACCTGTGTCTTCAGTTGTGTGATGAAGATCAATATGAGTATCTCCTTTGGCTTTGACTTTTAAATCAATCAATGAATGCTTTGATAATTGTTCAAGCATATGATCTAAAAAACCTATCCCAGTGTCAATTTGGTATTTTCCTTTACCATCAATATTTACTTCAACATTAATGCTGGTTTCTTTTGTTTTTCTAGATACATTTCCTTTTCTAGCCATATAATTTAATGGTATACATACATAATCCCACTATATCAATATCAGTCTGAACACTTGAAGTATCAAAATAAATTACCATTTATTAGGTATGACAACAATTGTGCTAGTAAGAAAAAACAATGAAGTAGTGGTTGCTGGAGATGGACAAGTCAGTATGGGAAATACTGTTGTTAAAAGCACAGCTTCAAAAATTAGAAAAATTGAGAAAAGAGATGTGGTAGCTGGATTTGCTGGATCAACTGCGGATGCACTTACATTATTTGAGCGATTAGAGGCAAAAATTGAAAAACATGCAGGAAATTTATCAAGAGCTGCTGTTGAATTGGCAAAAGATTGGAGAACTGATAAATACTTGAGAAGATTAGAGGCTTTAATGGCGATAGGTGACAAAGATAATAGCTATATAATTTCTGGAACTGGAGACGTATTAGAACCTGAAGGGGACGTAATTGGAATAGGCTCTGGAGGTAACTACGCGTTAGCAGCAGGAAAAGTGTTAATGGAGACAGATAAAAATGCCGAAGAGATTGCAAAAAAAGCAATTGAAGTAGCTTCTGAAATTTGTGTTTTTACAAATAATAATATTAAGGTTTTAAAAATATAATGGAAAATTCAAATGTAACTCCACTGGTTCCAAAAGACAAAAATGTAAAAGAAGAAAATTCTTTAGTAAGTTCACTCTCTCCTAGAGAAATTGTTTCAGAATTAGATAGATTTGTTGTTGGACAAAACAAAGCCAAAAAAGCTGTTGCAGTAGCTCTAAGAAATAGATGGAGAAGGCAAGCTCTTAAAGGTGAAATGAAAAATGAAGTATTGCCAAAAAACATTTTAATGATTGGGCCAACAGGAGTTGGAAAAACAGAAATTTCTAGAAGACTATCAAAACTTGCGGAAGCTCCTTTTGTAAAGGTTGAAGCTACAAGATTTACTGAAGTTGGTTATGTTGGGCGCGATGTAGAACAAATAGTCAGAGACTTAATTGAAATTGCTATCTCAATGGAAAAAGTAAAAATGAGAAAAGAAGTTCATGCACAAGCCCAAAAAGCAGCTGAAGAGAAAGTTTTAGATGCATTAGTTGGCAAAAAGGCAAGTCTAGCGACTAGAGAAAGTTTTAGAAAAAGACTTCGAAATGGTGATCTTGATGATAATGAAATTGAAATTGCTGTAAGTGATACTGGATCTAATAATACTTCTTTTGAAATCCCAGGAATGCCAGGAGCAAATGTAGGGATGATCAACATTGGTGAAATGATTGGTAAATCTATGGGTAACAAAGAAAAAAAGAAAAAAATGACTGTAAAAGAGTCTCATGAAATTTTAATTAATGATGAGTCAGATAAATTAATTGAGCAAGACAAGATTGTTAAAGCAGCAAAAGCTTCAACTGAAAATAATGGAATAGTCTTTTTAGATGAGATAGATAAAATTTCTGCAAGAACAGATAGGGTTGGTGGAGATGTTTCTAGAGAAGGTGTACAAAGAGATTTATTACCTCTAATTGAGGGCACAACCGTTAACACAAAACATGGCCCAATCAAAACTGACCACATTTTGTTTATCGCATCAGGTGCATTTCAGCTTGCCAAACCATCTGATTTACTTCCAGAACTACAAGGAAGATTGCCTATAAGAGTTGAGCTAGAAGCCTTAACAAGTGATGATTTCAAAAAAATTTTGAGAGAACCAGACTTTAGTTTAATTAAACAATATGTTGCACTTTTGAAAACAGAAAACGTTGAGCTCGAATTTTCTGATGATGGAATTGATGCAATTGCAAATATTGCATCAGAGGTTAACACAACTGTTGAAAATATAGGCGCCAGGAGGCTGCATACTATAATTGAAAAGATATTAGATGAGATTAGTTTTACAGCAACTGATCGATCAGGTGAAAAAATTCTAATAAACAAAGAATATATTAATCAAAATTTAGATAATTTAGTTAAAGATACTGATCTTTCTAAGTTTATTCTTTAAGAATCAAAGATATCCAAGTTCAATCATTTCTTTTTTAAAATTTTTTTCTATTTTTTCTATATTTTCTTTATTTAAACTATCTCGCCAATTGTTTTGGGGGCCATATTTAAAGAAAATTTTTCTTTTTTTTGTTTTTTTATCAACAACACCTTCCTTAAAATCTTGTTTTTTTTCTAGTTTTTGCATTTTTTCAAATTCTGTGGATCTTATGACTTTATTTAATTTAACCATGTCTAGTCTAAAATTTTGTGTTCCTAAATTATCTAAAAATTTAAAAATTTTAATCAAAGTTGTTTTCTTTTTATTTACTAAATCTTCATACTTTATAAATAAAACCTTATCACCTAACTGTTTCCATGAATTATAATTTATACTCCAAGAACTTAGAAAGGTTTTAAAGACTTTGTCTGTTTTAACTAACCATCGAGTTTTATCAATCATTTCATTTGCTGCATCATCTAAGTTTAAGCCATAATGATGTGCATAAGATTTAATTACATTTCTAGGATCTCTTACAACGTAAATCGCAGCAAATGTATTATGTAAATCAGTAAAATTACATTCGTTTACTCTTGATAAGCTTGAATGTGTTTTTAAAAATTTAATTTTATTTTTTTCTTTATTGATAAATTTTTGGGCTTCTATAAAATTTTTAAATACTATCTTTTCATCAGAAACATTTATCCCTAAATTTTCAAAATGATGAATTGACGGAAATTGTTCTATTTTATAGAGATAATCAAATTTAAATTCACCCTCTTTAGAAAAAAAATAAGCGGCCAGTATTGAACGTAATAATGTATTTCCACTTTTAGGATATGAAGCTAACCATATAATCATTTAATCTTTTTTAATTATTACTAAATATTATAAACTCTTATTTTTTTTCAAATATATATAAAATGCACCACTTCCACCATCTTCAATTTTAGCATCTTTAATTTCATGAATAATTTTCATTAGATTTTTACTTTGAGAAATAAATTCAGGAACAGAATATTTTAAAATACTAAGATCTTGTGAAACATAAGGATCTTTTTCATTTTGAGAATGTAACCCTTTACCTGTCACTACAATTAATTTATTTATTCTTTCTCCATAAGATTTAATAATAAAATCTTTAATAACTTCGTTAGCTTTATCAAGGCTGTAACCGTGCAAATCTATTGATTTAACTTTAATTGATATTTTTTTTTCAAATTTCAAATCTTTATTAGGTAATTTCTCGGTATTAGAAATAAAATTTTGCCAATCTTTTTTATCTTTATCTGAAATATTGTTGTTCAATTAAGTTAAAATGTTAACTAACTGCCAGTTAGGATTTTGTGATGTCGTATCTCTTGAAAAAACCCATGTGTCATAAATTTTTTTAATTTTCTCTGGGTCACCTGATACTATTTTTTTATCTCTATCTCTAATACAAGTTATTACTTCAGCGATAAAATCAACTGTTACATTTAATATCTTACCAATTTTTTTATGTTCCTTAATAACTGCAGAATTAATGCCTATAAAAGTTATTTCAGCATTATGGCCTCTATCATTTCTATCTTTAAGAGCATTCGTAAATTGACTGTATATTTCATTATTTAAAAGAGGTTTGCTGGTTGTTATTTTATTATCATTATCGCTAAAATCTGTAATAATAGCTTCGTAAGCAATTTTAGCACCTTTCAAAAATTCCTCTTTGGCACTTTCGTTAAAGTTTTCATTAGTTTTTAATGGCTGATTTACTTTAATATTTTTTAAAACTTCCTTAAATTCTGTAGCAGATTTCCCCTCAAATCCAGTTCTTTTTCCGAGAATTCCTCTCAATCTCAAAAAAATAAAACCTGCGATCATCGCTAGTAGAATTATATCTATATATTCAAAACTGTAACTCATGATGTAATAGTAATTACTATGTTGATTAATTTCAACTAGCAATTTAGATTAAGGACAAATGAACTCAATTTTATTAACTATTATATTGGTTCCTGTTGTCGAAATTTATCTTTTAATAAAAATTGGTTCACAAATTGGAGCAATTACAACAATTTTATTGATTTTTATTACCGCAATAGTTGGTGTTTACTATGCAAAATATGAAGGGCTAAATACTCTTAAATCGGGTTTTTTACAATTAAGAAGAAATCAAGCCCCAACATTTGAAATGCTGTCAGGAGCCGCAATTGCTTTCGGTGCTTTACTATTAATTATTCCAGGATTTGTAACTGATATAATAGGTTTTTTTATAATTTTACCAATAACAAGAAAATTAATTTTTTATAAATTTGCTAAAAAATTTAACAAAAATGAAAATAAAAAAAATAATTTCATTGATGGTGAATTTGAAGATATAGAAGATGACGATGACAGAAAAATATAAAATTTTAGGTAAATATATAAAAGATATGTCCAGCGAAACAAAAGACATAGAAACTTATATTTTTGTCAGAGACCGAATTACAAAATATCAACTTGGGATAGACATAAATTCTAAAACACTAAAAGATAATCTTATTGAAGTAAATACTACACTTAAGTTTGAAGATAAAGAGGATAGTAAAAAAAAATCATACTTTGAAATAGTATTTTCGACAATAATTAGATTTAATAAAGAAATTAAGGATAAAAAAGAATTAGAAAAAATTATTTTAGTTGATGTTCAACAACAAATTTATACTGACTTGGAGAAATCATTTCTAAATCTACTCCACAATTCTGGTTTTCCAGGAATTAAATTGGAAAAAAAAATAGATTTTGAAAACTTATATAATCAAAAATTTAATTAAAAAAAATTTTTTTTAAGATTATTTTTTAAATAAATTTCATGTTTTTTAATTTCTTCTGAAGTTGGTTTGGTAACTTTTTTAAAATATTCTAAATTTAAATTATTTTTTTCTTCAATTTCATTGTCTTTATTTTGAAAGTCTAAAGTGGGTTCTTTTTGATCTATTAAATTTATGTAAATTTTTGCTAATAAATCGCAGTCAATTAAAGCTGTATGCTGTATTCTTTTAGAATTATCTATTCTATATCTTTTACATAAAGCATCTAAACTAACTGGTGAACCTGGATATTTTTCTCTAGCCAAAACAAGTGTGTCGATTATTTCATTATCTATTTTATTTTTTCCAAAAATCGAAAGTTCATTATTAATATGAGAGATATCAAATTCTGCATTGTGAATTATTAATCTTTTATCTTCAATGAAATTTAAAAATTCTTCTCCAATTTCACTAAATTTTTTTTGTTTTGTTAAAAATTCATCACTATAACCATGTACCTCAAAAGCTTTATCGGATACTTTTCGTTCAGGATTTAGATAACAATGAAACCTATTTTTAGTTGGAATTAAATTTTCTAACTCAATACATCCAATCTCAACTATTCTATGTCCTTCTTTAACCGAAATACCAGTCGTTTCTGTATCTAATACTATTTCTTTCATCTATAAAATTTTATTTAGAATATTTTTTATACCACTTTTAACAGATTTTTTTGTAAAATTATTTTTAATTATGAATTGTGATTTATTTTTTTTATAGGAAGAGTTAAACTGAATTTTTTTAAATTTATTTAACAGTTTGCGATTAAAATTATTTCTTTTTTTTATTCTTAATTCAATATCTTTCTTTTTGGAGTCGATAAAAACCAATATATCTTTTTTATTATTAATCTTGTTTTCCAGCAGTAGAGGTATATCTAATACTACAATTTTCTTTTTTTCATTTCTTTTTAAAAATAATTTCATCTTTTTCTTTATCTCTTTGTGAACAATATTTATTATTTTCTTTAAATTTGTGTTGTTGCTTAGTATTGCTTTTGTAATTTCATTTTTGTCTATCGGAAAAGAAGATATATATTTTGGTAATTTGTTATTTAATTCATTAAAAATTTTTTTATTTTTTTTATAAAGTTTAGATACTTCATAATCTGCATTAAATACTGGGTATCCAAAGTTATTTGCAACATAGCTTTTTCCTGAACCTATATCTCCCAAAATACCAATTCTAATCATTATCTAAAATTTTAAGTGTCTCGTTATTTATCTCGGGCTCTATTCGATGCCACAATTTAAATGCTTCGAAGGCTTGATATACAAACATTAATTTTCCATTTTCAGTACGGTTCCCTAATTTTTTTCCTTCTTTTAAAAAATTAGTTTCTTGAGGATTATAAATTACATCATAAAATAATTTATTTTTTCCAACATTTGATAAATCTAGATTTATAACTTCTTTATTTAGACCCAGGCTTGTAGCATTTATAATTACGTCAAAATTTGATAATTTCCCCCAGTCAATAATTTTTAGATCATTGTATTTATTTTTTAAATCTTCTGCTTTTTCTCTTGTTCTGTTGCTAATAATTATCTCTGAAACACGCATCTCGTTTAATGCAAATATTATTGATGGTACAACTCCACCCGCACCTAAAATAAAAATTTTTTTGCCTTTTATGTTAAAATTTAAACTTTTGATTGCTTTAGTAAATCCTGCAATATCGGTATTGTGTCCAACTAAATAATTATTATCAAAAATAATTGTATTTACTGACTGTGTTTGTTTAGCTTCTAAACTTAATTTATCTAAAAAAGGAATAACTTTTTTTTTAAACGGAACAGTAACATTGCAGCCAATTATTTTTTGTTCTCTTATATTTTGTATAAAGCTTTCGATTTCACTTTCTTCAATTTTTTTTTTATCATAAATGGCGTCAATAGTATTATGTTTAATCCAATAATTATGTAATTGGGGGGAAAAAGAATGCTCTATAGGATTTCCAATAACAAAATATTTTTTCATTCTATCTCTTTTAAATATTCCTTAATTTTATTAATTGGCAACCCCATTATAGTGTTCTCATCACCATTAATACTAATAAATAAATTTCTCCCCTCGCCTTCTATTTGATATACATTATAAGCATAGAGAGACTCGTCAGATATTTTAGATAAGTATTTTTTTAGTTCATCTTCAGAAAAATATTTCATGGTAAGAGAGGCTTTATCTGTATAATTCCAAATCATAGATCCATTTTTGGATATGCAAACAGAGCTAATTAAATAATGCATTTTACCATTAAGTTTTTTTAGAATTGACATTGCCTCTTCTCTATTTTCAGGTTTAGATATTAATTCTTTATTCAGATCTATCACGCTATCTGCACCTAGAACTATTTGATCTGGTTTTTTCAAACTAACTTTGTTTGCTTTAAGCTCGGCTAAATTTTTTGAAATAATTTCTGGTGTTGCTTTTTCCTTTAGCAAGCTTTCTTTAACAATATCTTCATCAACATTAGATGGTTCAACAACACATTCAATATTGTTGTTGTTTAATATTTCCTTCCTTACTTTGCTTTTGGAAGCAAGAATAATTTTACTTTGCATTGTTTAAATATATTTCATGAATTTTAATTATTGATGCTGCTGTTTCTTCTACAGACTTTCTTGTAACATCAATATGTGGCCATTTATATTTTTGGAAAGTTTTTTTTGCATTTAAAACTTCCTTCTTGATACTTTCTAAATTTGTATATTCTATATGCTCAGTTTCTTTTAGAGAGCTCATTCTGTTTTTTCTTAAGTCAGCCAACCTTTCTGGTTCTGTGCTTAAACCAACAACACAAGCTAGTTTGGGATTTTTTTTTAATTTTTCAGGTAAAGAGTTTTCGTTTACTAATGGAATATTAGAAGTTTTAAAGCCTCTGTTGGCTAAATAAATTGCCGTAGGTGTTTTGCTGGTTCTACTTACACCAACAAGAATGATATCTGATTTATCTATTTCATTAATTAAGTTTCCGTCATCATGATTCATTGTAAACTGAATCGCTTCTATTCTGTCATAATATTCTTCGTTTAGTATATGCTGTCCGCTAGGTTCGTGACTTGCTTTTTGATTAAGAATTTTTGAAAAATTAAGAATTAAGTTACCCAAAACACCAAAACAAGGAATTTTTTTTTTTTCACTTACACTGGATAAATATTTGGCCAAATTATTATCTACAATTGTATATAAAATAATTGAATTTTTGTTATTTTCTGCATCTTTTAATATTTTTAAAATTTGATTTTCTGTTCTTGTGAATGAATATGAATGAATTTTATATTCAATATTTAAAAATTGAGCTTTCAAAGCCAAAAATATTCTATCCAAAGTTTCACCCGTTGAATCTGATATTAAATATATTTGATATGAATTACTCATGAAAAAATTGTTAATAAATTTGTATTATTTTAATAAAAATACTCAATTTAATTTTTCTTCAATAAAGCTTGTAAAACAAAGTTTTTATTAACAATAATAATAAATGGTAATAAACAATCCACAAAAAGTAATAAAATTAAAAAAAGCTTCATTTTGAACAATTTTAATTAATCGAGATGTTATTAATTTGTCAATAAAATGTTAATAAAAAATTATCACCTTTATTCACAGGATATAATACAACTACTATAATTAATATAACTATTATATGACACCTATACACAAAGTATTAATTGAAAAAAATACAAAAATTAATCCTATTTGGATAATGAGACAAGCAGGAAGGTATTTGCCTGAATTTAGAGAAATAAGAAAAGAAAATCCTAATTTTATTAATTTATGTTTAAATGAAAATTTATCCTCCGAAATAACACTACAACCCCTAAAAAGATTTAATTTAGATGCAGCAATAATTTTTTCAGATATTTTAATGTTACCATATGGTTTAAATCAAAAAGTTGAATTTGAAAAGGGCTTTGGACCCAAATTAGGTAAAGTTAATATTGATGAAATGTCCAAATTAGATGAGATTGATTTTATTCAAAAAATTTATCCAGTTTATAAAGCGATTAAAAAAGTAAGCACAAACAGTTTAGTAAAAAATAAAAGTACAATAGGTTTTGTAGGCGCACCATGGACTTTACTAGTTTATATTATTAATCAACAATCACCCAAAAAAAAACTTAAAAAAAATTTTTTTAAAGATGATTTTTTAATAAATAGAATTCTATTAATTTTAGAGAAATTTCTAAAAGTACATATTAAAAACCAGATTGATAATGGTGCAAACGTAATACAAATATTTGATAGTTGGGCAGGTTTATTAGAAGAAAAAGATTTACCTAATTATGTTTATTCACCCACTCTAAATTTGGTTAATTATGTTAAAACATTAAATACACCTGTAATTTGCTTTCCTAGGGAAATTAAAAATTATAAAGAATTTTGTGAAATTGTTAAACCAGATGCAGTTGGGATTGATTATAATGTTGATCCAAAAAAAATTTTAAATGATATAAAGATCCCAGTTCAAGGCGGCCTTGATCCTAAAATATTATTGTCAGACAAAGAAACTTTAAAAAAAGAAGCAACCAAATATTTAGATATTTTTAAAGATCATCCATATATTTTTAATTTAGGACACGGTGTTTTACCTGAAACAGACCCTGATATGTTTGGATATTTAATAAACACAGTAAAAGATTATTAATGAAGAAAGCTGTAATTCTTTTCAATTTAGGTGGACCAGATAAATTAGATAATGTTGAGCCTTTTTTATTCAATTTATTCAATGATCCTGCAATATTGAATTTACCATCTTTTTTCAGATATCCTTTAGCTAAATTAATATCTAAGAGAAGATCACCAATAGCTAAAAAAATATACCAAGAACTTGGCGGATCATCACCTATTTTAAAATTAACAGAAGAACAATCAACAGCTCTAGAACTGAAGCTTAATAATGACGATCAAAATTCAGAATACAAATGTTTCGTTGTTATGAGATGCTGGCATCCAAGAGCAGAAGAAGTTGTTAATCATGTGAAAAATTTTAATCCAGATGAAATTATATTAATGCCTTTATATCCACAATATTCTGCTGCAACGTCAGGATCATCAATTAAAGAATGGAGAAATATTTGTAAAAAAAACAATCTAAAAGTTAAAACAAGCACAATCTGTTGTTATCCAACAGACGAGAATTTTGTTTTGGCTCATAAAAAGGAAATAATTAAAAAGATAAATAATCTAGAAAATTTCAAATTAATATTTTCCGCACACGGTTTGCCAGAAAAAAATATAAAAAAAGGTGACCCCTATCAGTGGCAAGTAGAACAATCAGTTGATAAAATTGTTAATTCTTTAAAAATTAAAAACCTAGACTGGATATTAAGCTATCAAAGTCGCGTTGGACCTTTAAAGTGGATTGGACCTTCTACTGAAGACATAATAGTAGAAAATTCAAAATTAGGAAAACATATAGTTCTTGTTCCTATAGCATTTGTATCAGAACATTCAGAAACTCTAGTTGAATTAGACATAGAGTACAAAGAGTTAGCTGATAAAAATGGATGTAAAAATTATATTAGAGTGCCAGCGCTAGGCACCAATGAACATTATATAAAGGCCATGTCTGATTTAATTATTAAAAAAAAAGATTATAATTTTGATGGAGAACTTTTTCCTCCAAAGATACAATGCCCTAATCAATTTATTAAATGCCCATGCTTAAATTATGAATAGTTATTTATTATTTAAAAGTTTACATTTGATAGCCGTTGTTTCATGGATGGCTGGACTTTTGTATCTCCCAAGAATTTTTGTTTATCATGTTGAAAATAAAGAAAAAAAAGAAGCTACTAATATTTTTGAAGTAATGGAAAAAAAACTTTTCTATTACATAATGCGTCCTGCAATGATTTTAACTTGGATTTTTGGCTTAGTCTTAATCTATTTAAATGGCATAGAAATATTTTCTCAACTTTGGATGCAAATAAAAATTGTCCTAGTTATTTTGTTATCAGCTTATAATGACTATCTTGGAAAATGCCTTGTATCTTTAAAAAATAATTCCAACACTAGATCTCCAAAATTTTTTAGAATAATTAACGAAGTTCCTACAATAATGCTTATTTTTATTGTATTTATTGTTATTTTTAAGCCAATCTAGGGTTGAAATAACAATTCTAGTATATATATTATAATCATCTTTAAAGTCCTTTTAAAATAAATCATGAACATACAAGAGTTAAAACTAAAATCATCAGAGCAGCTTATCACGCAAGCAGAGGAGCTTGGTATTGAGAATGCTAGCACATTAAGAAAACAAGAGATTCTTTTTGCGATATTAAAAAAGGTTGCCGAGAAAGAAGAAATTACCGGGGCAGGAGTTTTACAATTATTACAAGATGGTTTTGGTTTTTTGAGAGCCATGGAGTCAAATTATTTACCTGGACCAGATGATATCTATGTTAGCCCAAGTCAGATTAGAAAATTTGGACTAAGGACCGGCGATACTGTCGAAGGTCCCGTTAGAGCCCCCAAAGAAGGAGAAAGATATTTCGCATTACTGCAAGTAAGCAAGATTAATTTTGAAGAGCCCGAAAAAGCCAGGCATAAAATTGCATTTGATAATCTTACTCCTCTTTATCCAGATAAGCAGCTTGTTATGGAGGTTGAGACAACAAAAGTAGAAAAAAAACCAGATCTAACACCAAGATTAATTGATCTAGTTAGTCCAATTGGTAAAGGGCAAAGGTCAATTATCATTTCACCGCCTAAAGCTGGAAAGACAATGATTTTACAAAGTATTGCAAACTCAATAGCGAAAAATTATCCAGAATGTTATTTAATAGTATTGCTAATTGATGAACGTCCAGAAGAGGTTACCGACATGCAACGAACAGTTAAAGGAGAAGTAATTAGCTCTACTTTTGATGAGCCAGCCCAAAGACACGTTGCTGTTGCAGAGATGGTTATTGAAAAAGCTAAAAGATTAACGGAGCATAAAAAAGACGTGGTTATTTTATTAGACTCTATTACAAGATTAGGAAGAGCCTATAACGCAGTTATTCCAAGCTCAGGAAAAGTTTTAACTGGTGGTGTAGATGCGAATGCACTTCAAAGACCAAAAAGATTTTTTGGTGCAGCAAGAAATATTGAAGAAGGAGGATCTCTCACAATTATTTCAACCGCTTTAATTGATACGGGTAGTAGAATGGATGAAGTAATTTTTGAAGAATTTAAAGGAACCGGAAACAGTGAAACTGTTTTGGATAGAAAAATTGCTGATAAAAGAATTTACCCCGCTATTGATATAACAAAATCTGGAACGAGAAGAGAAGAATTATTATTTGATAAAAATGATCTTCAAAAAATGAATGTTCTAAGAAGAATAATTGCACCAATGGGAACAATGGATGCAATTGAATTTATCAATTCAAAATTAAAAGATACAAAAAATAATGCTGAGTTTTTTAACTCAATGAATAAGCCAGCTTAATATTTTTTTATTATAATTAAAGTTTTACAGGCACCTCAATTTGAAGCTATAATCTTCAAATGACAATTTATGCTTTATCAAGCGGACCTGGAATTTCTGGTATAGCTGTTGTAAGAATCTCGGGCCAAGAAACCTCCAAAGTCATTGAATTATTAACTGGTAAAAGTGTTCCAAAACCGAGAGTAGCAACGTTAAGAAAAATCAATAAAATCAACACTTCTGAGCTAATTGATGAAGGTATAATACTATGGTTTCCTGGGCCTGAGAGCTACACAGGAGAGGATATGGCTGAAATACAGGTACATGGAAGCAGGGCTGTAATTGATGCTCTACACTTCTCTATCTCAAATATTGAAAATTGTCGATTAGCAGAACCAGGCGAGTTTACAAAACTTGCATTTCAAAATGGTAAAATAAATTTGCTTAAAGCTGAGAGTATTGCAGATTTAATTTCATCTGAAACTGAAATTCAAAGACAGCAAGCAATTAAAATTATGAATGGA
>Ga0315315_10000454_pt1 | contig 34232 bp, 28 predicted proteins | sample M140m3416metaG_FD_203699 | JGI IMG/M metagenome (GOLD analysis project Ga0315315, IMG submission 203699) | Ammonia-oxidizing marine archaeal communities from Monterey Bay, California, United States - M1 40m 3416 | ecosystem: Environmental > Aquatic > Marine > Intertidal zone | place: USA...
GTCCAGATGCACTACAACACGCTGAGTTCACCCGATGATCTGGAAGACTTATCCATACTGAACATCAGATTGATGGATGGTGAGCCAGATCGTGAAGCCATCTTTGAGCTCTTTGGCGTGGGGAGCAGCAGGGCCACTGACTGGGTCGATGATCCGCCTTTTGAGGTTCCGGAAGGCGCCAGCAATCACAAGGAGGCCTATACGGAGTTGCGCAGCGATGATGGCGCTCGAATCTGGGGCTTCATTCCACACATGCATCTGGCAGGTACGGCGATTGAGATGCGGATCAACGGGGCTGGCGGTGATCGATGCCTCGTGAATGTGCCGAGGTATGACTACAACTGGCAGCAGATGTACACATATGACGCCTCGTGGGATGAACTCCCGACCATCTCGGCTGGTGATTCGCTCAGAGTGAAGTGCACCTATGACAATTCCGAATCCAATCCTATGCTCGAGAAGTATCTCGGAGGTCCGGTCTCCGGGGGTGTCTTCCTCGGTGACGGTACGAGTGACGAGATGTGCCTCGTTGGCTTGGGCCTGGCTTGCGATGGTTTGTGTGAGTGACTTGATTCACAGTGTCTGAGCTGTCACATCGACTTGCGACAACCTGGCTGCTCGGTCTGCTGTGTCTCGCGAGCGTTGTGCTGTCTGTTCAGCACGCGGCCATGCCGTTGCCGCCACACAGCTCCCATGACGGCTTTCTGCTTGTGCCGCAGCTTCAGCACTTGATCGCTGGTGCGACCCCTGATGATTCCCGCTTCGGGATGTTTCACTCGACCTGGTTCTCGCCGCACGCTCTAAAGACAGGGGCTTTGGGATGGTCCGGCTTTGTAGACCGGATCCTCGGTAATGTTCAGAGCCATACCTGGATCGATGCTCCTCATCCGCTGGCCCTGATGGCATTTGTTTCATTTTTGCTGGGCGGTGGAACATGGGCGCCTTTCTTGGTCCAGCTTGGATACCTCGCGGCTCTGGTCTTCAGTCTGTACGCGATAGGGGCGAGGGTTCACAGCCGCAGTGTTGGGCTGATGGCTGGAGTGCTGGCCCTCGGAGCCCCTGCAGTCTTCGGCATGGTGCAATTTATAGAGCCCCACCTGGCACTCGCATCGATGTCCACCATGGTTGTGGCCCTGCTCATCCACACTGATGGCTTGACCCGCCCGCTGATGGCGCTGCTGGCGTCCTTAGCAATCTGGTCGCTGAGTCGTACCGGTGAAGGTTCTGGCGATGCGGTGATCGCGGGCTTGGTGGTCATAGGGCCGACGATTGTTGCGATAGCAGGAGCCAGCAGAACGGCATCTCCTGTGCGTGTGTTGGTCAGCCTCGGTGCACTCGTGATTCCCTTCTTGTTGCTGGCGGATCTCAGCTGGATGCTTGCAGCGATGGAGCGCGTGACCCGAGCCTTTGCTGATCCTGCTGTTCAGAGCGATGTCGTTGAGAAGGGCGGCGTGCTGTCCAATCCGCTGGTCTGGTCTGGTGCCTACCTGGTGATGCTGGTCACGGACTATCTGAGACCGCTGCTGATGGTCTGTGTCCTCGTCGGACTGTATGGCCTCCGGCTGACCGGCATGAGACACCGGTGGAGTGTCTTGCTCTGGGTAGCGATCCCATGGCTTGCACTCAGCTGGATGCAGCGCAAGGCGGCATGGTACGGGATCGCCTTGGTGCCGCCTGTCCTCCTGTGCGCATCAATTGGCCTTCATCAGCTGCGTTGGCCTGGCGTCAGGCGCCTCGCCGCAGGTGTTGCTCTGCTTCAGCTGTGTCTCCTGAGCTTGGTCCCTGCCTCAGCAACCCCTACAGCTCTAAGCTGGCTTCGTGAGCCCCTCGAGCTTCATCAGTGGCGGCTTCGTCGTGTGGATTTGCTGCGACCAATGGACACCGCAGGAAACCACCGCTTGCTCGACGATCTCGAGCGCCTTGTGGACTGGGGCAAGACTCAGCGAGAGCTTGGGCCCATCGCGATCATGACCTTGGGGACTCAGAATGACTACGCGACCCGCTACTACCTCGCGATGGAGCTTGCAGGTGCTGAGGTGGTCAACCTGGGTGATCCGCGGCTTCGTGCGCGCCGCTACCGAAGCCTAAATCCGAACGACTTCTCGGCATTTATCTTCCTCGATGATGGTGCTCAGCCCTGGCCACCGACTGCGGCTCAGCGGGTCTGGCTGACTGAGAATCTTCGCTGCGAGGATGGGGATGCCTTTGATGCTTTTGTGGCGGCTATCGTGGCCCGTTCACAGACGCGTAGGGATGGCTTTTATCCGCTGAGTGGGGCGGTTGATGGGGTGCTTGGACCCGGTCAGGTCTGGACTGGAGCCCAGCCTCAAGGAGGTCTATGTGACCCCTGATTTTCTCAAGAAGGCTTCCGGCCTCTGGACCGCCCAGCTTGTTCACAAGGCCTCAATTCTGGGGTTTTCTTTCTTGGTCGGACGCTCCCTTGATGCTGCCGGCGTGGGTGTGATGGCCACAGTCTTGGCCTTGTGCTGGATAGTGGGGACCATCGCTGGAGTTGGCATGCCGGACCGCGCGGTCTTTCGTGGTGCAGCGGAGGACCTGACGGCGGCTCACCGGAGACTCTATGGCCTCTTTTTGGGTACAGAGATTGTGGCGCACTCGGCGCTGTTCCTCTCCGTAGAGATCTTGTGTGGGACGTCTGATCCTGCGCTTGTGGCACTCTCCCAGGGGCTCATTGTGGGTGCTGGAGCTCAGAGCATGAGCAGTCTGGGACTCGGCTGGCTGCGTGGCGCGGGTCGTCCGAGATTCGAGATTGTGGCGACTGTTGTGGCCGCCCTTGTCCTCGTTGGTGGGGCTATTGTCGGTGTACCGCTCGGTGCATCTTGGGCGGCGTCGGGTTGTGTGATGCTTGCAGGATCTCTGGCAGGGAATTTAGTAGGAGATGGCATCACGCCGCTGGTACCCAAGCTCTCAGACGGACCTCAGATGGTGTCTGTGGGGACGGGATATCTGCTCTTTGGTCTGGGGGCCTGGTTGCTCGGAAATGTAGACATTCTCCTGGCCCGCCTGAGCCACTCACAGGATGCAGTGGGGGCACTTCAAGTGGGGACCATGCCCGTTCGGGGACTGGGCCTCGTGCCCTGGGTGGCTGCCACGTTGATGCTCCATGGATGCCGACGCGACTGGTCACAGGGGGCTAGCCCCAGGACGTGGGCTTGGGTTCGAAATGGTACAGCCCTCGGTCTGTTGGTGGCCGCCTTGGCCTGGATTGCTGTGCCGCTGCTGGCCAGAGGGCACGGCATTCCTGTCGCAGCTGTCGAGCGGTCGGCGTGGGCATCAATGATCTTCGCCCCCGTCCTCTATGCGACAATTTTACTGATGCCGCTGTCTGCTCAGTGGAGCATGAGAGGCACGCTTCGCGCGGTCGGTATGGGGCTCATCACGCAGGTCGGTGTCGGGATCAGTGCTTCAGACCAGCTCGATGTGAGCACGGTTGTTGTTGTGGCGGGCCTGGGTCAGCTGGTGACGTTGCTCTGGCTGGTGCGCACCCTGAATTCATCGCCTCATCAAGGCGTCGAGGTGAACGCGAGCACAGCCCTCCCAGGTGTGGGCTTGACCAGCAACTCCAGCAGCGACCTTGCGTCTCTCGAGGGAGGCTCTGTCCAGGTCGAGGAATGATGCGAGTCCATCGCGTATTTCGCGTACACGCTGCTCCGGATCTCTGAAGCTCATGAGGGTTCCCCAGGGTGACTCCAAGAGATCGCTCGGACCGGCAGCGTCGGATGCAAGGACACAGCACTTTGCAGTCATGGCCTCAAGGAGGACAAGGCCAAGTGGCTCGAAGACACTGGGAAAGAGCAGCAGGTCCGCAGCCGCCAGATGTGAGAGCACCTCGCCGTGCGGGCGCTCACCGAGGTTGAAGATCTCGGGGGTATTGAGCTTGCTGAAGGCCTCAGCCACCCGGGTGCTGTAGCTCGAGTAGGGACCGTTACCTGCACCCAGGCCTCCGATGAGGGCCACCTCGAGCTTGCTGGCATGCTCTGGCTTGAGTTGGCCGATTGCCTCTGCGGCATAGTCCCAGCCCTTCTGGCCGGTCGGTCTGCCGATCATGGCAACGCGGAGCTTGTTGTCGCTCACTTTGGCAGGCCATGAGGGTTCTGTTGAGGGTTCAGGGGAGCCGGCGATGACGCTTGTGCTGCGCCCTACAGTACATGGGTAGACATGGTTTAGTTCTGTCTCAAAGCTGGGTCCAACGGCAACGAGCTTGCTGGCATTGGCGACCATCAAGCGCTCGAGGTTGAGCTTTGTAAACTGGGTCTGGATCGAAGAGGGCGCGGGTAGGTACTGAGCGACCGGACCGACTCTGCTCGCCATCCTGACACCCACCGACCTGGCTTTGCGTGGCCACAGACGGCTCAAGCGTGTGGCCCATGGGCTGTCAAAGGCCTCTCGCCGCACCCTGTCATCGCCCAGCGCGAGATCATGCAAGGTCTCAACTCCGACGGAGTAGTGGGGAACGGCGACGACGTGATGGCCTGACTGGGTGAGCATCTGCACGACCTCTCCCGTCTCGTAGCCGTGGCACCAAACCGGCGTGTCTTTGCCGAGTCTCTGCGCGGTGTCAACGGCGGCTTGGGTCAGCACTCTGACGGCGGTCTTTAGGTGTCTTGGTAGGTAGAGATCGAAGACGGTCTCGAGTGACTCCGAGGTGCTGACTCGCTTGACTGACCATCCTTCTCCAGACTCTTCTAGGGGTTGTTTACCGATCTGGAGTGCGATGATCTGGATCTCTACTCGTCCGACTTTCGCCAGGGCGGGCACGACCTGAGTGAGGTAATTTGCCTGTCCATCCCTGCTCTCAGACAGAGACGGGAAGTGTGGAGCGATGGCGAGAACGGTTGACATGGGGTGAGCATATGGCGCTCCACCTGTAGATGGACAGGGCCAGTTCACAATAGCTGCGCTTCACCGCACAGCGGCTGGCTCGGAGAGGATGGTGTGGGTTGTGGGGAGGCCAAGCGTCTGGGTGAGGTTAGGCTTGAGGCATGATCGTTTTAGGCATTGCTGACAACCATGATGCTGGAGCCGCTGTCGTCATCGATGGCCGCCTGGTCTCGGCGGTCAACCAAGAGCGGATCGATCGCATCAAGCAGTCCGGCGTCTTCCCTTGGGGGGCTATCGACGAGGCATTGTCGCTCGCCGGTGTTCGCGAGCGTGATGTTGACCGCATCGTGGTCGGGACGTCTTTCACCCCGTCAGCGGCGCTCAGGGCCATGCCTGATCAGCACGCGAAGGCGCGGGGATCGGGGCAGTTCTCTCCGTGGCTGCATCGCTACATCGTGTACCAATCAGCGCTTCGTGCGTCTGGAATGCATACCTTTGAGGTGGATGCCTGCAGGCGTATCCTCGAGCGACGACTGCGGGCGCGTCCTTTTGCCAAGGCTTCTGTGGAGATGATGGATCACCACCGGGCTCATGCGGAGGGTGCCTACCGCACCCAGGCCCGATCGCGATGTCTGGTGCTCACCGTTGATGCAATGGGAGACGGCACGACGGCTACAGCCTCTATGGGTACAAATGGCCAGCTTGATCGGATGTGGCGACAGTCTGGACTCGCCGCGATCAATACCTTCTACAGTCGGGTGACCGAGCGCCTGGGCTTCACGGCAATTCGCCACGAAGGCAAGGTCACTGGACTCGCGGCATATGTGGAGCCGCCGCCAGCACTTGTGGAGCATATGGCGCGTCAGGTGCGCTTTGAGGCGCCAGGCTTCACGACGGTGTCTAGTCAGCGTGCGGCCAAGCCGAAGGATGCCTTCTGGGGGGAGCTGGATCGCTACAGCCGAGAGGAGGTGGCCGCCGCCGCCCAGCAGGTGCTTGAGAATGCAGTCGTGCCTTTTGTTGCGCACTGGATTCGGAAGACGGACTGCCCCCATGTGGCGCTAGCGGGTGGAATTTTCGCGAACGTAAAGCTCAATCAGAGGATTGCAGCGCTCGATGAGCTCGAGTCCATGTGGGTCATGCCACACATGGGAGATGGTGGTCTGGCTGCGGGTGGAGCGCTGGGAAGTGCGGGTGTCACACCGGCGCGGCTCGAGCATGTCTACTGGGGGACGAATGCATCCGACTCAGAGATTCGCCGGGCTCTGAGTGTTGCGGGTCTACCCAAGCGCAAGACGCCCGAGATTATTCAGCAAGTGGTTGATGTCTTGGCCGCAGGTAAGGTCATTGCCCGCTGTACTGGTGCGATGGAGTGGGGCCCGAGAGCACTCGGCAATCGCTCGATCCTGGCGGCACCCTTTGACGCCAAGATCAACGACTGGCTCAATGACATGCTCAAGCGCAGCGAGTTCATGCCCTTTGCACCTGTGGTTCGAGAAGAGGATGTAGACCGGTGGTTCAAGGGTACGCACACCGCCGCAGATGCCAGCCGCTTTATGACGGTGTGTTTTGATGTCACTCAGGCGTTCGCTGATGCGTGCCCGGCCGCTGTCCATGTCGACGGAACTGCCCGACCTCAGCTGGTCTCTGCCGAGAGCAATCCGTCGCTCCATGCTGCCCTGACGGCCTTCGGCGAGGAGACAGGGACTCCGGTCTTGATCAACACCTCGTTCAATATGCACGAGGAACCCTTGGTGAGGACGCCGACGGACGCCATCCGTGCCTGGAGGGCGTCTGGAATCGACGCGCTGTGGCTTGGAGACTACCTACTCAAGCAGTAGGTCAGCGTACAGCGAGCCAGTCGTCGGTTTCAGTCCACAAGCTGCCAAAACCACGGCACAGGGCGCCTGTCAGCACAGGGCCACCGTCTTTACCTTTCCGGAGTACTGAATTCCAACGCTTTCCGTTTGCATTGAGCTTGGTTGTCGGGTGCTTCATGTTCATCACGAGTCGCTTGACTCCAGAACCTCCGAGATGGATCAGCGTGATCGTGCCATCGCGCTCGACCGCCTCGACCACAGCGATGTGAGTCAGCTTGTCATCGCGTCGCCCGTTCTTGTTTCGATCCCAGGTGTCATCAAAGAAGGCGACATCGCCGACATCAGGCCGCTTTCTCTTGTGGAAGACGCCGAGGTCTTTGGACTTTTCAAAGAGTGAGCGGGTGTTGCCCGAGGTTGGTATTCCAGCCTTGACGTGAGCGGCGCAGATCATGCCCGAGCAGTCGTACCGATACTTGTCACCGTGAACAATCAGCTTCTTTTTATCGAGAAAGCTCTCGGCGGCACGCGCGACCCTGCGCCCCATTCGGGTGCCACGACTTGCAGGCTCGAGATGCTCGATTTCTTGCGCCTCAGGCGGCACATAGGCGACCCGCTCAGAGCCCACACTGGATGTGGGTCCAGGGAAGCGGAGTCCGCTGTGAGCGAAACAGCCAGTCAGCAATGGCAGCAGATAGATGAGCCTCATGGAGACAGCGTAGTCTACTTGACATGGCAACAGCAAGCTTAGAACAAACATTACCTGTGTTGGCGTGTTGAAATCCCGCTTATGTTGATCTCGGGATAGGGTGGCCAAATGACATCACATATCGACATCATGGACGAGATAGATGCGCTGCGCGAGTCGCGTAATGCGGTCATCCTGGCACACTTCTACCAGGATCCGGACATCCAAGATCTGGCGGATCACATTGGTGACTCACTCCAGCTTGCTAAGGCAGCGCGTGACACCGATGCAGATGTGATCGTCTTCTGCGGCGTACATTTTATGGCCGAGACCGCCAAGATCTTGAACCCGAGCCGTATCGTTGTGCTGCCAGATCTGAATGCAGGCTGCTCCCTCGCCGATGCTGCGCCAGGAGCCCGGGTCGCCGCCTGGAAGGAAGAGAACCCTGGACATACGCTCGTCTCATACGTGAACTGTTCGGCAGAGGTCAAGGCTGTCTCAGACATCATCTGTACCAGCTCGAATGCTGAGCGCGTGATCGACAGTATTCCTGATGATCAAGGCATTCTCTTCTGCCCAGACCGCAACCTCGGTGCCTGGCTTCAGAAGCAGTCTGGCCGTGAGATGAAGCTGTGGCAGGGGACCTGTATTGTTCATGAGACATTCAGCGAGAAGCGCTTGGTCGAGCTCAAGGTTCGACACCCGAAGGCACAGGTGATCTGTCACCCCGAGTGCGAGCCCAACCTCCTCGCTCACGCCGATCACATCGGCAGCACATCGAGCCTGCTGAACCATGCAACGACCACCGAGGAGGCTGACACCTTTATCGTTGGAACAGAGGTCGGCATCATCCACCAGATGGAGAAGGCGCGACCCGATCGCACGTTTATTCCCCTTCCAGGTATGGATGAGTCCTGTGCATGCAATGAGTGCCCACACATGCGGTTGAACACTCTGGAGAAGATCAGAGACTGTCTGCGAGACCTGCAGCCGCGCCTGGAGATGTCAGAGGACCTTCGCCAAGCTGCACTCAAGCCGCTCGAGCGGATGATGGCCCTATAGATCGATCCTAAGGCTGGATTTTTGCGCTCGTGAGGACGGGCCAGACTGTCGGCATCGCACCCTGAAGGCGGTACCGAAAGGTCCCTCGCAGTCGAGCAAAGATCTCGATGGTGACGGCCGCGATGGCTACCGGAATCCATGAAGGCTGCTTCAGTAGGTACTCCACAGCAGGGCGGCAGAGGTCGCGAATGCGCAGGGTGGAGACTCGGTACCCAGTACGTGAGAGCAGGACCTTGTGTCCGATCCATATGCGCTCGCGCTGGGCCACCAGATCTCTCAGTGTCTGAGGCCCGTGGTTGTGCACGATGGCCTCGGGAACATAGGCGAGCTCGCCAGCATTTTGAGTGAACTGAGCCTCGAGTGCGGCCTCGTCGACGATGGTGTCGGCTTCGAGCGGTACAGCGGGCGGGCGGAATGCAATCATCTCACCCAGCTTGGGGCGGGCTCTGGATATGCGATCATGCATGGTCCACTGCAGGTGAACGATGCGGTTGATGATCCCTGTCTGAGGATTCATCGGGCATGGCCGACCGCCAGTCATCTGCACCGCTGGGTTGTCCAGAGGAGCCAGCAATCTGCCGAGCGTGCCTGGACTCGGCAGCACATCCCCGCTGATCAACACCACAGCCTCGGTGTCAGGCTGAAGTGTGCTGAGAAAGCGGTTGATTGCGCTCGCCTTGCCCCGCCGATGTGGCTCAATGATCGCATCGATCTGAGGGTGCTGGGCAGCCCATGAAGTGGCAATTTGATCGGTTTCATCGGTGCTTCCACTCGATACGATGCAGATGCGTGCAGCCTCTGGCTCGGAGACAAGTACAGTCAAGAGAGCACTGAGGTTGCCCGCCTCATTGTGCGCCATGATTCCGATTTCAGTGAGGGCCATATTCAGGAGATAGCATGCTCTATGCCTCAAAACAGGAACCAAAGCTTCAGGCGCGTGATCTCAGCAGCATTCATCGCGCACCTGATCCTCGCTCTCTGGTTCATTGAGCGCGGTCTCCTGAACGCTGATGAGGGCTGGTATCTGTACGCAGCACGTCAGATCGCGCATGGCCTCGAGCCCCATCAAGACTTCGCATTCTTTCAGGTGTCGGTCTATCCGAGGGTCATGGCAGGACTGCTGGAGTCGGGTGCAGGATCTCTAATTACTGCGCGCTGGATATCTGGATTTATGCTCGCAGCAGCAACGGTGACAGCCACACTGGCTGCAGCGCGGCTCACCAACACGGCGGGCGCTGTCATTGTGGCTGTGACCATGGGGCTCCATCCGCTTGTGGTGAGCACCGGTGTTCTGGCCAAGCCATATGCGCTCACGCTGCTCTTGGTCTCTGTCGGCCTGTTCCTTCTCTCGGGAAGAGATCGGGTCCGTGTGGCTCTAGGGTTCATGCTCTTTGGTGTTGCCGTAGGTACGCGGCTCAGTCTCGCTGTGCCCGTCCTCCCTCTACTCTGGGGCCACCGAAAGACGCACGGTTCTGCTGCTGTGGCCGGTCTTTTGATGGGTGTGTGTATAGCGTTTTGGCCAGTGCTTGGTGTCGACCTCGAGATTCTCTGGAGCCACTGGGTCGGTGTCCACACGGCCGGTGGCGGCCAGCTAATGCCTCGGCTCAGCTGGCTGGCTTGGCAGGCTTCCATCGGGCTGGTGATGCTCACCTTATTTCTGCCGTCGCCTCATGCGGAGAGAATGCCGGGTCTCCGGCTCGCCGCTGGTCTGGGTGTGCTCATTCATCTGGTGCCGTCCGCGGTTCACATCGAGCACACGGTTGTCCTCGCACCGCTCCTGTCGCTCGCACTGGCAGATCGGTGGTCCTCGTCGCTGGATGTCCGAAAGCTCTGTATTGGAGTTGTGTTGTTTGCGGTGTCTGGTGTCTCGGCGAGCCGGTGGGTCCATCTTGATCGGGAGATCTCTACGGTGGAGCAGACCACGGAATTGGCAGCCTGGCTGCGCAGCCACACACCCGAGGATCAACCAATCCTCACACAGCAGCTCGCGCTCGCAGTCGAGGCAGACAGATCCGTTCCCAGTGGCTTTGAGATGGGGCGCTTCGGGTGGTCACCAGAGCTGAGCTCGTCCGATGCCGAATACTTGCATCACCTGAACTCAGCGCTGCTGCAGGACCGCCTGGGAGCTCCACTTGGCGCCGTAGTCCTCGCAGAAGGTGACCTCGATGAGAAGAACCGGTGGGCGGTCATCCAGGCTGCACGTGGACAGTTTGGTCAGCATCGCCGGGTCGAGCGCTATGGTCAATTTGGAGAGGTGCTGAACATCTGGGTGGCGGGCGAGGTTCAGCTATGGACCGAGTGAAGCTGCGATGGATCCTTGTGGCAGTACTCGCGGCAGTGTTGGTGCGCCTGCCCGCTATCACCACGCTTCCTCTCGACAGTGATGAGCCGATCTATATGGCGGCATCTCAAGAGATCGCCGAAGGTCTGAGAGATAAGAACGCCGAGCTCATTCTCGCGCCCACCTTAAACCGAGAGCACCCGGGCTTGGTGAAGCTGTTGTACGGCCTGAGCTTTGTCGGGCTCGGCGAGGAACCAGACCTGATCGCGCGGCTCGCCACGACCCGTGGCTTGTCGATGCTTGCTGGCTTGGCCACTGTGGGTCTTGTGGCCTGGGTTCATCCAGCCGCAGGTCTGGCCTTGGCCACCCATACCCTCCACGCCAAGTACAGCGTTCAGGGCTACCTCGACAGCTTGCCCCTCTTCTGGATGAGCCTTGCGATGATTGTTGGCTGGCGGACGCGTGCTGAGGCAGACTCGCGCGGTCAGATCTTGGCGGCTGCGTGCTGGGGCGCTGCGGTTGCCGGAAAGTGGCTTCATGGACTCCCGGGCCTGGTCTTATTGGTGGTCATTCCAACCTGGCGTGGTCGGCTTCAGCTCGCTGTGGGCGCATTAATCAGCATGTGGATTCTTGATCCTGGAATGTGGATGGATCCGCTGGATCGCGTCACTGAGATGTTGTCTGCACACCAGGCCTATGCGGGTGCACTGGACACGCCGACACACTGGCTCGACCCACTTCGCTTTATGGTGAGCGGTGGACCTGCGCAGTGGCACCCAGAGGCCTTCTCTTGGTCGCCCGACGGCATCTGGTTTGGGCTCGGGGTTGCGGGCATAGTCATCCGCTACCGGGACAGCTTTGCGCTCTTCTTAGCGGCGTGGTGTGCCACTCCACTCCTCTTCTTGATGTGCTGGTCGACGCGATGGCCGCAGCACACAATGGCTGTGATTGTTCCTGTCTGCCTCGGTGTTGGACTGCTCTTTGATGTGCTGGTCAGTCGCGCCAGTCGCCGTTTCTCACCCACCGGCTCAGATCCACCAACATCTGAGTAAATGAGGGTGCAACAAAGAGCTCAGTCTGGAACTGGGTGGGGTCGAATGGCGTCGATGCGATGCGATCAAGATCCCAGTCTCTCAGGGTCGCACGGCTCTCGAAGGCCTCGAGCTCACCCACGGAGCTGAGCAGGCCCGCACCCATCGCCTTGGGGCTCCCTCCCTCGGAGACCAAGCCAAACTCCATGGTGTACCAGTAGACGTTGCCGACCCGCTCCATCTCTGCATCATTGGCGACATCGGCCGCCATACCCAGCAGTCGGTTGACCTCGGCGATACCCGGATGAACCAAGGTGGCTGCGTGACCGATGAGCTCGTGGACGACGTCGGGTTCAGGTGTGTAGAAGGGCCTGCTGTGATGCCGTATGTACTGAGTCGAGAGAAACACACGCTCACCGAGGTACCGCATGAAGGTCCGCGCTGTGACGAGCCCTGCGACGGGCTCCATCCGAAATCCTGCGGCCATCTGAAGCTGCTGATTGAGGGCTCCCAGCTGGGGAATACGGTCACTGCTCAGCGGCAGAAATCGCTGAAGCTCCAGGATCTCTCCGGCGACACGTGTCTGGTGAAGCGGTCCCAGTGCATCCCAGATTGATGTCCAGACGGCATGCTCTTCTTCAACATACGGAGCGTCAGGCACAGCACCACCGGTCTGATAGCCCAGTGCTATTCGTGCAATTTCGTTGCGGCGCTCTCTATAGATATGGTCACGAAAGCCTGGGTGGTCAGGATCGAGAGTGACGAGGTCCGACTCACCGCCTGCATGGTGCGTAGGCTTCATGTGGCCTCGCCAACCAAGCTTCGAACGACCACGCCTGCGGCGGTCAGACCAAAGCTGCCTGTCACAAAACCTGCCGTACCCCAGATCACATTTCTGTCTTCGCAGGAGTGGACATCGTTGTCACTTGGGCAGACACACCTAAATCCATTGCCGCCGTCATAGGTGAGGTCGACCGGATCTTTGAGTGGCTCAGTCGAGTAGACGGCAGGTATGCCGAACTCACCCTTGCGAGGAAAGTCGTGCTGCCGGCGTAGAATCTTTCGAACGGACTTACCCAGCGGATCAACCTTTGTTGCTGAGAGATCTGCCACCTGGATCTGTGTTGGATCCCAGCGACCCGCCGCCCCCGTCGAGCAGACCACAGGAATGCCGCGTGCCCTGCACGTGGCGAGCAAGTGGCACTTGGCCGTGACGTTGTCGATGGCATCCACCACAAAGTCCGTGTCGTCGGTGAGCAGCATGTCGGAGACCCGCGCATCGTAGAAGAGCGGTACGGCCTTTATCTTGGCTGCAGGATTGATCAGCCGGAGGCGGTCGGCCAGGACGGTGGCCTTGGGTTTTCCCACAGTTCCGCGCATGGCTTGAAGTTGCCGGTTGGCATTGGTCACACAGACCAGATCAAAGTCCACCAGGGTGAGGTGACCGACCCCGCTGCGGGCCAAGGCTTCGGCAGCGAAGGAGCCCACTCCGCCCAGGCCAATCACCGTGACCTTGCTGTTGAAGAGGCGGCTCATCGCGGTGTCGCCCACCAAGCGGCCCATGCGATCAAAGCGGCGGTGGAGTCTATAGGTTTCTTCGTTCATCGATGTTCTCGGCAGAACAACTGCTCTGCATTCGCTGTGGTGATCGTGGCCAATTCAAGCGGGTCCGCACCCCGAAGCTCAGCGGCGGCGGAAATCACGTCTATCAGGAAAGCGGGCTCGTTGGGGGCGGGTCGTCGAGACAGCGGGGTCTGATCTGGTGCATCTGTCTCGACGAGCAGCCGATCAGCAGGCACGCGCTTGATGGCCTCTCTCACCCGGCGATGATGGGGATTGGTGACGGCAGCACAGAAGCTGAGGTGAAGTCCGAGGTCGAGATACATCGGCACCTGCTCAGCTGACCCCGAGTAGGCGTGTACCATCCCGCCGCACGCAGGAACGCCCTCATCTCGGAGGATCTCAATGGCTGCTTGGTGTGCGCTGACGACGTGGAGCACAACCGGAAGGGCGTTTTCTCGGGCCAGCCGGAGCTGCGCTCTAAATGCCTCTTCTTGCGCTCGGTGTGTCCCGCGATCTATGCGTCGTCCGTGGTCCAGACCCGTCTCACCGACAGCGTAGACGGGTACGGGCGGACTGCTCAGCATCGATCTCAGCACATCGAGGCTGTCAGTAATGGTTGATGGGTTCTCCGATACTGCCCACGGGTGAAGTCCCCAGGACATCAGCACGCCGGGTGCAGCGAGCGTGTTCTGCTTGAGCCAGCCTTGAGGGTCGACGCCAGCAACGAGCATGGATGTCACACCTGCCCGCTGTGCTCTCGTGATGACTGCGTGCGGATCTTCGACGCAGCGGTCCACATGGCAGTGTGCATCAAACACAACTATGCCGAGCTGGTTGGGCCGTGCTGATACTGTACTGCCCATCCCATGACCGCACTCTCGAGCTTCTCACGGTTGATGGGCTTGCCCAGCAAGTCATTCATTCCAGCCTCGCCGTAGCGGGCGATACGGTGAACTTCTACATCGGCCGTCATGGCAAGAATCGGAACGGGATTGCTCTTGTTTCGCTGCTCCCAATGCCGGATCTCGATGCTGGCCTCGATACCACTGACCTCCGGCATCTGAATGTCCATGAGGACGAGGTCAGGCTGTACTTCTTTGTACTTGAGTACACCCTCGTTTCCACTGCTCGCCAGCGTGACGCGGTGGCCGAGCGAGAGGAGGAGATCGCCCACAACCTGTCGGTTCATGGGATCATCCTCAACGACCAGTACATGAGCACCGTTTGGGTTCTCGCCCAGATGTACACGGTGATCGTCACTCGTCGTGGGCTGCATATCAGCTGGAATTGTGAACCAGAACCTGGTGCCCTCACCGACCTCAGTCTCGAAGCCGAGTTGACCACCCATCAGTGCTGTGAGCCGGGAGCAGATTGGCAGCCCGAGACCGGTACCTCCGTACTGCTCGGTCGTGCTGCGCTCTGCCTGCATATATGGCTCAAAGATCTGTGCATGAGCCTCTTCTGGGATGCCAATCCCAGTATCCTCCACACCAAATGTGAGTCCTGGAAGGTCCTCATCAGTGGTTGCAGTCCACACTTCGATGGTGATGCTTCCCTCGGTCGTAAACTTGAGGGCATTGCTCATCATGTTGACGAGTACTTGCCGTACCCGAAGTGCGTCAATCTTCGCCACCCGTGGTAGGTTCGGATCGAACTCCAGATACAGCTCAATACCGCGCTCTAGTGCCTGTGGGCGATAGGTGCGCTCGAGCTCCTCAGCGAGGGCTGCAGGGTCGACAGGTCTGGGATTTATCTCGATTCGACCGGACTCGATCTTAGAGAAATCGAGGACGTCGTCGACGAGCTCCAGCAGGGCCTCTGATGATCGCCTGAGGAGCTCGATACGACTTCTCCGGACGGTTTCGTCGGCAGGAAGTTCCAGCAGATCAATGGTGCCCATGATGGCGGTGAGTGGGTTCCGTATCTCGTGGCTAACTTGAGCCAGGAAGGCACCCTTTGCCGATGAGCCGGCTTCTGCGACACCCTTGGCGAGCCGGAGGCGTTGCTGAGCGCGCCGTAGACTCTGTTCAACCTTTGTACGTCGCTGAATTTCGGACTGGTAGGAGGTCACGGCTGACTCAAAGCTGCCGTGTGTATAGACCGCTATGCCGGCGGTCGTGAGTGTTCCCCAGCTGACGACGACCACCCAGAGCAAGCTGGACGGGGCTGTGATCTGTGGAAAGTCATGACCGACCTCCTCTAGTCCCCAGAAGATTCCCAATGCGCTGATGCAGAGAACACATCCGATGATGGCAGCCCGACGTCCAGCAAAGAGAGAGAGCATGACGGGGACGGCCAGGAACCATGTGGTGGTGACCGTGCCGAGGCCACCGGTGACGTAGCTGGCGTAGATCACCATTCCTGTAGTCAGACAACCCATCGTCGTCAGTCCGGCTTGGGTGTACTTCGGTCGCACCAGCAGGATGACCGAGGCTGTCACCAGGGCTTGTCCGATAATAAACGGCAACAGAGTCTGGACACCTCCAACGGTCAGCGTTGAGGAATATGCCAGCAGCAGGAAGGAAACTGCGGAGCCTGGAATGCTCAGAAAGAGGCCGATCTGCGCTTGGAGGTGGAGGAGCGGATGCTCCCGCAATTCAACCGGAAGAAGCCTATCGGTCCACCCGAGGGCTATGTCCAGCAGTGAGCGTTTAGGTTTCATCTTACGAGTGGATCCGGGTCGAGTCTTAGTCGGAACTAACCGACTGTTGATCATGGTCTAGCCGACCCTCGAAGCCTTTATCTGGATTGGCAGCATCTTGTTCGTCGCTCATGATGCGAAGCTCTTCTCCCTCGAGATTTGCCATCAAGACGGTGGCGGTGGAGTCGCCCACAACATTGGTCGCAGTTCGGAACATATCCAGGATCCGATCGACACCCAGGATGAGAGCGAGCCCCTCTGTTGGGACGCCGATGGCGGTCAAGACCATGGCCAGCGTGATCATTCCAGCACCCGGAACTCCTGCAGCGCCCACGCTCGCGAGGGTGGCAGACACCACGATGGTGATCTGATCTCCCATCGACAGGTCCATTCCGTAGATCTGGGCAATGAAGATGGCCGCCACGCCCTGGTAGAGCGCGGTGCCGTCCATGTTGACTGTCGCGCCCAGAGGAAGGACGAAGGAGGTGGTCTCTGCACTGACGTTGAGGTTGTCTTCACAGCAGCCCTTGGTGACGGGCAGTGTTGCTGAAGAGCTCGATGTCGAGAAGGCCATCACCAGAGCCTCTTTGATCGCACCCAGAAAGCTGAGGAAGGGGAGATTCGTGCCGAATCGAATGGTCAGTCCATAGGTGATAAAGAGGTGAGCCAAGAGGCCGGCCAAGACAACCATGGCGTACACACCGAGCGCCATCAGGACGCTCAGGCCCGTATTTCCCACAACCTTGAAGAGCAGGGCGCCCACACCGACTGGGGCCAGCTTCATGGCGATGTGAACCAGCATGACCATTGCGTCATTGAGGCGATCAAAGACGTCGACGACGAGATCTGCACGGTCATCCTTGAGGAAGGTCAGCGAGATGCCGAGCATCATGGCAAAGAAGATGACCTGAAGCATGTCTCCGCCTGCCAAGGCTCCAAAAGGATTGCTCGGCACAATAGAGACGATCTGGTCGGTGAACGAGGGTGCTCCCGCTGCATTGGCTACGCTGCTGCTGGCACCATCTGAGTAGCTCGCCAGCAGGTTGTCTCGATCAGCATCAGAGAGCATCTTTCCTGGCTTGATGAGGTTGGCGAGACCCACACCGATGCTGAGCGCCATCACTGTGGTCATCATGAAGAAGCCCAGTGTGCGGCCGCCCATGCGGCCGAGCTTACGGACATCACCCAGTGAGGCAATACCGACGACCAGTGAGAAGAAGACGAGCGGGACAACCACCATCTTGATCATGGCCAGGAACAGCTGCCCCACCCACTCTGTGTACTCGACCAGCGTCTGGCCAATTCCTGCGTAGCGACGAACCTGAGGCTGCTTGTCTTCGACCCATGCCTTGAGTGTACTGCCGGGCTCTGGCGCCTTGCCGTTCTCGTCTTTGTACTCAAGCCCCTGTGTCTTGAGGCGTAGGATGTCTGCAGAAGAGAGCTCAAAGCCAATCTCTAGCCACTCACCCTGTTCACTGAGGAGCTGTGCGGTCTTGATTCCTTTGAGCGAGTCCACAACCTCACCGCCCGGTGCCCGATGAACAGTCACGCTCGAGCTCAAGTGGACAGAATCTTGAGGCAACACCGATGAGTTGGGGCCAACGAGCAGTCCGAGGAGGACGCCAACAAACATACCGATCAGAATTTTGGTGTACAGCTGCATGGTGAGTTCTCCCTCATCAAAGTGCAAAATGACGATCTCAAGGTCGAAACGCTACCACTTCTTGACCGTCTGGTCATCGACGAATCCAGTTCGTCTGAGCTACCCTTGGCATCTTGGAGGTTCTCATGTCATCAAAGGTTCTTGCTTTTGGGCTACTCGCCGCATCTCTGTCCACGGGCTGTTCCACAGAATTTGAAGGCACGTGGCTGTTTCAGTGGGATCGGGGAAGTCCGATTGTGCTGCAGAATGACTACTGCGAAGAGATCACAACAGACACTGAATATCAGGGCGATGAATACGAGTGGATTGACATCTACACGACCACAGGTGGGGCCCTTGTCCTCACCAACGGGGAGCAGGAGTGGATTGGTCAAGCCGATGACGACGAGTTTAGTGTCGAGGCGACCTACGGTGAGAGCGACGATGACTCCTACTATCAGTGGAACAGCGAGATCTCAGCATCCTTAGATGGCGAGGACCTAGATGGAAACTCGGACCTCCGAGAGATCGACTGCAGTGGCTCAGATTGTCCCGCGGACGAGTGTCGTCGTCAGACCAGGCGGAGCTTCAAGGCGGTGAAGATGGAGGGCACGAGCGAGGCCAGCCGAACGATCGGCACTCAGTCCAGTCAGTCTGCTTCAACCAACTAGGTCCTACCAGCTCACCTGGACCCGGGTGCTCAGTCCCCGGGCGCGCTCATCCTCATCAACACGGTCCTCACTCAGATAGTGCAGGGTGACCTTGACCTGGTCTTTTCTCTTGGCCTTGAGGGCTGGGTAGTAGTTCAGCCCGAGGTCGATCCAGCGCGTAGTCTGAGGATCGAAGGACTCGTCAACGGTGGACTCGCCCATGCGGAACATTGGCTCGAGACCCAGCGGTAGGTGCCAGCCGGCTTGTCCGTACCAGCCAGATCCCCACTCTGGTCGGCTCGACATGCTGTCGAGTTGCTGACGCGTGAGAAACTCTCCGACCACATAGAGTCCATAGAAGGATGCCCGTCCCGACAGGCTGTAGCGGGTGTCCTTGACTGATACTGTCGCGTAGCCAGCTGAGTCATAGGCTGTGTATGGGTTGTAGATGGCACCAGAGCCCACACCGATGAGCAGCGGCCCTGCCCACTCAGAGGTCTCAGAGAAGCCAAAGGCTCCCAGTGGATTGATGTCAATTCTGCCTGTGTACAGGATGCCCTGACGCTCGGTCTTAAAGATGTTCGTTGACGTGCCGTTGAACACACCAACCGAGCCCTGAATGCGGTCATCGAGGAGACTCGTCTTGGCCAGTGCGCCCATGTCGGAGCCGCTGAGGAAGGTCTCGTTGGGGCCGGATCGCTCAGGGAAGAGCAGGTCGGTGTTGGGACTCTGGGCTTGGCTGGTGAATGGAATCCGCATCCGCCCCAGCTTGAGATGGAGTTCATCGACGGGCTTGTAGAGGACTGTGGACTCCACGACCATGTTGCCCAGTGCATCCTTTGACTCGGTGTAGACACTGTCGGTTGTGCCGTCATTGTCTTCGTCGATGGGGCTGGCCTTGGTGAGGGCACTGAAGGTGTCCTGCCCGAGTACAAAGTGGATCTTGAAGCCCCATTTTGGGCTGACGTGGCCCTTGAAGATGAGACCGGCCTTGGACTTAGTCATGCCAACACGGCTCTGATCTACCGGTCTGGCTTCGGGTCGCCATACCGCCTGAAACTGGGGTGCAACGTAGCCATGAGTGCGGAGGATGACACCCTTGCTCTCTGCATTGGCGGTGCAGGTCAGCGCTGACACGGCGGCGAAGAAGAGGCTCATCATCAGGGCACCGTCATTCCCACGGGACCAAAGGCCACCGCGGTGCGGGTTTCAATGGATTCGAAGCTCGGGCCTGCAATCAGCCAGCCAGTGGTCTCGATGGCGTAGACATCCAGAGGGTGGGGCGTCACAAAGGGCCAGCTACCGATGGCGGTGACTGGGTTTGTCCAGCGGACGGGTTCCGCGGGGCTGTAGCGCTCGTCGAGAATCTCGACGCTGCCTTGGAGGTTTGCTGCCGCTCGCTCACTTGCTTTCCAGCGAATGACAGAGCTCACCATGCCGGCACCGATGACCTCACCCGCTACAGGTCGCCCATCTGCGGTACCTGTGACCCACAGTGCACCATCTTGCTTGACCATGCCCTGAACATCGAAGTTCGGAAGGTCCTTTGCGGAGCCGCCTCCGGTGTGGAAAGAGAGCAGCTGGCCGTTGCTCAGTAATCCTGCGTAGATTCCAGCATCGTTAGCCTGCAGCTGTCCGAGTATCTTGGGCTCGGGTGTATCCTCAGCGTCTCGTGCATCACAGACAAAGGGGTCAGTATCGCCCAGCTCGAGTGTGATGCGGTCTGTGGTCATGCCCTCAGGGTTGATCTTTCGGGCCTCTGCAACCCGAGCACCATCGAGGTTGTATGCAACGACAACCACACCTTCTTCGTGTTCAGCATTCGCACCGACACCCAGCACATCGACACAGGTCGCCTCGGCGGGCTCAAAGGGAGCGTAGGAGACGTAGCGCCGCAGGTCGAGATCGACGACGACCTGATAGGGCGGGTTTCGGGATTGGGCGTCGTTAGAGCCCTGCACCCATGCGTTGAGTGTTCGCCGTGCTGGGGTCTCGTGGACGTACGGAAGGGCGGCCACGACCCGCAGATCAGTCAGGGTGAGGGGGTCCTTATCGAGGACCTGCTTGCACTCTCCGGTTGCCCCCGAGACCTGCACCAGCGCATCTCCTGCCCAGAACCAAGCCATGTCCTCTGAGGTGCCGAGAAAGCCGTGAACATGAGCCTCACCCGCCGCTCTGTGCGGGAGCGGGTTCTCTTGGGGGGGGCATCCTCGGCTCCACCCACCGAGCGCCTCTCCGACATAGACGACGCTGTCGTTCGTCGAGCGTTCGTGGAGAACGTAGACGTTTCCTGAGCGATCAGAGACAGGTGGAATGAGCTCCAGCGGCAGCTGGAGGTCATCGTCTGTATCCAGTACCGGTGCGACGCCACTGAGCTCACCGAAGTAGCGCAGCTTGCCCCACTCACCGGAGTTCAGTGTCCCAGACTTACACCCTCCTGCTGCGAGCAGGGTGACCAAGAGAGCGCGCTTCATGGTCTCAGCGCTCGGCTGCGTAGGTCATGACGTACAGAGCAGCGTCGTCACCCTCAGGGTTTGTGTACCAGTGTCGGTAGACAACGGGAGCAAAGCGGAAGCTGTACATATTGTACTCGTCCTCTGGTGTGCTCGGGTTGTCCGGAACCGCCGCGACCTTGCCTGAGAACATGGCCGCCTCGCCGAGGCGGATACTGTAGCCCTCGCCCCAGCCGTACTCTGCACCCATGCCGACCTTCATGCCTGCGGCCTTCACGCCGACGCTGGAGCCGATTGATGTGTCCCAGCTGGTTGATGTCGTGCTGTCTTCGCTGACCTGAGAGCGATACGCGATGCTGCCCACATCAGGAGCGGTGTACCAGCGGAGGTCCTTGAAGACCATGTCATCTTCTGGAATCGCGGTGCCGTCGATTCGCTCAGGCTGTGTGGGATATGCATCCACATCACCCACAGCGTAGGGAACCTCAAGAACTGGCAGGGTGCCCAGGGCTTCAGCCATCGCATTGTAGCGAGCCAATGACCAGACACTGGTTGACCCGCCGACTGGAACCGTCAGCACGAAGTACTCAGAGTCCATCCCAGAGGCGAGACCGTTGGGATCGCTGATCTCGTAGGTGTAGGTGTCAAAGCAGCCCCAGTACAGGACAACAGCGCCGTGGTAGGGGCCATACATGTCTGGGTCGGCGCTCATCCCAAAGCGCTCGCCGACGCTTCGGCGATAGCCCTCTCCGAAGGTCTGCCGTACACGCCAGCCGACCGATCCTGAGACGGACACACCAAAGAGGTCGAGGAACTCGGCCTCGACGCCCATGTCGACGCTCATGCCCAAGGAGACAGTGTCAGTGAAGCTCTCGACGACGGACTCGCTCGAGCCGTAGAAGGAACTGGACGGGCTGGCGGAGTGGTCAGCGTCGTAGGGTGGCATCAGGATCATTGCTGATGGAACCGGAGCGCCCTTGGCCAATGTGGGCTCATCATCAACCAGTGTTGCCTGCGGAGAGTCGCCGTCGGTGTCAGAGAGGGCCAGTCGGAATGGCTCGCTGGTCACTGAGAGTTCCTGGTTGAAGCGCTCGTACAGATTGGTGCCCTCGAGGTCGAATGAGGCGATACGCCCGCCGTTATCAACCACGTAGATCTCTGCGAAGGCGTCAGCATCTGTGTCTGCGACTTCGATGTCTTCGAGGTTCTCGAGATCGGCAGTCTCCGTTGTCGCGAGCATCATCAGCTCGCCGTTCACCTCGTCGCCCGATGTAGAGTCGACGACGTTGTACACATCGATGTAGTCAGATTCACCCCACAGTGGGATGGAGTTCACATCGCGAAGGGCAATGATCTCCTCCACTCTGTCGCCATCGAGATCTCCCACATCCAGGCGGATGACGTTGTCGACATACTCCTGGTACGACTCAGGCTGGTCCTTGCCCTCATGGTCTTGATTCAGCACGTAGATGAGCTGTGAGCTACCCACATCGATCAGAATGACGAGCTCTTCGACGGCATCGCCGTCGACATCACCAGCAGCGACATCGATCAGCGTCAGATCGTCATCATCCGTGAATGTCCAGACATCACAGCTGCCAGAGTCAATGTTGCAGGTGCTGATCTTGCCGTCGCCAGAGATGATCACGACCTCCTCGAGTCCGTCCGCGTCTGTGTCGCCAGCATCGAGGGCCTTGGGCTGAAAGCCGAGGCTGATCCAGTTGGTGTCTTCGGCGTCAGAGCTGAGATCAGGTGCAAAGCCAATCGAGCTTCGGCCCTCGATGGCGACGACGTACTGGGCGTCCTGCTGACCCTTAATGAAGCGACCGCCGCTGATGTCCACAAGCTGTGTCGTTGAGAGCTCGGTTGAGCTCTCGTAGTCAGTTGTGGTGGCGTAAGGTGAGTAGGTGTCGATCCAGTAGCCACCCTGGTAGCTTCCCCGGTCAGCGACGCCGATCTCGTTGTCTGAGAAGAAAGTGTAGCTGGAGCCTATCGGTGCCTGAGAGGCAGCGAGTCCGCCCTCGCACTGTGCTGGCTGGCAGACCTCGTTGAGGCAGCTCTCACCCGTATTGCAGTCGGTGTGACTTGCGCAGGTGATGTCTTCAGCGGCCCACGCTGCGGTTCCAGGTCCACCATCTGGCTGGGTGCCATCGAAGACACCAGTGGTGGGATCGGCTGGCTTCTCGGCAATACAGGCCAAGAGCAGCGTGAGTGGGGCGATGATGATGGCTTGTCGGGTCATGGATCCCTCTTGCTGAGTTCGCGCGCACGTGCATTATAGTGTGTGCGTGTGGAACTGAAGATACTTCAATGTGTAACCGAAAAGAGTGACGGTTCGGTGACTACCCCTGAAGTGTGACGACGGGGTGACACGTTCGTATCCCCCCCTTTTCTTTTTTTGCCGGTGCCTAACTTGGGGCCGAGTCGACTGGGGTTCCATACCCACGACCTCTTCAGCGCGCTGGAGAGACAGGTAAGACCTGTTCATTTGGGTTGGGTTTCGGAGGCGCTGGGGACAGCGCCTCCGTTTTTTTTTTTGGATCCGCTCCCGCTCTCTACACATCGCGGCTTTGTGGGCTCCGTGCTAGAGCCTCTGCATGCACATGCGAGAACAAATCGAGCAGACACTGACGGCGGCACTCACCCCATCGCACATTGAGGTGGCCGATGAGTCACACATGCACAATGTACCGAAGGATGCCCAGTCTCACTTCAATGTATTCATCGTGTCGGGAGCCTTCGCTGGAATGCGCTTGGTTGCACGCCACCAGGCGGTCTACGGCGCATTGTCGACGGAGATGGCCAGTATTCACGCGCTCGCGCTGAAGACCATGACTCCCGAGGAGTGGGCGTCAGCGGGTGGCGGTGCCGCGGAGTCGCCGCAGTGCCTTGGTGGCTCGAAAGCCGAGGGCTGATCAGTCAGCCGGCAGGCAGATGGTCTCCTCAGCATCGATTCCACGAATGAAGGCGTTGACGTCGTAGGTCAGCTCCAGTCGGATACCGCTCGGGCTTTCTGCATCGATGGCGCCCTTGAAATTGGTGAACAGGGGCTCGTTCTGGAAATCACCAGCCTCATCGCCGGCCTCGATGAGCTCGATTCGGTGGGTTCCAGTCGTGGCCTGAAATCGCCCCTCAAACTCATCATCGACACCTGCGCAGTCGTAGGTCGCAAAGTCGATGGCAGTGCTCTTTCCGGCGCCAATGTCATAGCGTCCAGGTCCACAGACCCCGTGACTGGTGACGATGAGCCAGCACTCAAAGTCTGGATCGTCAGTTCCCGTAAATTGGAGCTTAAAGCTTCTAATCTCAGGGGGTTTGTCAGGATCGAACTCGTACGTTGCATCCAGCAGTACGTCTGTGCAGGCGTTGTACTCAGATGATGATCCGTCGGGAAAGTTGAACCGCGCAAAGACATCACAGCTCTGCTCTGGGTCTGCCTCTTTGGTGCCCTTGGTGTCAGCACATGAGAGCATCAGTAGGGCGATTATGGCAGCTTTGTACACGATGAGACCTCGACAGGATTATGCCCCAAGCGCACATCGCGTGCTGGGAGTGCAGATGAGTTCTGTTCGAATGATCTTTGTGACGGTACCCGACGAGTCGGTGGGGGTTGGCTTGGTAACCACACTCGTCGAGGAAGGGTTGGTGGCCTGCGGGAATCTACTTCCAGGTGTTCGCAGTATCTACGCCTGGGAGGGCAAGATCTGTGACGAACAAGAACTTCTGCTGATCCTGAAGACCACAGAGTCGTTGTGTATCAAGGTCTCTGAGCGTGTCTGCGAACTCCACCCCTATGCCTGCCCAGAGGTCCTGAGTGTCGCCGTGGACTTTGGGCAGTCGGACTATCTCGCGTGGGTGAAGTCACAGGTGAGTTCGCAGAAATAAGGCTCAAGGTGGAGTCGTGGTGACCGATTGGGAAGTCGCTATGAGCAACTCTTCTGCCAAGACCGTCGCTATTTTTATCACTGTCGATGAAGACAATTGGCGGAGTATAGCTGTCAATCTTGCCGACATTAAGCGCCAGCGAGATGTTCGGCCTCACGTCGTTCTGCTCGACCGTACGGAGAGCGGAGTCGGTGCCATCGAGGGCGTGTCGGTGGTCTCCTTGGAGCCCGAGACGTCCCTGGGAGAGGCCATTCATGCAGGCCTTAAGCTGAGCTCAGCTGAACTGATTGCGATCAGCATCCCGGGGGTGAGAATGCTCCCCAATCGACTGGTGCGACAGCGGGCAGATATGTCCATCAATCGCGAAGTCGACATGCTGACCTCAAACTTAGTGCTCGTCGACGCGACGGGCTGCTTGGTAGCTGAGGCAAATCCTGATCGGGCCGAAGATGCACCCACGCCATTCTGGCAGGCGGGTGCAATGTTTCGTCGTGGTGCGCTCGCAAGAATCGGTCGCTCAGCAGATCTCCCCGTCGAGCTGTTTCTGTACATGAAGCTCCGTGCAAGCGGGCGTGCTGTCCACATGGACCAGGTCTTCAGTGTGGTCGAAGAGGACGAGTTCAACGCCATGATTGAGGACTCGCTCAAGGATGCGCTTGCGATTCGCCGAATTCAGCCTCCAGTGCAGCCGCGAAGGGACAAGTGGTCCGCGGAACGTATTCGCATAGATCAGTCCTTGGCCGAGCAGACCTCGGTGACCGACGCGCTCGATCGCATGATCCGTGAAGGGACCTTTGATCGATAGCAGGATGGCAGCTGTCGGTTAGTTGGCGGCGATGTCCACACTGCACCCTCTCGAGTCCATATCGATCAATTTTCCGGACGGCGTCTACGCTGATGTTCGGCTCGAGCGAAACGCAGAGCATCGGATGTTGATCCGGGATGGCGCTCTCGAGGATGTCCAGGCGAAGGTCGAGACCGGTGCACTGATACGTGTACTCAAGGACGGCCGCTGGCTTTATGCCTCGACCACAGACCTCGACACCATCGACGCGACGCTGGCTGAATTGGCGTGCTCATCAGCCTTGCCCCCGGCAGACGGTGACTCCGGGGTGTCTGCTCTGGTCGTCCATCAAGATCGGTGCTGGGCCTTTGATGATGAGCGTGTTGATGCGCTCTCTGTACCGGTCAAGCTTGAGCTTCTCGAGCACTTCACAGTGGCGCTTGGTCGAGCGCTGGTTCGCACCTGGTCAGCGCAGTGGATCGATCAACATCGAGATCGCCGCTTTATCTCTTCACGGGGTGCAGATGTCCGCCACGACTATCAAGAGTGCGGCTTCACTCTTCGCTTCACCATCGGAGAGGGTGCCAAGGCTGTAGACGAGCGGTTTATTGCTGCAGATCATCGCTTCTCGACACTTCTGGCCCGGAAGGCAGCACTCATTGGCGAGTTGGCTGAGGTGCTCGAGAAGTGTGAGGCGTTTGCCGCAGGAGCGGTACCCGTCGTACCCGGCCAAGCCACTGTGATTCTCTCACCAGAGGTCGCAGGCGTCTTCGCTCATGAGTCTTTTGGACACAAATCGGAGGCTGACTTCATGCTCGGTGACCCCGCGATGCTCGATGAGTGGAGTCTCGGGACACCAGTGGCATCCGAGCTCGTATCGATTGTTGATGGCGGAGCGGGCTGGGGGTCTGGGTACATGCCCTATGACGACGAGGGTCAGAAAACAGGAGAGACAGCGCTCATTCGGGATGGGATGCTGACAGGTCGACTCCACAGTGCCATGACAGCGAGTGTGCTCGGTGAGGCGCCAACAGCGAATGCCCGGGCCATCTCATTTCGGTATGAGCCCATCGTGAGAATGACCACGACGACCTTTGCTGCGGGCAAACAGAGCCGCGATCAGCTGTTTTCTGAGGTCGAGGATGGCTTCTTTATCGAGACGGTCAAGCACGGCAGCGGCATGAGCACGTTCACGATTGCCCCTGGGTTGTGCTGGCGGATTCGACAGGGTGTGCTCGCCGAGCCGGTACGAATCGCTGTGCTCACCGGGACGGTCTTCGAGACGCTCGGTGAGATCGATGGTTTGAGTAACGAAGTTGAGGTTCCCTTCCTGCTTGGTGGTGGCTGCGGCAAGATGGAGCAGTGGCCCCTCTCCGTTGGTTTTGGTGGTCCGTACGTTCGGGTCCGACGGATGAGTGTCGCATGAGTACAAGAGAAGTCGTTCGGATCGAGTCGAGTACCCTGAAGCTGGGCGTGATCAACTCAGAGGTGGCATCGGTACGCACCCAGACCGAGGCGCAGACCGCCGTTCGTGTCATTGATGGTGACTGTATTGGTCTGGCCAGTGCTGTGGGTGCTGCAGATCTCGACAAGCTGACACGCGCTGCCAGAGAGAACCTCTTCTTTGAGGTTCCGTATCCAGTCACACCGCAGGCCAGTCTCTCGATGAGTGTTGGTCACACCGGAGACACGCGCTCAGTCGATGAGTTGGTCGCCTTCACGCAGACTATTCTCGGGTCACTTCGCGATGAGTTCCCAGGATTTGTGTTCTCTCATGGTGTGGAACAGCAGCACTTGGCGTGGCACATTGAGTCTGATGTCGGACTGGATCTTCACTACAGCCGAGACAGTACTCAGGTGGCCTTCATTGCTAAGGAGAAGGGCTCTGGCAACATCGTTGACACCTTCGTGGGGGTCGCGGGTGCTGAGCTTGATGTGGGGGGCATCCTTGGAGAATTTCGGTCGCATCTTGATGGCTACGGAAAGATTGTTCCTCCTCGAGTGGGTCGTCAGAAGGTCATTTTTCCAGGACTCTCAGGGATGGCTGGCGCTGGATTGCTGCAGCTGATTCGCTCCGATCTGATTGCTAGGGTCTACGCTCAAGGTGCCAGTGTGTTTGATGGCATGGTCGGTGATGACAGAGCGCACTTTTCACCAGATCTCAGTCTCAGAGAGATTCGGGATCCTGACGATGCTCGGGTGTGTCCCTTTGATATGGAGGGAGTCGTCCGTGATGCACTGAATCTCGATGTCATTCGGCAAGGTCAGTTGGTCAGTCTTGCGGCGAACCAGCGAGACGCTGAACGGTATGGTGTGACGGCAACAGGCACTGCAATCGGTGACATCGCGCAGCTACCATCGAGCGGTTTTGGTCACCTTGCGGCAGTACCCACGGCACCTAAATTATCTGATCTACTCGATGAGGATGGAGCCCTTTTGGTCTGGTTTGTGGCGGGAGGCGACAGCACGCGGGTCGGAGATATGGCACTTCCGGCCCAAGTCATGCTGGTTGTTGACGGAGAGGGGCGTGTGGTTGGACGCCAGGCTGGAGCCACATTGACGGGAAATATCTTCGATGTGATGGGCTCAGACTTTGTCGGGGTCAGCGCTGAGAAGGTGGACCCGTATAGTGATGACAGCTTCTTTGTCACGCACATGAATGTGAACGGCTGAGCCAAAAAAAGAGGCCGGCCCCCCACTCAGGGAAGCCGGCCTGCTCCTCGGGATTCTGCAGGCGTCGTTCAAGATTTTCGCAGTAAATTCTGGAGTGGCGGAGAGTGGCTGGAGCGGCTGGATTCGAACCAGCACCTTCCCGGGTAACAGCCGGGCGTCCTGCCAATTGGACCACACCCCAGCAATCTCTCACGCCTGCGGTTCTTCCTCCAGTAGCACACTAGACCGCACTCAAAGAATCGGACCTGCAGGGCGGACCTTTAGTCTTTTTTTATGAGATCTGTGTTTTTTATATAAATCAATAAAGCGTAGCTTTAAGGCCAATAAAACATAACTTATTAAGGTATTTTCGAGGAAGCCACTTGACAAGCATACAGAAAAAAGTGACGCTTGGACTCCCTCCCCCTGCACCCTCAGAAATTCCCCAAATATGTCTCAAATCCACTCTGGTCGGCCCTGGCTTCTCTACGGGCTACTGACCACATCGCTCTCGCTGAATCTGTACATGGTCACCCATCGACCGCCACCTGCTCGCCCCGCTCTTGCGGTTCCGAGTGGTGAGCCTGGTCCCTTGGGCACGATCGAGGCCATTGAGCCCACTCCGAGGGGCGTGAGCGTCCCAGTCGAGGTGGTGCCGGCGTCCATGACGCCTGCCACCGAGGCGCGCATACCCGTGGAGAGCGGTGTTGCGATGTCTGACCCGGACTGGAGCATCATGGATGAAGAGGTCACTCACTCACTCTCCAGAACGTTTGCAGCTGCAGACCCGGAGAATGGTGCGGCACTCAGTGCGGTCTACTCGCGCCTGTTCCACTGGGACATTGATCTTCGCCGGGATCTCCGGAAGGGCGATCGAATTCGTGTGGCCTGGAAGAAAGGCGACAATGGAATCGAGATTGCTGTCGCGTCTCTGAAGTCTGGAAAGCTGGGCAAGACCCTCACGGCGTACCGCTACCAGCGGCGGTCGGATGACTTCCCGAGCTACTGGCTGGAAGACGGCACTGAGATTGCACGCCGACTCAAGGAGAGCCCGCTCTCTGACTATGAGATGGTCACTTCGCTACTCAAGGATCGTCCAAGTCACGCTGGCATGGACTTCAAGGCTCCTGAGGGAACCGCCGTTCTTGCCACACGCGCTGGAACGGTCACGAGAACGAACTGGAACACCCGTGCGAACGGAAAGTGTATCGAGCTGAAGTTCTCCGACGGCACCCTCGCGAAGTACCTCCACCTCTCAAAGACGGGCGTGAAGCCAGGTCAGCGGGTGGCGAATGGTGCCGTGCTTGGCGCCAGTGGAAATACCGGTCGGAGTACCGCACCACATCTCCACTACCAACTCAACAAAGGCAAGCGGGTCCTCGACCCAATCACCGTACACGGGACCATGACTCGGTCCATTCAACCAGGAGAACGCAATGCGTTTGGAAGCGATGTGGCGCGATTGGACGCGCTCCTCGGGAACGCCCTGGCAAGGCGCTAGGGTAGACCCGTTTGCGAATCCACAGCGTAGAGGACCGCGGCATCGTCGGGTAGACGATCGACCACCGCCGTCTCGACACCGACCTGTGCCCCGGCCCGTGCGAGGTCCAACGCCCGAGGCCTGAGGTTGTAGGTCCACGCCGGTGATTCTCGGATCACCAGCAAGTGAGCCCCAGCAGCAGACTCAAGTAGTGAAGACAGGGCATCGGGACGATTGTCGAGGATGCGCGTCCACCCGTGCTGAAATTGAATCTCTGGTGCCAGAAGATCAAAGGCACCGGCGGACTCATAGTCGAGTGTGATCACGCGCCCTACATCTTGCCGTCGCAGCATCTCAATCACAGCGGCTTGTCCGTTCGCGCTGATCGTCGGTCGGTCTATGCTGAGGAGGGCGGCATCGGTGTCCATGACAGATGTGGTGCCGACCCAGGCCCATGGCAAGCACCCAGCGAGCACCAACGCTCCCCGACGCGGACTGCGTGGCGGTGTCCAGTGGCCGGCCAGTATGTCTAGCGAGAGCCCAGCAAGAATCATCAAGGTCGGGGTTGCCACGGCGAGATGGTGGAGATCTCTCGCAATTCCCCAGGTCGCAGCGACCTGGAGGACGAGGAAGACTGAACAGAAGCGGGTCAGCGCAAGCCTTGGTGTCTCGTGTCGATTCCACCATGCGGTCGCGGTGCCCAGCCCGATCAAGATCCAGCCTAATAATCGCAGAGGCGAGAACCACCCGGGCGCCTCAGCACCCCAGGCTGCGGATAAGAAGCTTGTGGGTTGTCCAATCCAGCTTGTAAGCGCTGCGAGTGACTCTCGTGGAGGTCTCGGTCCACTGTTGAAGGCCGCGTGCAGCCGCTCAAATTGGGTGCTCAGGTGATCATGGCTGGCGATGGGCTGTAGATCTGCGAACAGGTGGTGAGACCAGGCAACAAGCATGGGGATGAGGGGGACCACCAAGCCGAGCGCCACTGCTCCCCAGCGATCGGGGAGAGGTGGGCCGAGTCGGGGTTTGTCCCATCGGGTCAGCAGTGCCGCTATTCCCAAGGGAAGCAGTGTGAGGATGAAGGTGAGCTTTGCTGCCAGACCCAGCCCAATCCCGGCTGCAAGGGCGACCAAGCCGTGTCGGCCGCCTCCCCAGCGTCGGCTCCACAGGGCCCATAGACACAGCAGACTCGCTGCCTGGAGCAGCAGCTCTGTGCCACCCAGAGCACGACGAAAAAAGATAAAGATCCAGTCGGTGGCGAGCAGCAGGGCCGCAGCATTCGCTGCAATGTGTGAGCCGTGTAGTCTCACAAAGCGATGAACCAAGCCAATCAGCAGCGCACCTGCCAACAAGTGGAAGCTCATGGTTGCTTGGAGGCCCAGAGGGGAGAGTAGCCGTGCGGGCCAGTCTGCCAGACCACCCGTGTAGAGGTTGACGACCAGCGGCAAGCTCAGATCGCCAAGCTGCAGGCTCTCCATAGGGCGTGTGCTCGCAGCCGTGAGCGGACCCATCTTGTGGAGCGGTAGAACCTCCGCGAGGTTGCCATTGGGTGTCCCGCCCATCCAAGTCCAGGCCACCTCGCCGACCACTCCCATCTCAGAAATACCGTACCAGCCCAAGATGATGAAGAGCACCAGTGTGATCATCAGCGCCGGAGGCGATCGTTGTTGCGATGGGAAAAACATGGAAAGTTCTTCAGGACAAGAGGGTTGGATCCGTGCATATACTGTCAGAAGGAGTTGGCTCTTGACCAAATCACATCAAAAAGGATTTCGCGAAAAGGTGGCTCAGTGGGCCGACCAGCTCGCTGAGTGGGTCCAAGGGGTGCTCCCGATCGACCCGGAGCCTGTACCGGTCCGAGTGAGACCAGGGCCCGATCTGCGTCCGCCTCGCCGCTAAGCTGGCGTAGAATGTCCGAGCCCGAGTACGGGAGCGGCGATGATGAAAGAAGGACTTAAGCGGTGGACATCATGGGCTGGTGGGCCTTGGGTCCTTGCAGCCGTTGTCCTCGTTCAGGTGATCGCTGTGGGTCTCTTTGCGCTCAAGCCCGTCGCTGTGCTTGGGATGGTCTGTGCTGTAGTTGGAGCGGTCGTCGTGCTCGAGCGACCTGTGCTGGGTGTTGGTCTTCTCTTGACCGCCAGACTGTTCAGTACCGGCGCTACGGTCTTTGTTCGTGTGGGGCGGATGGGGATCGGTCCTTTCGAGCCCGTGTTGCTGCTGTGCTTGATGGCTCTGGTCTTTCACGCAGCACTCAATGGCACCAAGCTGTGGAGGTCATGGCCCTGGCGAGGACCGCTCATCGCATTCATGGTCTGGATCTCGATGTCTTTGATGTGGAGTGGAAATCCTCAAGACGGCCTGTCTGATTTACTCCCCCTGTTCATCGTTCTGGCAAACGTCATGGTCATCTTGGCCTTTGTTCGGGAGTGGACCCACTTTCGCTTGATGCTCTGGTTCTGGGTTGGGGCAAGCGTCGGTGTTGGGGTCCTGACACTGCTCTTGGATGCTGCAGGTATCGCTACAACGGACGTCACCTTTCAGGCTGCAGCTGGTGGTGGACGCGAGACGGGTCTCGGTCAGCAACCCAACTGGTTTGCAATGCACCTGATGTTCATCATTCATACCGCCTTCGGTATGGCTCTCATTGAGCGCCGCCGCTGGGTCCGGTTTGGGCTGATAGCTGCAGGCTTCTTTGTCTTCGTGATGATGCTCAAGTCAGGTTCGCGTGGCGGTGCCTACGCCACCCTCATCGGTGGCCTCTTGGCTGCGATGGCCCACCCTCTGTTTCGGAAGTGGTTTCTCCGCTTTGCGCTCGCCAGCTTGATCATCTTCACTGTGGGTATCGCCTTCGATGTTGGCGATACTGCCAAGGCGTTCTCCCGAATAGCGAGCAATATGAGCCTGCAGCAGAACTATCGTCAGCTGAACTGGCTCACTTGTCTGCAGATGTTCCAGGACTCTGGGGGCCTTGGGATTGGTGCAGGCGGCTACGAAGATCTGCTGCCGACCTACAATAATTATGTGGCCCAGTCCCTGTATACATATCCGCACGGCATCTTCTGGGAGGTCGTGGCTCACTACGGAATTGTGGGGCTGGGCCTGCTGGGATGGCTGATTGTGTCCATCATCCAGATGGCGCGCGAGCTGATTGTCATGTCCAAGGGCTCTGAGGCCGAGGTTTTTGCCTGGACCATGCCAGCCTCCATGCTTGGATATTTTGCCTGGTCATGGGTTGAATTCACCCTTACCGAGAAACCGTTCTGGGAGTTTCTGGCCTTGTACACCGCGCTGTATTTGATTGTGAAGAGACTCAAGGCTGGCGATCAGTCGCTGCCGAGCTGGTCGGTACCACAAGCTGAGGATGCCAAGTCATGAGTCTTGAGATCATCATCGAGCTTGCTGTTCTTGCTATGGCGATAGCCGCCGCATGGCTGAGTCTGAAGCCTGCGCCTCCGCTTGACTGGGAGCGGCTGTGGAAGGTTGCACTCGCGACGGTGATCCGTGGAGAAGTGGAGGTGGCTGATGGTGGGCCAGATCAGTGGTGGGAGCGGCTCTCAGTAGTGCCTTACCATCCAGCTGGTCGGGACGCCTACGCCAAGCTCTTGAGTCCTCAGTTGGATGATATTGCTGTTCCTGCTCTGGAGGGAGAGCGTCAGCTGGTCAATCGCCTGATGAAAGTCGACACGGTGTCAGAGCGTGCAGACATCATGTATCGCGAAGCTGAGGCGGCCAGCCTTGCTCTGATGGCAGACCCCGCCGAGCTTGGTCCTGCTTACGACCCTGAGAGTGTTCTCGCTCCAGGTGTCACCTGGGAGTCGATTGCTGCCTGGGATTCAACAACCCAAGCTGCAGTCGCTAGGCGGCTCAGTGATGTAGTCGTGGCGGTTGTTGGGCGAGACACCGAGGCCCTTTTGCAGGCGGTTCCTCAGGTAGAGGTAGTCGCCATTGAAGGCGTGAATGAGGCTGCATTTGCTTCGGCTTTGACCGAGTCTCAGAAGCGCCTTGTGGTTATCGCCGAGGGTACCAGTGTCCGTGACTTTATCTCCTTACTTAAGGATGCTCCGGGCCTTCGAGATCGGCTCTTGGCAGTGATAATTCTTGGGACGGACCTCGAATCAGATGTGCCAGATAGCTGGATTCAGACCCACTTTCAGCACAAAGACTTCGACACGGAGTTGAATCGTCGAACGCTGTATATGGCGGTCACAGATCCGGGAGAGGACTGGAGAGATGCATCCGGCCAGCGCTTCCCGGAACCTCCGGTCCCACCGTCTGGTTGGGCTCCCATAGAGGCTGTAGATCTGGGCCCGCTGCCGATCGCGAAGCAGGACCCCAGGCTTTTGGCCCGGGCGTTATGGATTCTCCTCACCTTCTGCGTCGTCAGCCGCTAAAAGTACTCTATGAATCACGTCTTCTTTGGTCTTGTAGCTCTCGCGATGGTCTTTGCCGTGCTCAACGGCACACCCGCGGAGGTCGGTCAGGGCGCCCTTGATGCAGCAAAAGGTAGCGTCGAGCTGGCCATTGGACTTGTTGGCTATATTGCCCTCTTTCTTGGTCTGATGAAGGTGGTCGAGGAGGCTGGCGGTCTGGCCTTTATGGCGAGAGTCATTCGTCCAGTGTTGGTTCGACTCTTTCCTGATGTGCCTCCAGATCATCCAGCGATGGGTGCGATGGTCATGAACATCGCGGCGAATGCCCTCGGTCTCGGAAATGCGGCCACACCCTTCGGTCTCAAGGCCATGAAGGAGCTCAACGACCTCAACACAG
>Ga0315315_10000455_pt1 | contig 34175 bp, 21 predicted proteins | sample M140m3416metaG_FD_203699 | JGI IMG/M metagenome (GOLD analysis project Ga0315315, IMG submission 203699) | Ammonia-oxidizing marine archaeal communities from Monterey Bay, California, United States - M1 40m 3416 | ecosystem: Environmental > Aquatic > Marine > Intertidal zone | place: USA...
GTCAGCGCCGATCGCGTCCCCGTCGCGCGTCGTCGCCGGCCGTCGTCGCGCGCGCGCGCGCGCGTCGCCAGAGGTTTTCGCCGGTCGCCGTCGCGTCCGCGCGTCCATCGCGGCGCGCCCACGGCGTCCCGCGCGCCGCGCGCGACCCCCGCGCGCGTCGCGGACATTTCGCCGCGCGCTCGCGTCGCGCGGCGTCGCGAGCGATCGCGTCGGCGTGTGCCGCCGTCGCCGGCGCGCACGCATCCGTCGTCGCGGGCATCGTGCGCGAGATTTCAAACGGCGAGATTTCAAACGGCCGCGATCGCGCGGTGTGATCGCGAAAAAGGCGATGCGCGCGCGTGTGTGATCGTATACGGTGTATGACTGTATGCGCATACAGAGATAAACGCCGAATGTCCGAACCCACGCGCGCCGCACGCCCGATCGCTCGCCCGCGCGAGATTCGCGCGAAGCGAAGCGTCGCGCGATGCCGAAGCGTCGCGAGGCGGCATCGCGCGGCGCGCGGTCGGGGACGCGCGCGCGCGGGCGGCGGCGAACGGCGCGCGACGACGCGCGACGACGCGCGAGGGCGCGCGACGACGCGCGACGGGACGGCCGCGCGAAGCGACCGAGGCGCGAGACGACCGACGCGCGAATCCATCGAACGGCGCGGAGATGGGGTGCGCGGCGTCGACGACGGGCGCGCGAGGGACGGCGGAGGCGGGCGACGCGCGAGCGTCGACGTCGGCGCCGAGCGCGGTGCGGATCGACGAGCGATGGGACGCGAATTACGTCGCGCGGAGGAAAATCGGGGGAGGGAAGCAGGGGACGGTGTTCGAGGTCGAGGCGAGCGACGGGACGCGACGCGCGATGAAGGAAACGCACGTGGGAGCGTTCGGAGAGGACGAGCATCGCATCGCGGCGTACGCGGAGGTGGAGGCGTTGAGCGCGATGTCGCATCCGAACGTCGTCGCGTTCGTCGGCGCGTATCAAACGTCGGCAGAGGTGCACTTGGTGATGGAGCTCGTCGACGGGACGTCGTTGTTGGAGTATTTGACGATGCTGAATGATTACGAAGACGCGAATGAAGACAAGAAACACGAGGTGCGGTTGGATCTGATGAGACAGCTCGCGAACGCGGTGGCGTACGTGCACGCGAAAGACTACGTATTTCGAGACTTGGCGCTGGAAAACGTCATGGTGCGACACGCGCCAGACGACGCGACGGCAAACGTGACGCTGAAAATCATTGATTTCGGCCGAGTGCGAAAGCTTCGTCCGGAAACCGGAATGCGCTTACCATCGGCATCGCCCATGGGAGCGGCTTCGTTTCAGGCGCCCGAAGTCGAAGAGCGTGGTGAGTACTCGCAAGCGTCGGACATGTGGTCCGTGGGGATATTTATGTACTGGTTGAGCTCGGGGAAGATGCCGTTTCAGAACTCAGTCGAGGGGGTATTTCAAGTCCTTCGTGCGGAGTACGACAGTTTGGATGAATCCATCAGTGCGTTGACTCGTGATTTAGTCCATTCGCTTCTCAGGTTGAATCCCGTGAATCGCATGAACGCCGCGCAAGCGGCGGCGCATCCGTGCCTCAAGCAAAAGAAAAATGCCGCGCACAGGCGAGCGGCGCAAGCGGAGCAACTTCAAGTCCCGAAACACATGTTACGGGAAGCGAGACGGCAACTATCGGCGCTGACTATGCACGCAAGTTTAGAAAAGCACACCGCAGTGTTGTTAGCCGAGTTGCTGCGACCGCAGGATGTGAAAGTGCTGAGACGATGGCTGGGTATGCGCGCCGACGTGTCGGTACGGCGAGGTAAGGTTTACAAGGTGCGATACTCCGACGCTGGAGGCTCGACGTCTGGCTCAGATTCCACGATAAGAGGCGCGAGGGGATACGCAGAGGCGACGCAAACGCATGATGTTCTCGACAAGTTGTACCGAGAGTTGCACGCGCGAGAGGCTCACCAGGAAGGGAGTTTTACCGACGGTTCTAGAGAAAGGCGCGAATCTTTCAACAAGCTCGCCGACGCGTTCGAACGATTTAACATTCCCGCGGACGTAGACGAGACAGAGTATGATCGCGCGGTCTTACTCAAGTCCGCACAGAACTCTCCCGAGGGATCGCCCGGTATCGATGACACCGCCATGTCGCCCGGTTACGAGGATCTGACGGCGAATTCGGATTCTTCTCGCTCGCTTTCTGAATTCTTAAACGAAACCGCGCCAAGAAGTTTCATGGGGTTGGCACACGATCGTGGAATGATTAGCTTGGATGAGCTCATCAGCGCGTGCTTGAGCGCCGGGCTCGTGACTGTCGCCGACGAATTGCAAGGCGTACGCTCCACTCTGAAATTTGAGCGCGACGCGACGCTCGCTGAACTCGGTATCCAGCGCGGATCCGAAGAGAGCGCGTTGTTTGACATCATGTTATTCCGTCACACCGATCTTTTGTCAAAGGTCGAAACGTTGCAAATGGAGCGAATCAAGTCTTTCTGCGTCACGGACGAAGCTGTGAATCGAGTGTTCGACGGCACGGTGGCGTCGTTCATCGGCGAACGTGGGTCGCCTGTGGTTTTACCGCAAAGCATGATGCGTCAACCATCGCTTTCAAAGAGATCACAGTTCAACGTAAGCTCGAGAATGTCACACGACGGATCGGGTGATACACCTCTGTCCAGGACGTCGTCTGGATCGATGTTGACCTCGGGCAAGCGACTCTCTGAGAATTGGAAAGGCCGTCCTCCGCCGGTATCTTCCTCGAGCTCCCATCCCTCAATTTACTAGTGAGGATTATGAATTGATTGATTGATTGATTGATGTTTTCGGAAGAAAACGTCGTCGAACAAAGTATGACGATCAAAACAAGTATGATAACGAATAATAAGGTCGCCGCGGATTCACCGGAACGCGGCGTGATTTACATGTATATTTGGCGACGACGAGACGCTGGTCGCTCCTGTTTTCTATGTACTTTTCAACTATTTACGAATTGACGCACGCACGCACGCACGCACGCACGCACGCACACATCCACCAATACGATGGTGGAGTAATAATGTTGTAATCCGACTCTTTCTTTGACTCTAAAATCTATTTACAAAACGCTTTCGCGACGTCGCGACCAAATCTTATTCGCGTCGAAGCGCGTTAATCTCATCCGCAAACTGTTGCGACAAATCGCCCACCTCCGCTCGCAAATTAGTCACCGCATCCCTCAGCGCCTGCACCGGCGTCGTATTCGCGTTCGTGTGCACCTTGAGCACGATTCTATGATCCGTCGGGTGAGGGTTCTTGTACCCGGCGAACACCACGTCGGGGTTCTTGTGCAGCTCCCTACAGTTCTCGCGCCGTCCATCGTCGTCATCGTCAGTCGTTCGCGCTCGCATCATCCCGCGCGTCATTCCGCGCGCGATTCGCGCGTCATCCCGCCGCGTCTTTCGCTTCGCGCGCGCGCTCGCACGCACATTCGCAACAAATTTCCAATCGTGTGGTCCTCGCGCTGCAGCACGAACGTCCCCGCGTTCTCCACCTTGGTGTCGCGCTCGTACGACAGCTTGCGCTCGCCCTCGGGCAGGACGAACCGATCGGCGCGGCTCGGTTGATTCATCGCGCGGCGCGACGACCGCGAGCGCGCGCGGTGAAGTGCCGATCGACCGATCGGCGGTCGCGCGACGCACACGACGACGCGCGACGCTCGCACGATGTCGCACGACGCGCCGTCCACGACCGCGCACGCGGAAGAGGACGACGCCATCTCCGTCGGGGCGCTGATCGATGACCTCAAGGTGCGCGAACGCGAGCGCGGGCGGCGATAACGCGAGGGCGCGCGCGCGATCGGGACGAGGCGATGATTTGATTTAAAGTGCGGCGCGGTGACGCGGCGATGCGGCGCGGGGCGAGCGCGCGAGGACTGACGATGGTGAGGACGCGTTTCGTCGCGCTCGACGCAGAGCGAGGACGTGGAGCTGCGATTGAAGTCGATCGCGAAGCTGGGGACGATCGCCAAGGCGCTGGGGGCGGAGCGGGCGCGGAGCGAACTCGTGCCGTTTTTGGCGGAGCGGGACGACGAGGATGATGAGTGCCTGCTGGCGATCGCGGGAGAATTGGCGACGTTGATCGATGCGGTCGGCGGGGAGGAACACGTGCACGTGATCCTGGCGCCGTTGGAGACGCTGATAACGGTAGAGGAGACGGTGGTGCGGGCCAAGGCGGTGGAGACGGCGTGCGCGGTGGGTCGAGCGATGACGCCGGGAGGGATTGGGAAATATTTTGTGCCTTTGATCGAAAGATTAGCGCAAGGTGATTGGTTTACGGCGCGAGTGAGCGCGTGTGGGTTGTTCGCGACCGCGTTTGAACGCTCGGAGGAGTCGCAGTTGGAGTTGCGTAACACGTTGACCGGGATGTTTAGAGATTTGTGCGCCGACGAGACGCCCATGGTTCGACGCGCGGCGGCGCAGAACTTGGGAAAAATTGCCATAGTGAGCTCGGGAGATTTCATCGTGAACGAGTTGCTGACGATGTTCGCGGCGCTCACGAGTGATGATCAAGATTCGGTTCGGTTGCTCGTCGTCGAGGACTGCGTGGTTTTAGGCAAGTTGCTCTCTGCGACGGATTGTGCGAACAAGATCGTCCCTATAGTGCTCAAGCTCGCCGCCGACAAGAGTTGGCGCGTTCGATACGCGGTGGCGCAGCAAATATATGAGATGTGCGACGTAGTAGGCGCAGAGGTTGCGGCAAAGGGATTATTTGACGCGTACGTAGCCTTGCTCGGCGACTCAGAGGGAGAAGTTAGAATTTCCGCCGCCGGTAAGATTTCAGAGTTTTGCTCACTCGCGGGTGCGGTGTACTCCGCGGAAAAGATCTTACCGAAAGTACACGAACTGGCGAATGATTCGTCTCAGCACGTGCGAGCCGCGCTTGCGGAGGCTGTATTGGGTTTGGCCCCAACCATGGGTAAAGACACGACGGTGGAAAAGCTGCTCCCGGTGTTTTTCATTTTGCTCAAGGATGAGTTTCCGGATGTGCGACTGAACATCATCAGCAAACTCGAGCAAGTGAACACGGTAATCGGGGTGGAGATGCTTTCTACTGAGCTTCTTCCGGCGATCAAAGAATTAGCAGAAGACAAGCACTGGCGAGTTCGATTAGCTATCATCGAATACATTCCGGTGTTAGCGCAACAGATCGGCACGACCTTCTTGTTCCAAAAGGACGAAGGATCAGACAGCGGTGATGATTTACTAAACTCGCTCTGTCTGCAATGGTTGCAAGACTCAGTTTATTCCATTCGCGAAGCTGCGGCGAATAACTTGTTCCGCTTGACGGAGATTTTCGGAGCCGACTGGGCGCTCGAATACATTTTTCCACGCATCAAGGAACTCATGTCGTCACACCACTACCTCTATCGCTTGACTGTGTTACGAGCGGTGTCGCTTCTCGCCCCAGCGGTCGGCGAAGAAGTGATTCTTGGGGAAATCTTGCCAATCATCAAGCATGCTACGACGGACACCGTGCCCAACGTGCGCTTCAACGCCGCCAAGGCGCTCTCTCCGCTCATCAAGGCGATTGATGTGGCAAAATTCCAGAGCGAAATCAGACCTATTCTAGTCGGTCTTCAAAGCGACCCCGATGCGGATGTGCGGTACTTCGCGAGCGAAGTGCTGACGTCCGCCGCTTAGATTCCGTCCCCGCGCACTGTACTTGTAAACGACACCAGCTCCAGATGCTCAGAGTATAGCTGCACTCAAAAATTACATATAAATTGTTCTAGCAAACAATGACGACGAAACTAACGATACAAACACTCAAGAATATTAAATATTAAATAATCGAGGCGTCCACGCCCTGGCGATGCGGAGGCTTGCCGTAGACGACGCCGTTCCACGTCTCGATTTCGTTCACCACGTCTTCGAGAATCTGCTCCACTTGCTGTACAAAAATTTTACTCGCGTACGGCGGGGTCAGTTTCGGCTTCACCATCAGGGTGTGTTCGATTAGCACCCCTTCGCTCGTATTCTCCACCGACCACGACCCCTCAAACTGTTTTAAAAACCCCGTGCCTCGCCGACCCCGCGCGAGCGAACACTTCATCTTCATCTCTTCGTCGCGTTCCTCAACCTCAAACGCGCACGGAAACGCCCCTCCGAAAACAAAAAACTTCCATTCACACTCCTGCTCGATGTAAATATTACTCGCCACGCACGCATCACCCTCGCACTCGATCACCCTCACGCTCCGCACCGCTCGAAACGCCCGCGGCGAAGCCTCGTAATCCGTCAATAGATTATACACGCTCGACGCCGCGACGCCGCGCAGCGTCATCTCCCCCCGCACCGTGTACGCCCCATTCTCATTCGACAGCAGTTCGCACGCCGGCGCTCGAGCGACGCTAAAGATTTCGTTTTCGCTTCGCTCCGCGCGTTCCGCCGCCGCCTCGAGCGCGCCGCCGCGTCCTCGCCTCCCTCCTCTCTCGTCCCGCGCCGGTTTCGTCGCCCTCCCTCGCGTCGACCACGCGCGCGACGCGCGTGACGCGCGCTCGCGCGTCGTCGTCGCCTTCGTCGTCGTCACCGCGCGCGCGTCGACCGCGCGCATCTTCCTCGCCTTCGTGACGTCGTCCCCCTTCGCGTCTCCCCGTCGCGCGCGCGACCGCGCGCGCGCCCTTCGCGCCCGCCGCGCGTTCGCGCGCGTTCGCGTCCGCGCGTTCGCGCGCTCGCGACCGCGCGCGACGCCGTCGTTCGCGCGCGCGCGCTCGTGTGCCGCGCGTCGGTCCGACCGCACTCACCGACGCCGCGCGCGCGTCGCGTCGTGACGCGCGGTCTCGCGCGCGCGCGCGTCGACGCGCGCGCGTCTCGCGCGCGATGCGCGCCTCGCGCGCGCGTCGAGCCTCGCCGCGCGCGCGCGTCGCGATCGCGATGGCTTCGTTGGTGATGCTGACGGCGAAAACCGCGAGCGCCGCGGACGGCGCGACGTGCGCGAGCAAGGAGCGCCACGCCCCGTTCGCGCGTCACGGACAAAAACCCGCGAAGGGGTCGGGGATGACGTTCTGCGACGCCCATCGCGGGTCGACGTGCTGCGGGAAGGAACAGACGGACGCGGCGCGCGTGCGCGCGGTGCACATGCAGCTGAACGGGTTCGGCGAGCGATGCCGAGACGCGTGGGGCGCGCTGGAGTGCAGCGTGTGCGATGCGAGAGTAGGGGTGAGCGAAGGCGTGCCGGTGTGCGCGGCGGCGTGCGATGGGGTGTACAGGGCGTGCGCGGATGAGTTCTTCGCGGAGGACGGGTCGCGGCGGTTGGTGCCGTGTCGACCGAGCGATACGATCTGCACCAAACTGTCGGAGTGGATCGGGGACGTGAGGGATAAGGGAAAAGAGATGTGTGAAGCCGCGGGATGGGATTACGTCGCCCCGGGCGAGCGATGGTGTTTCGATGGTGCGGCGGCCAAGTCGAGCGAACGCGCGGCGCGGCGAAGCGGATCGGCCGACAAGGCGAAAACGTCGAAACCGTCGAAGAAGCGCGGCAAGAAATCGCGTAAAGCTTCCAAAGGTTCGAAAATAGATGCGGGACGCGTCGCCATGCTCGCAGGAGGCGGCGTGGGTTTGATTTACGTTTTGTTCACGCGCGCGCTGCCTCTCGCGCTCCAGTGGCATCATCGGAAAAATTCCGTCGGCGCCAGGTACGCCGCGCGGCGCGCGGCCGAGCAGCGCTCGGGTAATCGCGCGCATTATTTATGATTCGATTCTTGTGATTTGATAGCGATATCTTCGATGACTTTTCCACGCGCTCGACGGACATTCGTCGAACCGGCGCGCTCGAGCGCCCGCGCGCCTCGGGACGTCACATCACCGCGCGTCGCAGACGCCCACCGCGCCCGCGCACGCCCCTACACGCGCGCGCGCTCCATGCGCGCGATGTCCACCTCGCTCACGCGCGATGCGCGCGCCTCTCTCGCGCCGCAGTCGACGTCTTCGTCCACGACGCGCCGACCGCCGCCGCCGCTTCACCGCGGTCGCCGCGCGACGCCTCGCGCGCCTCGCGCCAAGCCCGAGCGATACTACGGCGAAAACGAGCAAATCATCGACCGCTCGCCCGCGATGTACGACAAACTCACGGACGTGTTCGATAAGAGAGAGGAGAAGGATTGGATTGGGCTCTTGGCGTTTTCGGGCAAGTGGCGCGAGCTTCGGGACGGGTTGTTCGAACGCGTGAAAACGCGCGCACAGCAGTGCGAGGATCCGGACGATGAGATGCGATTGAGTAAATTGCGAAGGAAACTCATGGCGCTGGATGAGCGCGTCGATGGGTATCACGCGCTGTTAGAAGAAGTGCGGGCGAAGGAGGTGGACATGTGGGAAGGGTTCGTGGCGACGAGACGCGCAGAGTTTTCGCCAGAATTCTTTACGTATTTGACGTTTAAGCTGGAAGCCGTGGCGCAAGGTGAAGATGACAACGCGAAAGAGTCGATGGCGAAGGATGCGGCGCTGTTGCTGAGTTTGTGTGAGGCCTACGATGAGGCTTCGAAGGACCAAGCGGTGATCGAAGAGGCGACGCAGACGCTGCAAGATATTTTACAGTGTGATTCTTTAGATGCCATGGATGCGAAAATCGATGAGTTGGCGATGGCGAATCAAATTTCGCCCGCCTTAATCCTCACCGCTTCTAAGGCACACATGAGCGTGAAGGAGAGCCCGTACACGAGCGAGGAAGTCAAAGACGTCATGGCGCACCTGTACTTCAAGATGAAGGACACGACGTCTCGCCAGCAACCGAAGGAAGTCCGCATCTTAAAGTACATTCTATCCTTAGAGGATCCCCAGGATCAAAGAAATGCGTTAGAAGAAGCCTTCACTCCCGGTCCCGAGCTCGAGGAAATCGGCTCGAACACCGATTTACTCTGGTGCGAGCCCGCCGCCCTGCTCAAGCTCATCGACGTCATCGTGGAGAATTTCCACCAGAGCGCCGGCAAGAAGAATTTACGCGGCGACGCGGCGGCGATGATGAGTCCCGCGATCGTGGAGAGAATGAAGACTTTAAAACAGCTCATCATCGCGCACTTCTCAGATTAACTAGCCGTATTGCAATCGATTTCACGTCGACCAATCGCGACGAGCGTCGTCCCTCGTCCCAAAACCTTCGCATAAAGCGCACACGTCATCGCGCGCGTTCGCACACCATGACGCGTCTCGGCCTGCTCCGAGACTCCGCGGTGGCGATCACGCGCGTCACCCGCACTCGCGCGACGTCTTCCGCCCCCCCGGCGTCCCTCGGCGCGGCCGCACCGAGCCGCATCGGACGATCCCTCGTCGCCATGACGCTCGGTCGACCCGCGTTCGCGACGACGTCGAGCGCCGTCGCGTCGCCGTCGATCCATCGCGCGCGCTCGCAACGCGCCAACGGACGCGGGATCGCCGTGCGCGTCATGAGCGCGGCGACCGAGCGCGAACGGTTGACGAACGCGAACCCGAACGCGCGAGGGAAGGATAACTCCGGCGCGGCGATTCGACAGAGGTTTCTGAAATTTTACGAGACGCGCGGACACGCGGTGCTGCCGTCGAGTTCGTTAGTCCCGGAGGATCCCACGGTGTTGCTCACGATTGCGGGAATGTTGCAATTCAAACCGGTGTTCATGGGACAGCGGGAGCGCGCGCACGAGAGGGCGACGACGACGCAAAAGTGCGTGCGGACGAATGACATTGAAAACGTCGGCGTCACGGCGAGGCATCATACGTTTTTTGAAATGTTGGGGAATTTCAGTTTCGGGGATTATTTTAAGAAGGACGCGTGCCAGTGGGCGTGGGAGTTGGCGACTGGGGAGTTTGGGTTGAACCCCGAGCGGGTTTGGGTGAGCGTGTTTCGCGAGGATGACGAGGCGTTTGCGATTTGGCGCGACGTCGTGGGCGTTCCCGAGTCTCGCATTAAGCGCATGGACGAGAAGGATAACTTTTGGGCCGCCGGTCCCACGGGCCCGTGTGGGCCGTGCTCGGAGCTGTACTACGATTTTCACCCAGAACGTGGGCTCGAGGGTGCGGATTTGGATGATGATTCACGATTCATCGAGTTTTACAACTTGGTCTTCATGGAACTCAATCGCGACGCCGACGGCGGCGTGACGCCGTTGAAGAATAAGAATATCGACACCGGCATGGGTCTCGAGCGCATGGCGCAGATTCTTCAAGGCGTGCCGAACAATTACGAAACAGATTTGATAATGCCCATCATTAATAAAGCGGCGTCGATGGCTGGGATCGATTACAACGCGTGCAACGACGTGCAAAAGCAGCAGCTCAAAGTCATCGGCGACCACACGCGAGCGGTGAGTTACATGATTTCCGACGGCGTTTTCGCCTCGAATATCGGGCGTGGGTACATCGTTAGACGATTGCTTCGCCGAGTTGTGCGAAACGGGCGTTTGCTCGGGATCAAGCCCGAAGAAGGGGCGAGCGCGTTCACGCCGGCCATCGCCGAAGTCGCGATTTCCATGTCGGAAGGTTGCGATCCGCAAGTCGCTAAGAACTCGGCGCGCATTCTCGCCGAGCTCGAGCGCGAGGAATTGAGCTTCCAGAAGACACTCGGTCGTGGCGAAGAGATGCTCGCTGAGCTCATCGAGACGGCGAAGAAGACAAAGACGGGGTTGAGCGGCAAGGATGCCTTTACGCTGTACGATACGTATGGCTTCCCGCTCGACATCACCACGGATGTCGCCACTGAAGCTGGTATCACGGTGGACTTGGAAGGTTTTGAGAGTGCGATGGCCGAGCAGCGTTCGATGAGTCAAGCCGCACATCAAACTGTAGACGTCACCGCTGGGAATGCGTTGGCGCGAGTCGCGGATGAGCTCGGGGCGAAGAGCACCTTCATTGGGTATGAAAGCACGTCGAGCGATGTTTCCAACGTGTTGGCCATCGTTTGCGGGGGAGAATCCGTGGAGGAAGCGCCGGAGGGTGCCAAAGTGGATATAGTCTTAGATGTCACGCCGTTCTACGCCGAAAGTGGTGGTCAAGTGGGTGATAACGGCGTGCTTCACACCGCCGACGGCGCGACGCTGGAGGTGTCGGATGTGCAAAAGGCCGGCGGCGGTCGCATCATCGTACACACGGCCACCGTGACGAAGGGCTCGATCAAGAAGGGCAGCCAGGTAACCGCGAACGTGGACGAAAACTCTCGCCGACGCGCGAAGAGCAATCACACCGCCACGCACTTGCTTCAATCCGCGCTCAAGAAGGTTCTCGGAGAAGACGTCTCCCAAGCCGGTTCGCTGTGCGGTTTCGACCGCCTTCGATTTGATTTCAATTCTCCCAAGGCGCCGACCGAGGCTCAACTTTTGGAGGTCGAAAACTTAGTTAACGGATGGATTTCGCAAAGCGCGGCTTTGACCGCGGAAGAGATGCCCATCGCCGCCGCAAAGGACAAAGGAGCGACGATGATGTTTGGCGAAAAGTACGGTGACGTCGTGCGCGTCGTCGACGTGCCGGGCATCTCCATGGAACTTTGCGGTGGCACGCACGTGTCTAACACAGCTGAAATCGGAGGCTTCAAAATATTGAGCGAAGCTGGCATCGCGAGCGGCATCCGACGCATCGAAGCTGTCGCGGGTGCGGGCGTGGTTGAGCTTTTGCAGCAACGCGACGCCGTGGTGAAGCAGCTCGCCAGCGCATTGCGCGTGCCGCCGGAGGAAATCACGGGTCGCGTGTCGAGTTTGCAAGAAGACTTGCGCGCGACGCAGAAGCTCGCAGAGTCTCTGAGAGGGGAATTAGCCGTCGCCAAGGCTGGTGCTTTGGTGTCTCAAGCTCGCGAAGTTGGCGAGGCGAAGGTGCTCGTGGCGCGTCTCGACGGCGTCGATCCCGCCGCGCTCAAAGTCGCCGCCGAAAACCTCGCGGCGCAGCTCGGTGACGGCGCCGCCATCGTGCTCGGCAGTGCAAATGGTGCAAATGTCGGTCTCGTCGCCCTGTTTGACGACAAAGTTCAAAAGGATGGCGGTCTTAAAGCCGGTCAAGTCCTTGGCGCCGCGGCGAAGAAGTGCGGCGGCGGCGGCGGTGGGAAACCGGGATTTGCCCAAGCCGGCGGTCGCGACGCCACGCAACTCGACGCCGCCTTAGACGAAGCTCTCGCCACAGTCACCGCCGCTTTATCGCCAAAGTAAACCAACGTCACCGCGTGTAATAAATTTCTATTCATCCTAGCTACGCTCGCGTTCTGTCGTGATCAGTTCTCGAGACTAGAGGCGATGGATAGCTTTCGAGAGAACGCGGCGGTTCATTATTACTGCGGTAAGTATGCGCTAACTAAAGTGACATATTACGTGTCCACTACGTTACCCATCTCTATCTCTTCATCGAGTATATCGGAGACTTGGAACACTCGGTACTTGAACGGCTTTTGCCCCCCAAACTTGGCGTACAAACAGAACGACACCGCGCTAACAACGCATGCCGTGAATAACAAGATGAAAATGGTGGCGACAAACCTCCATGGATTATGAGGAGTATCAGGCGCGAACTTCTTCCGGAGATTTTCGCACTGCGCGACGACCACACCGACGCGATCATTCTCAAGGTCGTATTCAATGAACGTGTTTCTCAGCGCTTGTTGGCCGAGTAAAATCGTCCCGTCATCTGATTCGTCGATTCCCAAGCAGTAAGTGTGTGGTATGTATAAATGACTGTTCAAGTAGTTCTCTGATGGAAGGATCAACGTGATATCTGGGTCGTACGTGATGGCTAGTTTTGGAAACCACTCGTCGCGAAGCTTCGCCGTCAGCACCGGCGTGGCAGAGGAGAAACACATTTGCCCCAAATCTTCGTCGTCAAAAAGTTCAAGTTCTGGATGGGTAGCCGCCATTTGTGCCACTAACTTTGTGATAAAATCATCTCGCATAGCGGGGGGTAGAAGAACAAGCGTGGTGCCGCTATCAAGAACGGTGTAGACGTTCGACGAGCTCGCGATGATGGCTTCGCCGAGTTTCCACGACATCGTGCGAACGGCGAGATCATCAGCCCCAAGTATCCGTGTATACGATAGAGGCGCAAGATCTCGACCGAAATCATACCGACCGAGCGATAACATCGCCGTATCCGTGCCGCTTCCCTCTGAACAGAATCCAAAAACGTGCGCGTTGATAACTCCGGCTTTCGCCAACTGCGTGTGAAACGCGGTGTTACCTCGACTGAAACCAGCCATGCCGTCTTGTCGATCAAACCCCCCATCAGCTTCTACGACACCACCGCACCCGAAAATCATCTTGGCCGGGGACAATTCATCCCCGACGCTGACCACATCTTCGATCATGGACCCGCCTCCTCGCGCACCGTCCAGGTACCCCAGCCCGAATAAACACTCGCCGTCGGCGCTGACGTTGTGCGCGACGGGCATCGCGTCGCAAAACGCGGCATCCGCGGCGTTCATCGACGCGTTCAACAGCCGAAAATCGTTCGACAACCGCCAATCGTAGTATTGATGCTCGTGATACCCGCACAACTCCGCGTCGCACCCGACGCACGGAAAATACGTGAGCGGCGACCCGGTGTCGACGATGAGGTCAAAACTTTGCGCGCCCGGCAGCGTCACCGTCAGCGAAAACTCGTGCCCGGAGCCGTATCCATTCCCCAGGCGCGCGCCGTACGACCGAATCTCGATCGCGTCCGCCCGCGACAGTCGCCGTCCCGCCGTCGCGGTCGTCGTCCGCCGTCGCATCGCGATCGCCAGCGATCGTCCCGTCGCCGCTCGCGCGCGCGCCGCGCGCGCGACCGCGACCGCGACGCACGCGAGCGTCGTCGTCCAGGGCGCGCGCCGCGTCGCGCGCGTCCGCGTCGTCGACGCCGTCGCCATCGTCGCGCGGGCGAGTGCCGGCGACGCCGGTCGCGCGGTGGTGCCTCGTTTGCGGCGACGAAACCGGGCACCACGACGCGCCGACGTCGACCATGTCGCACACCCGGAAGCGGAGCGGCGGAAAATTCAAAGCGAGCTGTCGGACGTCCCGCACACCGACCCGCGCGATCGAACGCCGCGCGCGCGATGCCGCAGATTCAGTACAGCGAAAAATACTACGACGACGTGTACGAGTACAGGTGCGGCGCCGCGCGCGACGGCGACGACGACGACGGGCGACGCGGGAAACGATCGAAACGAGACGCGACGAAACGAACGTTGCGAGACTGACGAGACGACGGCGCGCGCGCGCGACCGCAGACACGTGGTGTTGCCGCCGGATATCGCGAAGTTGTTGCCGAAGAATCGGTTGTTGACCGAGGTGCGCGCGAGGGATGGAGACGGGGGAGGACGCGACGGGTCGACGACGCGCGCGCGAAGGAGGGATTCTTTCCCCCGCGAGACGAAGGAGGACTGACGAAGACGCGCGCGCAGACCGAATGGCGCGGATTGGGCGTGCAACAATCCCGAGGTTGGGTACACTACGCGATGTACGTATCGAGTGCGCGCGCGGGTGATTTTGGATGCGTTTGAGCGATGGCTGTCGTTTCGATTCGACGCGCGAGGCCGGCGCCGCGGACGCGACGCGCGACGCCGACTGACTTTGTTTTACACCGCGCGTGCGCAGCCATCGCCCGGAGCCGCACATCATGCTTTATCGCAGACCTAAAGAGACCACGGCGTAGAATCCGACCGCGGAAGACGAAGAATTGAACTGCGGCGGTTGAGCGCCGGCGACGCGGAACGTTTTGACGAAACGTGATTGTAATTAGACCAATTTATAGCGAACCAATTTATGGCGCAACGCAGACGCGGGATCAGAGAATCGTTCGCTCGAAAATATATTGTATTATTCGGTTGGATTATCACAAACGGGATGATTATACTCACGCACACGCGTGGGCTAAGCGTGGCACGTCTCGTCGCCTACACGTTGCCAGGTCCACTCGGAGTGAACGAGACGACGGCCGGGGCGGAGATTGGGGCCGGCGGTGAAGGCGCGCTCACCACGGGGGCGGGCGGCGCGGGCGAGGGCGACACCGGGGCCGTCGCGAGGGCGGACGACGGCGTCGCTGTCGTCGCTCGAGGCGGTTGCGCGAACGCGTCGCCTTGAGGCCTCGGCGAACCCATCTCTTGACCTCGCGCCACCGGGTTCGTGGCGAAGTCGACGTATCTCGAGGGTTGAGCCCCGGGACCGCCACTCGCCTTGAATCCTAAGTGCCACAGCTTTTGCCACACGAAAAACTGCGGGAACCTGAGCATGAAAATCAACACGACCATCCCGACGCAAAGCTCGTTCCCTCGCCTATGTCCAGAGTTCCAGTTGTTGTTTTTGTTGATGTTATCCGTCGCGTACGACGCCATCCATATGATGTCGAGCCAGAGCGTGTACCAGCAGCTCGCCGCCGTGTACTGCGCGTCGCGCGTCGAAATCCGCCGCCGTCAGTCTCCCGTTCGCGTCGCGTCGCGTCGCCTCGCGGCGTCAATTCAGTTCAAACCCGCTTCGCCGTTCGCCTCGCCGTTCGCGCACCTTCAGCAGCCCACTCTTGCCGGTTTCGATGGCCACCAACCCGAAGCACGACATCGCCGCCACTCCCGCGAGGTAGCCCGTCCCTTGCCACCCGCACGTCCCGAGCAGCGCGCACGCGAGCTGCGCGTGCATCATCCCTTTCGCCGCCGTTTCGAGCGCGTCGTACGTCCCCGGCGTGCATCGCGCGAACAGGCTCGCCATCCCGCGTTTTTCGTTCTCTCGGTCGGTCGTTCGGTCGGTCGTCTCGCGTCGCCGCCCTCGCGCGCGCCGCGATCTCTCGTCGCGTCTCCGGATTTTCGGGTTTTCGGCGCGTCGCCACGCGCCACGCGCCACCGTGCACGGTCGGTCGCCGGCGCGCGCGACCGCGCGTTTCGCGCGTCGAGATCGCCATCGATCGTCGACGATCGCCGCGATAAAACCGATCGAAAAAATCTCTCGCGGGTTCGCGCGCGACGCGCGATCGGATCGCGCGCGATCGATCGCGCGATCGATCGATCGATCGCGATCGCGATCGACGCGCGATCGATCGGATCGATCGCGCGCGATCGATCGACCGACCGCGACCGACCGCGGCCACGCTGGATGCGCGGCGCGATGGGTGACAATCGCGATCGCGCGCGCGCGGCGACCGTCGGCGTCGACGCGCGCGAGTGCGCGACGCGTGAACGATGTCGACGCGCGGTGTGACGTCGATGCGCGCGCTCGCGGGCGCGCGCGCGCCGAGCGATGCGGTGCGAGGCGCGGGACGCGCGGGACGACGGACGACGCGCGCGACGTCACCGATCGAGGCGACGCCGGGACGGACGACGCGCGCGCGCGTGGTGCGAGGAGGCGCGACGGCGCGCGGGATGGGATTCGGGAGCGATGCGCGCGCGGGCGCGGCGCGCGCGAGGCCGGGCGAGGGCGGATGGGCGAGGGGAGGCGCGACGCGAGGGCGACGCGCGGAGACGCGCGCGTCGAGCGACGGGTCGCTGCGGATGACGTACGAGGCGAACGAAACGACGACGACGACGACGACGACGACGATGGGAGTCCCGTCGGGATCGTCGAATGATGGACCGAATTCGACGCCGCCCGCGATGCGGGCGCTGCTCACGGCGGGAGCGGTGGTAGGGGCGGTGTGCGCGGCGGATTACGCGTTTGTGACGGCGGGCGGATTGACGTGGGCGGCGACGCCGGGGGCGAGCGCGATTCGTGCGTCCGCGGCGACGCTCGCGACGCTGGTGTCGGCGTACGTGTGGAGTAAATTTGGCGGGATGGCGAGCGCGCCGGGGGCGTTGGCGATGTGCGTGACGTATGCGTTCGGGTCTCTGTTGTCCATCGTCGTCGTCCAAGCGTACAAGGTGAGCGCGACGTGCGTGCTCAGCGCGGGCGCGGCGTGCGCGGCGACGTGCGCGGCCGCGTGGTTGGTTCGCACGCTCGCCGATTCGTCCATGTTGGAAGGATCGTACGACGCGCAAGTTCACGCGCAGGCGATGGCTCGGGGGGCCAAGTCTTTCGAACGCCTCGAGGCGCTTCGCGAGGTGATGATGCGCGAGTTTGAAGCCGAGATGGCTGAGCTCGAGCAGAAGCAATCTCAGTTTGCGATGGAAATGTCGCGCGTGGAGGAGCGCCACAAGCGTGAAATCGCCCGTTTGCAGATGGACATCACAAAGTTGCGCGATCAAAATAACTCACACGCCGCCGACAAGGCCAAGGCTCTCGAACAAGCCAAGGCGCAGTTTGAAGCCGAAAAGCGACGCATGCGCGAGGCGCACGAGCGCGACACGGCTTTGCTCAAGGAAACGATCTCGAAGCTCGAGACTGAGGTCGCGGGCATGGAAGGCAAATTTGCGGACGAGCGTAAGGATCTATTGTCCAAAGTGCGCGCCGCCAAGGCGTTGTACCAGGCCCAAAGAGCGATGATGTACTCTGAAGTTTCCAAGCTTCAAAAAGCCATCTCCGTCAAGGAGGCGCAAGCCGCGGACTGGCACGCCAAGGTCACGGCCATTGAAGCCGAGAAGTTATCGCTTATTTCCAAGCTCGAAGAGGCGGCTGCGAATGCAGAAACATCCGCCGCCGAACTCGTCGCCGCCGTGGCTGAAGTGCAGTTCGAAGCCGAACGCGAGTTGCAGCGCGCCATTGCCGAGGCTCTCGCGGAGCGTCAAGCGCTCGAGCTTCTCATGAACGATAAGGAAGCGGCTTGGAAGGTTGAGATGCGCGCGGCGATCACTGAGGCGGAGATGAAAATAAATGAAGACTCCAAGAAGAAGCTCGCCGATCTCGACGCCAGGCATACCGAAGCCATCGCGCAACTCATGCGCGAGCACCAGGCCAAGATGCAGCAAGTCGAATCCGAAGCCGAGAAGCGCGGCGCGAGCGCCTTTGCGGCCGAAAAGGCGACCTTAGAGGCGACGTACCGAAGTGCCGCTGATGCAGCCCAAAAGGCGCACGCTGACAGCCTCGAGCGAACCAAGGCGGCGAGCGCCAAGGATGTCGAAGCCATTCGCGCCGAGATGGCTGTCCTCAAGGCGACGTACGAGAGCGCCGCTGCCGCCGCGCAAACCGCGCACGCGAGGAGCCTCGAACTAGTCAAAGAAGGAGCTGCGCAAGATCTCGTAGCCGCCAAGCAAGAAATTATCGATGCCGTGGCTGAACAAATTCACCTCAACGAGATTGAAAAGATGCAGCTCGTCGCCGAGATGAAGGAAGAAGAGCTCGAAATGACGGCGGAGCTGTTGGCTGAAAAGGATGCCGCCATCGCGGAGCTTCAAAAGCAACTCAAGATGTCCAAGAACGAGCGACGAGCGGTGTTCGATCTTCTCAAGTCCGAATCCGAAAAAATGAAGATGTTCACGGGCGACAACTTGAAGAAGGAGATTGAAAGTGCCGAAGAAAGGCTGAACTTGTTCTGGTCAGGCAAGATGGAGCGCCTCGGCGCGGCGCACGCCGTCAAAGTTGAAAAGATGGAAAAGGATACCAAGAGCAAAGTACGTCAGCTGAAGGAAGACGCCAAGCAAGAACTCGCGGCGCAACTCGAGTTCACGGCCAAGGCTACTCGTGTCGCGGCCGAAGCCGAACTTGAGAAGCAGTTGGCGAACGCTACACGCTCGATGGCGGCGGAACGCCGCGCCTTGAAAGCGCTCTTTGATTCCGAAACTTCAAAGACGCAAAAGCTCGTCTCGTCGTACGAGTCTAGAATCAATGCGTTAGAGATCGCCGAGAAAGCTGCCAAGGAAAAGGCGCAAGCGTACGATGCCGAAATCGACGCATTGAAGAAGCAATCGCAGATTTCGCTTGAATCTGCTCTCGCTTCTCGAGAGGCTGAGGTCGAGAAGACGTGGTTGACGAAGATGGATGAACTCGAACGCGCGCATAAGGTGCAGATCGAAAGAATCAACGCTGATCACGCGAAGGCAATCGCTGAATCGCAGTCCAAGCTGAAGTCTGCCGAAGCTGCGCAAGCTGAAGCCATCAAGGCGAAGATGGCGCAACTCGAGACAGACCTCGCTAAGACGACCAAATCCCTTGAAGACCAACTTGCTGCGGCGCGTGAAGACGCTGCGCGCCAACTAGCGGCGGAAAAGTCGCGCACTGCCGAGGCGATCCAAGCCGCGGCTATCCAGGCTGAAGATGGGAGTGCGGCCAAGAAGGAGCTCGACGCCCTGACAGCCAAGTTCAGCTCGACGGAGAGCGAGTACAAGTCGACGGTTCAAAAGCTTGAGGCTGAAATTAAGGCTCTTGAACTGAAGGCGGCCGCGGCGGGCACCGATGCCAAGGCACAATTTGAAGCCGAAATCGCGACGCTCAACGCCAAACTCAAGGAGGCTGAAGAGGAAATCAAGGAATTGGAATCGCAGCTCAGTGAGGCGAAGAGTGCGGCGGCAAACAAGGTTGCCGAGTTGGAGAAGCACTTCGCTGATGAGATGCACGAGCTCAGAAGCGCGTTCGATGCGCAAGCGAAGGAAGGCGTGGCCGCTGTCTCGTCGGAGCGCGACGCACTCAGCGCTCGCATCGCCGCTCTTGAAGCAGAACATGATCAGAATTTGTCCTTGGCCAAGGCTGATGCCGAAAAGGCGAAGGCTTCAGCTGTTCAATCGCTCGCCGATGTTGACGCCCAAATTTCAGCGCGACTCGCGGAGCAAAAGGCTGAACTTGACGCCAAATTAGCCGCTCAAATCGAAGAGCTTCGCAAACGTACCGATGCGGATGTTGCGGCAGCTAGCAAAGCACTCGCAGACGCCAAGGCTCAATACGAGGCGGACGTCGCCGCGCTCAAGGCTCAAAACGCTAGAGATCTCACCGCGGCAAAGGAAGCCGCAGAGAGTGCCGATGCGGTTTTGCTTTCGAAGATTTCCAAGCTCGAGACTGAGCAAAAGAGCGCATTACAAAAGGCGAAGGAACAAGTGGAAGCGGAGTACGGAGCCAAGTTGACGAAAGCGCAAGCAGAAATTGACGCACTCAAGGCGAAACTCGCGGATGCCGAGAAGCAGAACGCCGCACAAGCTGAAAAAGAACTCGCCGATGCTCTCACCAAAGCGGCTCTCATCCCCGGGTTGCAACAACAAGTCGACGAGCTCACTAATTCGTTGACGAGCTCCAAGGCGTCGTATGAATCCACTTTGAACAAGTTGCAACAGGATCACGCCGCGGAGATTGATAAATTGAACAAGGATCATGTGGCGGCGTTGAAGGATGCCAGCGACGCGTCGGACCTCAAAGCGCAAATTAGCGCCCTCGAAGCGCAACTTCAAAGCGAAAAGGATAAACTCGCCAAGTCGTTGACGGATGCTGAAGCGCAGCGTGCGGAACTCGAAGCGTCTTCGAAGACGGCGCTCGAGCGAGCGCGAAGTCAAGTCATCGCCCAAGCCGAGGATCAACGAAAGAAGTTGGAGCAAATGTTCTTGGATGAGTCCGCCAAGGCTCGTGCCGCCTTCGAAGCTGAGGTCGCCGAATACGAAAAGCTCGTCAAACAAGCGACTGCAGATTTGAAGAAGGCTCACGCCGACGAGTTGAGCAGTATTGTTGCGCAACACAAGTCCGAGCTCTCGCAAGCATTGGCCAAGGTCGACACGACGAGCGCCGGTAAGGTGACCGCGCTCGAAGCTGAAAAGGCCAAGCTCGAGAAGGCGATCGCAGACACTAACGCTGCGCTGACGAAGGCGAGCGCTGACGCGAAGTCCGCTTCCAACGACGCGGCTTCGGCCAAGGCAGCTCTCGAAAAGCTCGAGCAGGAAGTGGCCTCTCTCACGAACGCGCGAGACGCGGCCTTGGCTCGCGCGAGCGAACTGGAGAAGGAAGTCGCGACTCTCACGAAGAACGCCGTCGATCCCAAGGAGCTGGCAGCGCTCGCCAGCGCTCGAGACGCCGCCTTGGCTCGCGCGAGCGAACTGGAGAAGGAAGTCGCGACTCTCACGAAGAACGCCGTCGATCCCAAGGAGCTGGCAACGCTCGCCAGCGCTCGAGACGCCGCCTTGGCTCGCGCGAGCGAACTGGAGAAGGAAGTCGCGACTCTCACGAAGAACGCCGTCGATCCCAAGGAGCTGGCAACGCTCGCCACCGCCAGGGACGCTGCTCAAGCGCGCGTCGCCGAGCTCGAGAAGTCGCTCGCCGCCATCGCGGAGGAGAAGTCTGTGCTGGCAAATAAGCTCTCCAGCGTCGACGCTTCCAAGGCTGCTGAAATGCAAAAGCTCAAGGATGAGCTCGCTCAATTGCAGGCGGACCTTACCAAAGCGCTCGCAAACGCACAGAATCAACGAGCTTCGGAGATCGCGCGCTTGACGGCGGATTTCGAATCCAAGTATGCCTCCATGCAGCAAAAGCACGAATCCGAAATCGACGAGCTCTCGCGTCAAGCGCTTGTTGACGTCTCTAGCGCCGAGAAGAGAGCGGACGTGGCCGAAGCGGAAATCCAGAGACTTCGCAGCGAAACCAAGGACGTGGCCACGTACAAGTCACAAATCGAGACTAACGAAAAGCAACTCATCATCGTTCGCGAAAAGTTGGGCGCCACGGAGAAAAAGCTCGCCGATTTCTTGGCGCTTTACGGCGAAGAACGCAAGGTTCTCGAGGAATCGCGCAAGATTGCGGATGATTTGGACCGCATCAAGCGCCGATACGCCACGTCCATGGAGATCGACGAGTCTACCATCGACGAAATCTCCAGCAAGGTCGAAAAGCAACTCGCCGCCGCAGACGACGGCGAAAAGATGCAAGCCATGATGGACGGTCGCGCCAAGGGCGACACCGTCGTCGACGTGCGCGACATTCCGGTCTGGGCGTACTACGCCCTCGGTGTCGCCACCGCAATCCTACCAAGAATCATCGCCGGCGGCCTTTGAGCGCGTAGAACAGCAACAGCCGGTTCGTAATATAATCAAGCAACATCGAACGCGTCCGCTCGAGAAAAATATCTGCCAACCACCCACTCCTCGCGGCTGGACATGAGTAATCTTTCAAAAGCGCGTCTCCCGCACACCCGACCGCGTCCGACGCCGGCGCGATGCCCAAGCGCGCGCGTCGAGCGGATCGCGCGCCCACCGACGCCGTCAAGCGGCGCATATGGGACCCGCGCGTGCGCGCCTTGGACGTGGACGACCGGAGGAGCTCGGACACCCCCACGGGCGTGCGCGTGCGCGGCGTGCGCGAGCGCGCCGACGTCGGCGACGCGCGTCGGGCGGCTGCGCGCGAGCTCGCGCTGTTTCGCGGCGTGAAGCGCGCGAGGAGCGCGCTGCAGCGCATCGCGCGGGCGAGGACGGGGCGGACCGACGAGGGAGGGACGCCGCTGCTGCTGTTTGAGCGTTGGTTGGCGAGGTGCGCCGTCTCGGGCGCGCTCGCGGCGCCGGTGTTGCCGGCGCAGGGGCTCGGTTTGGCGAAAGATTTGATTAGACACGGGGCGAGCGAGCGAGACGGTGCGGAAGGGGCGGCGGAGGCGCTCGCGGTCGCCAAGGAGAGCGCGGCTCGATGGGCCGAGGCGCGCGACGACGGCGGAGAGGCGCGCGACGCCGTCGTCGTTCGCGACAAAGGTGCTTTCTTGACGATGCAATTGGGAACAGAGAAACCGTACGTGAAGTGTGCGAAAGCACATCTCGGTAAACTGCGCGCTTTATATTGCAGAACAGTGCGAGGCTGTGAACCGTTGACGGAGGACGTCGATTCAGACGAGTACCAAAAGTTCGCGTGCGCCGTGTTCGCATTGTTGATGCGATACGAATCGCTGGGCGGGGCTGGATACCAAAGCGCGCTCGCCGAGGATGCGTTCGATGTTTTGAACGAAAAGTTGGGCGTGTCGTGCGAGTGTTTCGCGTCGCCGCTCAACGCTCGGTACGGGCAATTTTGTTCGCAATTTGGTTTTGACGAGGACCGCGCGCCAGACGTCGACGCGTTCTTCGGATCGCTCGGAAGCTTTTTTAGCGACGACTTTGCACCAAAACGCGGATCGTTCGAGATGAACCCGCCTTTCGTCCCGGAAACGATGTCGCGCGCGGTCGAAAAGGCGAACGATTTGCTCGATCGCGCCGCGAACGCGAACGAGGCGCTCAGTTTCGTAGTCATCGTACCGCTGTGGAAGGAATGCCATTACTGGAGTGCGCTCTTGGAAAGTCGACATCTGCAGCACGGTCCAGACATCATCGATGCGCAGTCTCACGGCTTTTGCGACGGCGCCCAGCACGCTCGTCCGAGTCACGAGCGCCATCGCGTGTCGAGTTTCGACACGGGCGTCTTCTACCTGCGAACGTCGCGCGCCGAGCGCGAGCGACCGGTGGATGAGGAAATCAGAAAGCGCGTGTTGCGCGGCATGAAGACCGCGTTGGGGTCGTGCAAAGACGTGCAAGAGTTGGAAGTGCGATATCGCGGCGAGCGGGCGCGCGGCGGGCCCGCTAAAATAGAAGATAGAAAATAGACGTAGCTCTAGCGCCGTGGCGTGACCCAGAATCGCACGCGAACGCAAAAGAAGCGCCGTAGCGTAGCCCAGAATCGCACGCGAACGAAAAGTGCACCGCGTAGCTCTAAAAAAGTTGCAGTGCGCCAACCGGGAATCGAACCCGGGCCACATGTTTGGGAAACAGGAATTCTACCACTAAACCATTGGCGCGTGGCTAGATGAAGCGATTTCGGAAACTTTTTACGGTTTCCCATACGCTACTAGTTCCGAAGACTATGTAATAAACGCATAAACTCGAACCTCTCCGTTCGCGTTCGTCGTCGAGCGCGTTGTTACAGGTCGCCGCCGTGCGCTGGCGGCGCCGGCGGGCGATCGGGCCGCCGACGCCGCATTCCCCGTCGCCGCGCGAAACGCTCGACGCGACGCGAGATCGCTCGCCGAGGGAGATTCGAACGCGGCGCGCACGTTTTGCGTCCCTCGACGCCGCGAGAATCGCCGAGACGACGCCGCGACTCGTTCGCGACGGCGGCGCGCTGAATCGCGGGTGACGTCGGAAATTGCGCCGACGAATCGTCCGAATCGCGATGGATTTCTTGTACGCTTCGGCGGAAGTGCACACGCTGCCGCCGCGAAAACGCTTGGCGTGCGTGCTGCGAGACGTGGCGCACTCGCCGACGGATTTGGGGAGTAAGAAGGCGCGTCTCGCGGGGGAGGCGTACGTGCGAACGGCGCTGCGGGACCCGCGGTTGTTGGGCAAGGCGTTGGAGATCGTGAGCGAGGAGCGATACGATGTGGACGGAGGCAGTAGCGATAGAGAAAACGGTGGCGCGTCGGCGTCGACGAAGAGTAAGAAGGGACCGCGGAATATGAGCTCTTCGTCGCTCAACACGGCGACGGCGACGACGGAGAAGAAGAAGAAGAAGCTGTCGACGAAACGCGATCGCTCGACGACACAGGCGTTGAAATCTGACGAAGATGACGACGACGATTCTAACGCGGAACCGAAAGAGTTGACGGACGAACAGATGGCGATGAAGTTGCACTTGGAGATGAACGCCTCGCCGCGCATGAGCAGAGGCTCTTCGCGGTCGACTCAAATGCTCACCGGGCGCGCGCTCTTCGGGTAGAGCGAGCTTCACGTTTGACGGCGCGCGCGCGCGCGATCATTACTTGTTACTTGTTAACTCTGCTCATTGTATAGCTTATCTCGTCCGAAAGGCGCGAATGTAAACGAAAATTAAAATGCACTTCTTTGCGCCCGAGCAAACGCAGCCGCCACTTTTTTCGACACGCCACGCCGACACTGTCTCGCGCGCTCGGTCCCCGTTCCGTCGCCGATGCGCCCGCAAAACGAAAGAGCGCCCGAGGGTGGCGTCAAGCGCAAATGGGTCAAGCGCACGGGCGGTAAACACGCCGCCGCCAAGCGTCCGAGCGTGAAGAATCAAATTCGAAGCATCGAGCGCCTCCTCAAGCGCGAAGGAATACCGCCGAAACTGCGCGAGGAAAAAGCGCGCGAGCTGGAAAAGCTGCGAGATGCTGGGAAAGAGAACGCTCGAATCGAACGGGAGAAGAAACTGTCGACCAAGTATCACAAGGTGAAGTTTTTCGAGCGGGTAAAGTTGACGCGGCGAAAGGAGCAACTCGAGAAGAAGCGAGACGACGACGGGGCGTTGGGCGCGGATGAATTAGACGAATTGGCGCAAGTGAAGGAAGATTTAGAGTACGTGATGAACTTTCCAAGAGGGGAGAAGTATGTGAGCGTGTTGGTGAAGGAGGGAGATACAGAACACGCGACGAAGGAACGCGCGAGGCTCCGGAAATTGGTCAAGGCGAACTTGGCGGCGTCGGCGGCGCTCGGAGACGAGAACGAGGGCGGCGCGGACATGGCGGCGCAAGGCGATGCTGCGATAGATGCCGAGCAGGACGACTTCTTCTTGAATGAATCTGACGATGGAAACGATAGTGATTCGAGTTCGAGTTCGAGTTCGAGTTCGTCGAGTTCGAGTTCGAGTTCGTCGAGTTCGTCGTCTTCAAAGAAAGCTCGCACGCCCGTGCACATTCCAAAGAAAGAACTTCCAGTGACTAAAGATCCGATTTACATCAAGAATCACGCTCAAAAACTCGTCGAGCGAAGTGAACGCGCCAAGGCGGAGGCGAGCAAGGATGGCAACAAGCCACAGCGCACGCGCGCGGAGGGTGGTCGCAAGCGGCGCAAGAAATGATCGACGACTCGTTTCGTCGTCAAAATAGCAAACTAGTCGAACTCTGTGCTATCTACGGTACTAAACTACGCATTACATCTACTTTTTCGCGGCTACGTCGTCTTCGCCGTAACCGCTCGCGTCCCAAATCGCCACCGACGTCAGCCGCGCGTCCGGCTCGTCCCACCCACTCGCCGCGACGTCGAATTTCACCCCTAGATGATCGTACGACAACCAAATCATCCTGCCTTGCCCTCCCTTGCTCGTCGGCTCGCCGAGTTTCCGCACGACGTCCGCCGCCGCGCTCGTCAGCGCCACGCCCGTCGGCAAACCGCCCGCGTACGTCCCGAACCCATCGCACCCCGCGTAGCAGTGCACGCAGTCCAGCTTCCCGCCCTCGAAGCACAGCGATAACCCGTGCGGCCTGAAATTGACGTACTCGCAGCTCGGGGCGAAAGTTTTTGAGTCGGACGGAGGGTCGCGAATGCCGAGCGAAAGCAAAAACTCGCGCAGTTCTGGCGCGTGTTTCGTCGCGCCCAGGGCTCGGCGAAGCGCGCGCGCGGTGTCGTCTTCGTCTTCGTCGTTCGCGCCGCTCGTGGACGGTCGGTCCGTCATTGTCACGGCGCGCCGGTGAGAGCGGCGCGCTCTACAGCAATTCGTTGTTGTTACAAGGCGGCGCCTTCGTCGCTCAATTGCTTCCACTTGGCGCAATTCAACAGCGTCGGGACAAATATGATGGAATACGCCACCCAAAGGTTTGGTTCGAACGGGAAATCGACGAGGAGCGAGCCGTACTTGACGCCTGCGGAGGCGACGGCGGAGACTAAGGCGAGCTTGAGCAAGAGCACGGCGTCGGAATCCGCGGCCCACGCGGCGCTTAAATCTTCCCAACCCTTCAAAGACTCGTTACCGATGGAGATCTCGATGATTTCCACTTCGTCGTTGACGTCCGTCTCCGGCTCCGTCGTCGTCGGCGGCGACGCCAACATTCGTTCGCCCTCCTTGGCGATGCGATACGACGCGAGCGCGCACGTGGTGTTGCCGACGACGGTCAAGAGCGCTTGCATCGCCACGACGCTGTTTAGCGCCGGGGCGTTGTAGAACAAGTGAAACGTACACGCCGCGATGCCGGAGGCGTGACACGGGATCATCCCGAGTGTCAAGCCCTTCCACGCCGGTCTCTTGGTCACCTCTGCGTATTCCCACGCCAATCCCATCGCGATCAACCACTCGACCAAGCTCGACACGTGAATCACCCACGTGGGCAAGCTCAACGCGTTCGCAGGCTCGACGTGCGGCCACGTGGAATCCCAAATCGCTGCCGTTTCAGCGATCTCCGTTCCCGCAAACGCCTCCGTCGCGCCGAAAATAGCGCTCGACGTCGCGAGCGCGCAAAACAACGCCGCGCCGATGTCGCCCAAACTCGTCTTCCTCCGCCGCCTGCCGTCTCCATCTCCCCCCTCGCTCGCGTCGCGCAGGCCTTGCCGAAACCCGAGCACGATGAAAACATTCGTCATCGTCAGGAGCGACTCCGCCACCCCGTGCAGCACGTCGACGTTCGCCAATATCTCGTCGTACTCGACCTTTGCGTAAATCGCGAACGGAATCGTCCCGAACACAAACGCGAGCAAGAATTTGAATCCGAAAAGCGTCCCGCGCGGGCACCTCGCCTCCGGCTTGGCCAAAAAATACAGAAATCCAAGGTACGGGAACAACGACGCGCCGAACAGGCCGCCTTCGACTTGTTCCCACGTCGCCGCCGTCACCCCCAGCGCGTCGGCGAACGTCGGGTCCGCCGCGCGCGTTCGCGCCGCGCGTTCACCCCGTCTCTCGATCGACGCCGCGCGCGCGCGCGCGCGACCATCGATCCCATCGCGCGTCGCGCCGCGCGTCGTCGCCGTCGCGCGCGTCGTCGTCGCCGCGCGCCGCGCGCGTCGTCGTCCCGACGTCGACGCCGTCGCGAAATCGACATCTTTTCGTCGCACCGTCACCGCGCGCGCGCGCGCCGTCGCTCGCGCGCGCGCCGTCGTCACCGCGCGCGCCATCGCCGCCGCCTCGCGCGCCGCGGGCGCCGCGCCGACGCGTCGCGTTGTGTCGGCGCCGCGCGTCACTTCGCGACGCGATAACGCCCCGACGATGAATTCAATCGCGTCCTCGACGGCCGTCGCGGCGTCCGCGCGCGCCCGCGCGACGCCCGCGCGACGCACCGCGCGCCGGGGCGCCGCGCCGGGGCGCCGCCGCGCGCGAAACGCGCCGCGCGCGAGAGAGAACGGCGACGACGATGACATCACCAAGCGCAGGGATTTCGACGTGTCGAGCGAGCTCGAGGCCGACATAGCGCGCTACGCCGAGGCCAAGGCGCGCGAGACGAGCGCGGAGGAAGCGTCGTCGAGCGCGAAAGCCGCGCCGGGGGCGATGGACGGCGTGAAGGAGGCGATCGATACGTTTTTGTTGTATGACTTTTTCGTCATCTTGTTCATCCTGGCGTGGCTCGTCGTCGGCGTCGGGGTGCGGTTGAGCAAAGGGAACGGGCTGTCGTACGATGAACCGTTTTTGGGGACGTGGTTATTTTTGTGGCCGTTTTTGTTTCAGCCTTTGCTCGGGGTGCACATGCTGGCGACGCTGGTGTCGCCGGCGGTGGGGTGGGCGGCGAAACGCGGCATCGTATCTGAAGACGCGTGGCGGTAGTATTATACCTTTGTTATTATACGATACTTTAACTTCACATCGTATGTCCGCGGTAACCGTCGTGCGGGCACTCGAGCGGACCGTAGAGCTCTTTGCGTCCGGCGAGTTTCATGAAGTGACGAGCGCCGTCGACGAGATTTTCCGAGTGCGAGTACAAAGAACCGCCGATGAGAAGTAATAAATCGGGGCCGTACACCTCGCGCATCTGAGCGATGCGCTCGAGCGTCATGCCACCGCCCGGAGAGGGTAAAATGGCGGGCAAATCTCCCATCACCCGCGTGCACCCGACGTTGATGGCCTTGCATTCGTCCACGCTGAATCCAAACCGCCCGCCAAAGGACGGGAAGACGGTGGCGTCCGCACCGGCCAACCGCGGTAATAACCCGAGAAGGACTTCATGACTAAAGCCCGCTATTCTATTTGTGCTCCCTCCGCCTAGCATGCACCCGAGCAACGCGGGATGAGCGATGATGGGGAGGTTGAAGCTCGGGTCTGCAGCGAGCTCACGCATGGCGTCCAAACCCGTAATGCCGGGAATCATCAACACCGCGCCCGCGCCCGCCTGTCTCGCAGCGTGCGCTCGAGAAATGATTAAATGCGCGGGAGCGTTGATACACGGGGCGTAGAGAACGTTTCGACCGGTCTCTGCGTTGGCGCGCGCTACAGCGGCAGCGCACATTCGAACTCGCTCGTCGTAAGGGCTGTACGGCTGGTCTGCGAGTCCGTGGTCATCCTTGATGATGTCGATCCCTCCCTTGGCGAAACCGTACGCAATTTCTGCTAATTCTTGGCTAGACAATCCCATTGGTTTGAGTGCCGTCATCACCAGAGGCCCTTCGGGTACGCGGAGCAAACGACGAAGACCGTGAACGCCGAATCGTGGCCCAGGGTACTCGCGCAGCATGGTGCGAGGTAGTTCGATATCGACGACCATCACGTTCTCCTTCATGCTCGTGTTGCCGAAGATGACGTTCACAAGCTGTGTTAACTCCCCACCCGCAGTGTCGGCGTGGTAGCTGACAATCGCGTTCCACGCGTCCGGACGACGGGCGTGCGGTCCGGTCTTCGGCTTCGTCAAAGACTCCAATCGACCGACGACATGCTCTCGAATCCAAGTCCCTTCCGGCACGAGCGACGCTGGTAACTCCACAGTCTGTTCCAAACAAATTTCTAAAACCTTCTCTCGAGCTGCCGCTTCGCAAGGGGCGAGGAGCAAGTACGTCACCTCAAATCTATCAGCTTCGTCGCCGAGCCTCTTCCTCGACGACGACGACGCGCTTCTCAAGTTTTTCAAATCGCTCGGCGAACTAGAAAACATGGCTTGAAAATCAGGCGCGATAACCTGAAATCGATCGCTCGCGCCGTGCCGCCCTTCGGCGTAAGAAATCGACGACTGTGACCTCCCGCGCATCTTGGCCAAATCCGCCGGTGAACTGGCAAACATGCCTGCGAACGCATTCGTGCGCTCTCGCGCGTCCACTGCCACCTTAGCAACCTCCACATTAGATCCGCGCGCGGCACCACCGACGTCCGACCGTCGCATCTTGGCCAAATCCGAGGGAGAACTTGCGAACATTTCACTGAAACTCACCGCTTCCTTCTTCGGCTCCGCCGCGTTCGCGTCGCCGTCGTAACGCAAGGGCGATCCGAATCCATCCCCACGCTCGCGCGCCTTCGTTCCCGTCACCGCCGTATTCGTGGCGCGCATCTTCTTCAACGATGCCGGAGACGCTAAAAACATATCGCCGAACGCCGACGCTAAATCCTCGCGACTCGCCGTCGGCCGCGTCGGCGTCCCCGTCGGCGTCCCGACCCCTCCCGACGCCCGCTCCACCGCCGATCCTCGCATCTTCTTCAGCGACGCCGGCGAACACGCGAACATGTCATCGAACGCGCCCGCGACCGCGCGCGCGCGTTCGTCTTCGTCGTCTCGACGCATCGACGGGAACGCGATGGGCGAGTAGTCACGCGCGTGCGACGCCGCCGGCGACGCGTGCGGTGCGTGCGACGCCCTGAGCTTGGTCAGCGACGCGGGCGAGCACGCGAACATGTCTTCGAACGACCTGGGCGCCATCGCGAGAGGCACGGGCCGACGACGGCGCGATGTGGAGACATCTTGTCGATCGCGAAAGGCGGCTGGATTTGGATAGCGCGTCGCGCGGCAACGCGCGAAAGCCGGAGGCGAGACGTTGGATAAAATATAGGTGGGTATGTGTTACAAGTACGATGAACAAATGTTTTAATGTCTGCACGCTGTGCGCGATTCGATTGTTTGTACAACGAACGTCGGCGCGCGACGGACGCTGCGCGAGGAGGCGGCGCCTCGGGCTCGCGGAATCATCCGTCGGCTTCCGGTTCGTAATTGTCGAGGAAATCGTTGAGGATATTGGTGAATTGAGCGATGAAACGCGTTTCGGCGATTTCATCGTCAGCCAAGTCGTTCCAAAACGAACCGTTTTCTGGCGATTTATGCACCAAAAGACCACGTTCGGAACGCCCCTCGGCGATGGCCGTCGACGCCGCTTGCGCGGCAATCTTTTCAATGTCCGACTTCCTGTTGGACATCTTTCGACTGAGCATGGAGGCTATGTTCGCTGCGGTGAAGTTGCGGCGTACAGCTTCTTTCAGAACCAAAGTACACACGCGAAGAACGCGTTCTGAGGAGGCTTGAAGCTCGATGTCGTTTTCTCGCAAGTACTCGACGTCGGCGTCGGCGTCGAGCATAGCGACGTACTCCTTGACGTCGTCGCTGTATGGAATTGATGCTTGGGGCCAGAATTCCCACTCGAAACAGACGTCTTCGAGTGTGTGCGGAAGTGCGTACCCGTGGTCGATTGGAATCAACGCCACGATGTTGCCATTCTCGTCGCTACGGCATAAAATGTTTCCAGCGTTGCGGTCGGTGTTCGCCAAGCGAATATCGAGAACGGTAATCTTGTGCACTTCTTCCGTAGGAAACATGCTTGGGCCATACTCCTCTGCCTCAGCGGTGTTTTCGACGTATTCCTGAAGCGAGCCGAGCTTTCCATCATCCTCTTCGGTCCCATCCGTCAAGTTGACGAGAGACGTCGCGGGAACGCCGGCGAAACCACCGTGATCGAGCAAGTACGCCGCAACTTCACGCGTGGCACCTTCGCCCGCCTTCGTCCCTTTGCGCATACCCTCGCCATTATGGCTACTTCGGTGTCCTCTCGGATTGTTCGGAGCGAACGGTTCTTCGTCCGCCGGTTTGAACACGGCGGCGGGTTTGCCATCGATGCCCTTCAAAAAGTATGCGCCACCGTTGCCTCCTTGCGAAAGCTGAGGGGCGTTACCCATGAGTAAACCTTCTCGCGCCATGTCAAACGACGCTGAAAGCGTACCAGGGCTACCGAAAGGCGTTATCGGCGCGCTTGGTGGCGATATGGAGTCAGCGTTCACGCTACCGCTCTGCCGATGAGAATTCAGCGCGGCTCTTGCTCCCCAAGAAGAAGCAATAGGCATACTGCGGCCACCGAAGGAGTGGGCACCAAACGACGCGGAATGTGGTGATGGAATCGCCATAGAATTCGTGTACGAACTTCGTCGCGGCGATATTCGCGGCACGTGCGGACGCAACTCGAGCGATGTACCCTCGCGTCCGCCGTACGAGCTCAAGGGACCGTTTCGCAAGCCGCGTCCTGGGTAGATGGAAACGCTACCACTTCGACGATGGGCGTACTGCGCGCTATCCACTGAACCAGGCTTGACCATGTGAAGTTGATCGCGAAACGTCTCCGCAGTCTTATTGACGTTGAGACGAATCTCCAACTCGCTGTTTCCGCGCATCGACACGTTGACGTTTGCGTCGCGCTTGACGAACAAATGTATCAACGCGTTGTGCTCCAAACCTTGGCTTTCGATCGTGGAATCATTATTCAACTCTTTACCACGCAAAATCATGCTCATTCCCGTCGATAAGTCCACGTTGTCTAGCAACTTTTCCTTGGACGATTCCAAGTCGTCCGCGGTGGCGACCAAGCGCTTTATCTCGCCGACGGTTTGCGATCTATTCAGAGGCAACCAATACTCGCGCTCGTCGATGTCTCCCGCCTCGTTTACGTTCACGACCGCCTTGACTCGAATATACTGCAAATCGGCGAGTTTCATCACCACTTCGCGGTACTCGTTCGGATCGTCGAGCTTGTTGTACAATTCGTCCCGACTGATATCAGCCGGTAAAGACGACTCGCCGAGCAACAGTCGACTCGAGCGCGAGAACACATGTCTATGTTTCGTGAACCACTCGGGTTTCATGCTCAGCGTCAACGACGTCACCATTTGCGATCGCAAAACTTCCACCGGTTTCGACGACCCATTCTTCAGCATGATTCTAATGTCGTGCTTCGGCGCGACCAACTCGTCCGCGTTCAACAAACTCTCACCGAATTCCCCGCTCCCCGATCCCGCGCGCGCGAGCGGCGACGTCACGACCGTCGTCGGCGATCCCGCATCGCTCGATCCGCCCACCGCGACATCCTTGACGACGTCCTTGACGTCGAAACCCAACGCCACGCGCGCCGGCGTGTTCCGCGCCTCTCGTCGCGGCGTCACCAGCACGGGCACCGGATCATCCAGCGCCATCGTCCAATCAATCAATCAACCAATCAATCCCTCTCTCTCTCCCTCTCTCCCTCTCTCCCTCTCGCTCTCTATCCCTTCGCGCTCGCGCGCGCGACGCCCCGCGTCCTCGCGTCCCACGCGCTGGGCACCGCGTCGGCGTCGATCGAATTCCCCCCCCTAAGCGCGCTTCGCGCGCGCGTCTCTCGCGTCTCTCGCGCGCGTCTCTCGCGCGATCGCGATCCCTCGCGAGCGCTCCGCGCGCGCGCCGCCGCCGCCGTCGCGCGCCGTGCGCGTCGCGCTCTGCGCGCCGACGCGCCCTCGACACGCGTCGATCGACCGCGACGGTCGATCGGTCGGTCGCCACCCTCGATGGGCGTTTTCGCGGTAATATACGCGCGTCCGCTCGCCACCCTCGATGGGCGTTTTCGCGGTGATATACGCGCGTCCGCTCGCCACCCCGATGGGCGTTTTCGCGGTGATATACGCGCGTCCGCGCGACCACCCTCGATGGGCGTTTTCGCGGTGATATACGCGCGACCACCCTCGATGGGCGTTTTCGCGGTAATATACGCGCGTCCGCTCGCCACCCTGATGGGCGTTTTCGCGGTGATATACGCGCGACCACCCTCGATGGGCGTTTTCGCGGTGGTATACGCGCGACCACCCTCGATGGGCGTTTTCGCGGTAATATACGCGCGTCCGCTCGCCACCCTGATGGGCGTTTTCGCGGTGATATACGCGCGTCCGCTCGCCACCTCGATGGGCGTTTTCGCGGTGATATACGCGCGTCCGCTCGCCACCTCGATGGGCGTTTTCGCGGTGATATACGCGCGTCCGCTCGCCACCCTCGATGGGCGTTTTCGCGGTGGTATACGCGCGACCACCCTCGATGGGCGTTTTCGCGGTGGTATACGCGCGACCACCCTCGATGGGCGTTTTCGCGGTAATATACGCGCGCCCACCCTCGATGGGCGTTTTCGTGGTGGTATACGCGCGCGAATCGACGCGTCGCGTCCCGCGCGGCGCGCGCGCGACACCGCGCCGCGCGCGCGCGTCGACGACCGGCGATGCTCGCCGCGGCGTCGCCGCGCGCGATCGCGCCGCGCGCGACGCTCGGGACGCGCCGCGCGGGACGCGACGCGTCGATTCGCGCGCGACGAATTCTGGGACGGCGGCGACGGCGGCGACGCGACGCGCGCGCGGACGCGATCGAGGACGAGCGCGCGATGGAAGACGACGACACGGCGAAGCGCGTGGACGCGGCGAGCGAGGTGCTGGATAAGATCATACGAGAGACGGTGGAGGGAATCTTTTTGGAGGAGGCGGCGACGGAGGTGCTGAACGAGGCGAGCGCGGCGAACGAGCGAGAGGCGGTGGAGAGCGCGGTGGATAAGCGCGCGGTGCTGCG
>Ga0315315_10000457_pt1 | contig 34171 bp, 29 predicted proteins | sample M140m3416metaG_FD_203699 | JGI IMG/M metagenome (GOLD analysis project Ga0315315, IMG submission 203699) | Ammonia-oxidizing marine archaeal communities from Monterey Bay, California, United States - M1 40m 3416 | ecosystem: Environmental > Aquatic > Marine > Intertidal zone | place: USA...
ATATTATTTGTATGCATATCTTGATAGAGGAATATATGTAAAAAGATTAAAACAATGGATGGAAATATTTCCAAAAGAAAATTTTTTCATTATTCAAAGCGAAGATTTTTTTAAAGATCCTTCAGTTAATTACAATAAAACTCTTGAATTTTTGAATCTTTCAAAATATGAACTTGATAAATATGGTACTCACATGGAAGGAAGATATAATGATACACAAATTGAATCTAAAACTAGAGAAAAATTAGAATCTTTTTTTAAACCTCATAATGATGAATTAAATTCATTTTTGAAAAGAGATTTTCATTGGTAAATTATTACAGTTTATTCAAATTTTTTATTAATTCTTGATAAATCTCTCTTTCTCTTCCCTCAATTTTTTTATTATCAAACATTTGAGCCTTATTTTGTGATAATTGTGCATATTTTTTCTGTAAATCTGCATTATCTAATAATTCTTGAATTTTTTCTGAAAATGATGATGGATTACGTTCTGAAAAAATTACTACATCATCCATATCTTCAGAATACCCGTGCTTCAAATTTGGTATAATAACAGGAAGCCCTGATGCCATTGCTTCGATTACTGGAATTGGAAGTCCTTCTTGTTCAGGATCATATGCTAAAGCGAATATATCTGCAGATTTATAATAATTTTGTATTTCAATATTTGGGACTGATTTTTTTATTGTTACTTTATTTTCAATTTGTAAATTTTTAATTAAATCTGAAAGATAAGAAAATAAATTTCCATCACCAATAATTAGACAGTGTGCATCAATATTTTTCATTGCTTTAATTATGCATTCATGATTTTTTTCAGGAATCAATCTTCCAACTGAAATTATTAAAGGCTTAGGTAATGATTCTATTGAATTTGCATTAGCATATTTTTCAAAATCTATTTTATTATGTAAAATTTCTGGTTTTTTATTAACATACTTTAAAACATACGGTTCAATAATTTTGAATACTATTGTAATTTTATCTGCAGTTTTTAAAACAAATGGTTCAATAAATTTTTCAGTATATTTCAAACCTAAAAATTTTTTTAAGTTATTTTTTTTTATTAATTTTCGATTGTAATCAAATTGTGTGTGTAATGAAAGAAAAAATGGAATATTCAATTCTTTAGCACATTTTGCTGCAAACCATCCTTCTACTAATGGATTATATGCTCTGATTACATCTGGATTAATGGTTTTTACTAATTCTATTATTTTTTTAATATGTTTATTTTTATTTTTTAAATTAATTTTTCCAACACTATGAATTTTTAATATTGAATCTCCCACTAGTGTTTTTACTTTTGCTGCATCTACATCTTTTTCTATAAATGAAACAATGTGTACTTCATCAAATAAATTTTTAGGATTATAGTATCTTTCTTTAATTTCACCTTTTTCAAAATATGAAATAATAGGATCATTTGGAAAAATACAAAGCTTCATTGTAAAAAATCCTTTTCAATCATTGATTTAATATTAAATTTTATTGCCATTTAAAATTAATATTCCAATTTTTGTTTAATTCTTCATTATAAGGCTTGAAAAAATCTTCAAGTTCTTTCCTTAATTTTGAATCTATTTCATCATTAAATCCAGATGAATTTTTATTCACTTTATCTGCTGAGATATTTTTGAAATTATACTCTTTCATGCCTAAAAATCTGTATATTTTTTGTAAACTGTCGAGTGGATTATTAAAAAAATCTTCACTTTTTATGAGTAATATTTGTGATTTATCAAAATATTTCTCCCATATTTCTAATTGTTTAACATATATTCCACGTGAAAGAAATGGATATATTTCATATTTTTTTAATATTTTTTCATCATCTTCAAAATTCTCTACTTTTCTTAATTCTTTTAATTCATTTTTTATAGTTTCTTCAAAAGAATCTAGATTCCTCTTTTTTTTACGCATATTATAATGTGAATAAGCTCTATCAACAGGATTTCTCAACATGACAATCAATTTAGCTTCTGGTATACATTGTGAAATTCTTTTAATGGCTACTTCAGTATGAAAATAGCTTACAGTTGCATCACATGTAATAATTTGTTGCTTTAATAAATTTTCTAAGAAAAATTTATGAAAGATTGTTGGAAAATGCGCTTTATACCAGTTGTTTCCTTTATAGAAATAAGAATCAAAAAAATGTATTTCTTTGATTGGTGTAACATATCCATTTTTATTTTTTACTAAATTATCATACAATGCAAATGTTCCACTTCTGCCTACTCCGATGATAAAAAATTTAGGATTTATTCTAAACCATTTTGTTATTCCTTTAAATAAATTACAATAAGTTACAGGGTAAATTATTAAATTTTTCTTCTCTAAAAATTCATATAATTTTTTACCAAGAAACGTTTTTTTTATACTCATGTCAAATTTTCTCCATTTTGTTTTAATGGTTTGTGAAAATGCTTTCTCTTGTATTCTCTATAAAGAAAATCTGGTCGTGATAACAATCTAAATAATTTGTACATTATACTTTTTCTTGTTTTAATGAGATGATGATACTCTAATTCATTTCCTCCCCATTTTTTCTTATATTCTGTTAAACCTTTCCACTGTTCATTATGTTTTTCAAGTTCAATACTGTTTTTTGGTTCAGATTTTATACCTGACAAATCATAAATTCTCATATTGTTATTTTTTGACCATTCAATTGCATGCCATGTAAGTAATGAGCCTCCTAAACTAGTTGATTGTGAATATGTGTTTAAAACTTGATGAGTATATGCTATTCCGTTAAATGTACCTATTCTGAGACCCGAAATAACTTCATTTTCTTGAAAAGCTAAAAAAAAGTGTTGAACCCCTTTTTGATACAATTTCCAATCTTTTTCAATCAATTCGTTTTGTTCTGAAATATCTATGCCCTTAGTTTTACCCCAAATTTTCATTAATTTTCTAAAATCTACAAAATCTTCATAATTTTTCATTTCTTTAATAGTGACATTTCTACGTTTAGCTCTTGTTACATCATTTCTTGCTTTTTTAGCAACATTGACCCAAATTTCTTCAAGAGATTTATTTAGATCTAAAACAAAAGTTGTAAAATTTTCGTTATTATATCCATTGATTTTAAATTCATTCAAATATTTTTTGTTTACTAAAAGATCTGTTGGAGGGGTATAACCATCAATTATCACTAACTTATTTTTTACAGCTAACTCTTCCAATGCTAAAATTAAAGTTTGAATAACCTTCATTCGTATTTCATCATTATTAGAAAAAATAATTGGACCTGAAACCCATGTTGCTCTATTTCCAAATTTTGAAATTAATTCTGTAAATTTATTTAATTTTTTTGTAGAATAAGGAGAATATGTTTTTGTTATCACTAATCCTAATTGACATTCAATTTTATTATGTTGATCAAAAATATGAATGAAAACTGGAATTCTGTTTTCAGTTTGAATTTTTAAAAAATTGGCAGATTGAAAGAATGATGAATTTGGATTATTTTTTAAATATGAATCCCATTCATTTTCATTTACATCATAGGTTATTTTAAATTTATACATGTTATCACTATTTTAATTGTATTAGAAAATTTACTCTTTTATTGTTTTGTAGAGTAGATATTGTATTATCTAAGTTTTTTGCTCTATTATTATTATATCTCACTATTTTCAACACTTTGTCATTTTCTTGCATATTCATTTTCTTCATATCTCACTTTTTTTGAATTTCTTTTATTACCGCGTTGAATAATTGTCTAGTTTTTTTATCGATTAAATATGTCATACCAAAATAAAATATTATTCCAAATATTGCAAATAACATAAGATTTGGAAGAAAATTAAACACGCTAATATCATAAACCAAATATTTTTCCATTAAGAGATATGTGATCCCAAAAGATACGAATGAACTGATACAATATTTGAAGATCATTTTAAAATTTAGATTCAAAGAAAATTTCCTTTTTACTAAAATTGTAAAATATATTAAAAATGGTACTTCTACACATACTGCTATAATTGCCCAATAATTCACTAAATCTAATTGAGATGATTGATTTTGTACTAATATGTATAATCCAGTAGTTAATAAAATCACATAACTTGCATATTGGATAGTTCTAATTGTTGGAAGTACAATTAATGAACTCTTAAGATAATCTTTAAATCTCACATTTTCTGTAACATCTACTTTGTCAACCCCTTGTATTGCAGCTCGAAATATTCGACTTAATGTCGCAAAAAATGTCCTAAATGATAAAAAGATCACTATTGATGCAGCTATTTCATATTCTGGGTTTAAAGCAAATAAGCCAGCTCTAGCAAAAACAATGGAAAAAGCAATTGTTGGAAACGCAAAATATAATGTCTTAATCAAATTTTCCTGCAGGTATTCATGTTTCCCCCCCGATAGCATTTTAGGATAAATTGCAGTGGATATTTTACCTGAATGTCTTACTAAATTGCTAATTGCTCTAGCAGCTGCAATGTATGCAACACCTGTAACATTTCCTGTAATTGCAGAAAATATTACTATATCTGAAATATACAATGTTGCTGGAATATCTTTGTATGATGCTACCCAAGATAATTTAAGCCATTTTTTGACATTTTTTTTTTCAAATCTATTTTTAAGTTTTGGTTTTGCATAATACAATTGAATAATTATGCTAGCCGAAGTTGATAATAGAATTGTAATTATTACTCCTAAAATTCCTAATTCTAAATAATAAATTAAAGCTAGAGCAATCGGTATTTTTGTAATTTCTAATGTAATGAATCCATAACTTACAACATGTGGTTTCCAACCTGTATTAATTCCAATTAATGTATGATTAAGAAAATTTACTGGTATGAGAATTACTGCTAAAAGCATCATGGTAACATCTGCATTTGATTGTTGACCAATTACATTAGCTACAATTACATATACAAGCATTCCAACTGATGAAAATATTCCACTAGTGATAATTCCAGTTTTTGCTGATTGTTTATCTCTTGCAATTTCTCTTGTGATCCAAAAATAAATTGGTGATTCTAAAAGTAAAGTGTATGCTAAAATACTTCCAATTAAATTCCAAGTACCAAATTCTTCTACAGATAGTTGTCTGGTAGTAATGAGTGTGAATACTGTTCCAGTAAGAATACTACTTATCGCTACAACGAAAGCAATTAAACCTGAATATGTTACTCTAACATTACTCAAGTTTGGATCTTTTCCTATTGATTTTTATCTTGTTCCAAAATTTATTCAGAATTTGTTCCAATTTTATCTTGAAGTAATTATATTTGATTTTATGATAAATATATTGGTCTACATATTAATTCATTTAATGTTCTGATTAAATTATATTCAAAATCTTTTTAGTTCACTTTGAAAAGATTGGATTATGAAACCTAATATTTTATTCTTATTAATTGATTCATTTAGAGCAGATAAGTGCTTTGGAAATACTAAAACTTCACTAACTCCAAATATCGATAATCTAATTAAAAATAATGTATATTTCAGTCAAGCAATTTGTTCAGCACCCGTAACTAGTCCTTCTATTTCAAGTATTTTTACTTCTCAATATCCTTTTGAATCTACTGTTGAAGATGAAAATCATTATAAAATTAATCCTAATGTTCTCACATACCTCGATGATTTTATTAAATTAGGTTATTCTCCATTTGCAGTAACTCCAGAATTAACTTCGTATATGGGATTAAAAAAAATATTTAATAATAATATTGAAACATACAATTCTTCATCTACATTATATGATGGATTAGGGGATAGATTAATTGAAAAATTAATTTCTCAAAATTTTAAAGAACCCTGGATTTTTTATTTTCATTTATTAGATCTTCACGGTAGTGCAACATTCCAATTAAATGATGGCCCAAAAAAATATGCGAACAAAAAATATGGTTCAAATCAATATGAAAGAATGGTATCTGCTATGGATGAATGGATAGGAAAAATTATTAATAAAATAAATTTAGAAAATACTTTAATCATTATTACATCTGATCATGGTTCAGAAGTTGGAGTTTATACTGAAGAAATTGAACAATTTAAAGAAAATGTAAATCAATATAAAAAAATCCATTTCAAATCAATTCATAAACTAACATCAAAACTTCCAAAATCATTTTCACCATTACGTTCTACATTATCAAATGTTTATTCAACAAGAAAACGACAAAAACTCAAAATAAAAAAAGAGGAAGAATCTAAAAAAATTCTTGAAAATAATCTAAAACCTTATGAAAAAAGAATATTCAAATCAACAGTTGATCCAACATTGACATTATATGATGATCGATTTCGTGTTCCTCTAATTTTTGCAGGATATGGAATTAATTCTCATAAAATTATTAATCAACAAGTAAGAAGTATAGATATTTTTCCTACTATTGCCGCAATAATAGAAAGTAATATTCAAAATAAAGATAGAAGAGGACAAAATTTACTTCCTTTAATTCAAGGAAATGAATTTGAAGAAAAATCAGTAATGATTGAAAGTATTCCTAATTCCCCTGAATCATTAACATCTAATACTATTGGAATTAGAACTTCTAAATACAAATATTTTAGAGATAGAATTTCGGCTACAAAAAATATTCATTTATTTGATTTAATTGAAGATCCTCTAGAGGAATTTAATATTGCTACATCTAATCCTGATTTAATTAATGAATTTGAAAATAAATTATTAAATATTAAAAATAATGGTAATTTTGAACTCAAAAAAGAATTGGGTACAAATGAAAATGAATTAATTGAAAAAGAACTTAAAAAATTAGGATATATTTGATCCCTTTATCTCAAAAATTTTGCCATTAATCCTTCTAAACAAATTGTATCTGATTTTTCATTATTTTGATTTAAGCTTACTTTACAAAATGTTTCAGAATGATCTTTGATAATAAATTCATATTCATCAATCAGATTTTGAAGAGTTTCTTTTTCATTACTTGATGTAGGTGTTTTAAAAATATAAACTTCATAACCTTCACTCATCACTTGTTTTAGTAAATTTACTGAATCATTTGTTAATTCTCCATGTTTAAGAATATAAAATGGGATCATTCCATATTCAATTACTTTCTCTGCGTCCTGTGCAATTATTATGTTATTTTTTGTTAGTCCTTCCATATCTAAAGGATATTTCTTCAGAAATTTTTCTGGATTTTGAAAAAATTCTTTATCATCTAAAAGTGCCTGTATTGGATTAGCATTGTAAAAAGCAATAGGGAAAAATAAAAGTAAACCTAAAATCAAAAATACTTTTCCAGATTTTAACAACGTTGGAAAACTTATTTTCTTACTATCTATTTTCAAAAATTTAATAATTAGATATGATAACATCATTACAAATAAAATAAACGGAGCTATCATGTATCTTGCTGGAACACCTGCTGATGCTCTTTCTGCAGTTGTTACTGAAGAAAAAAACCACACAGTTATTCCTATTAAACTTGTAAATACTAAGAATTCAATTTGTTTATTTTTTGTATATTTAGACCACATTAATGAAATTGCTAACCCCGAAATTGATAGAATTCCAATCCAATTACTCCCTAGTATTTCATCAAATGTATGTTTTTCATTGTTATAAACTGCCGGAATCTGATATGGTAAAAGATATTTTGAATATGCTTTAATATTTTCAAAAGTTTTTTCTTCAAAACTATACAATGAAGAAAATTTTGCATCACCATGAATTTCTGTATTATAGACTAATTCATTAGCACTTGCTGTAACTTCTCTATAGTTGATTGTTGTTTGATCAAAATAATAATCATAATAACTAAACCAAAATAACAAAAAAATTATCCATGGGACTAAAGTGTAACTTATTATTTTAATTCCTTTTTTCGGTGTTATAGAAAATAATTTTTGAGTATTACCTTTATTTCTAAATTTTGAATTTACATATTTTATTAAAAATACCAATAATATTATTCCAATTTCTATAGGTAAAATTGCTAATCCATTTATTCTAATAAATGAAGCAACAACAAAAAAACATGATGCTAATAATATTCTATTATCTTTTTTTGTTTTAAAAAATGCTATAAAAAAATATGTTCCAACTAGGAAAAATAATGCAAATATGCTCTCTGTTTGTAAATTTAAACTATTTCTAAAAATCAAATGATTTGTAGCTACAAACATTAGTGTAAGTAATCCACAATATTTTCCAAATAGTTTTGTTGAAATTCGTTCAGATGTAACTAAAAGTAATACTGCTGTAATTGGTGCTAAATAAAAAAGAGCATAATATCCAAAAATTGAATAAAAAATTGAAGCAATTGCTCCAAATCCAGCTCCAGCTCGTGGTACTACATCTCCGTGAACCGTTTTTAACCAATTTCCTCCTACGAATTGACTTTTTCCAGTTTCTTCTAACAGATCGTTTGAAATACTAAAGATCCCATTTGAAAAATTTACTGCAAGATTTCCGTATAGATGTGAATCTGTGCCTTCATAAAATGGGTGAAAATTTCCAATTAAGTAAATGGCTGCAAAAGAAATTATGACTATTTTTAAAATATTGACTAAATCAATATTTTTATTAGTATTTTTTAGATTTTGAATCATTTTTCCCCATAAATATAATCTGATTTAAGAATTTGATTAGGTGATGATGATTTCCAATATTCTGGAAATAATTTAATTTTAAATTTATTTTTTTTTAAAATATTTATAATTTGTTGCGAAGTTTGATTATTTTTTTCTAAAATATGTTCATGAATTTCAATTATAATATGTTTAGTATAGTTTAAAGTTTCTTGTGCACCCTCAAGAACAAATAATTCAGCACCTTCAACATCAATTTTTATCCAATCAATTTTTTTAAATCTTGAATTAATAATATTATCTAATGTATTTGATTTAATTTTAATTTTATTAAAATTATTTTTCTCTGGTTGGTCTAAAATAGAATTTATTCCAGAATGTTTATCTGTCTTGAAAAAATCAATATTTCCTTCATGATTTGAACAAGCTACATTGTGTATCTCAGAATTAGAAATTTTATTAATATTGCAATTTTTTTCTAAAATTTTGAATGTATTTGGGTCTGCTTCTATAGATATTATTTTACCTTCTTTTAATTTTGAAGCAATATTTAGTGTATAATATCCCGTATTTGCACCTACATCAATAAAAATTTCTTCTTTAGATATGTTAATAATTTTAATAGGTTCCCATTTTGCAATAATTTCTGCAAATAGAAATCTTGCTAGATCTTCAAATTTTGGCCTTGATAAAAAATTAATTCCTGATGGATGTTTAATTTGAATATTTTTTGGAAGATAATCTGACAGGAAGTTATTTTTTGATGCTTTTGAATCTATCAGTAACGTTGGATTCATAATTACCGTCCTTAAAATTGAATAATAAATCCAAAAAATATCCTTCTTTGGTTTTGTAGAAATTCTTGCTAAAATACCAAAACATCTAATTAATTTTAATAAGTCTAAACTCATCTTTTTCTTTTTTCTATTTTGATTATTTAGGTTATTCTTTGTATAAAAATCAATTTTTTTAAATTATTTCATTATAATTTCTATGATTATATGATGAATTTAAGATATTATGGTTTTTGTCAAAACATCTAACCCAAGAGATTTTATTGAAAAAGCTTATGATTATTTTTTGTGGAAAAACATGGTTCTTTTAAGAATTTTTCTTTTGTTGCATTTTCAAGAGTACTAGGTGGTGGATTACAAGCTGCATTTTATTTAATTTTTGCAGCAATTTTATCTCCTGCCCAATATGGTGAATTGAGTTACTATATTGGAATTGCAGTAACATTATCAATATTTTTTAGATTTGGATTTCCTCATTCTGTATCTGTTTTTATTGGAAAAAATGAAGAAAATCTATCTAATCAAATAAATTCATTAGCATTTATTTTATCAGTTTCTGCATCTATTGTTCTACTATTTTTTAATTATTATGTAGCATTTTTGACTTTGGGAATTTCATTTTTCATTATGAATCAATTTAATCTATTAGGATTAAAAAAATACAAAAGACATTTTTTTATTTCATTATTAAAAGGACTTGGTATTCTAATAATCCCAATTACACTATATTTTGTTCTTGATTTATCTGGAATATTATTGGGTATGGCAATAGGACATATTATAGCTAGTATTGATTATATAAAATCAGTTAAATTAATCAAAAATTTCTCTCTATTGAGATCAAAATTTCCTGTGTTACTTCACAATTTTGGAATTGATGCGTCATCAAATCTTACTCGTTCAATAGATAAAATTATCATATTTCCAATTTTAGATCTTTCTCTTATTGGGATATACTCTTTGAATTTACAACTTCTTTTTGGTTTAGAGATGTTACCTTTAGCATTACATTCATTTTTGTTATCTGAAGAATCAAGTGGTAATTCAACAAAAAAACTTCAAATTTTAGTTGTATTTCTTTCTATTTTAATAACTATAATTGCAATCCTTCTTTCACCTTTTCTAATTACTCAATTTTTTCCTCAATATTCTGAAGGAATTCCAAGTTTACAAATAATGATTATTTCCTTGATTCCATTAACTTTTGCAGCAATTTTTAGTGCCAAACTACAATCTAGAGAATCAACTAAAATTGGTTATTCTGCGTTGATACGTATAGGTTCATTAATAATTTTTATTCTTACAATTGGTTCATGGTTTGAATTATTAGGATTATCCTTATCTGTTCTCTTTTCAGCATCTCTATACTCTTTATTCCTATTTTATCTGTATTTAAAAAATAAATTTTAATATCAGAAATTTTTTCTTTAAAATAAATTAATTTAGTTAATTTTTTTATTATTAGATTAGCATATGTGACTAGACATTCTCTTTATCTTTTAGTTCTTTAAATTCGTCATAATGATAACGAATACTTCTTTCAGTATATGCCTGTCGTTTGAACACAATTGTAGCAAATAATCCTAACATAAAATTCACAATTCCTAAAATAATGAAACCTGTTGATAATTCCGGAGAAATTCCACCACCAAAAATTTTTGTAATAGTTACAATTTTAGCTACAATTCCTCCGACAATTAACAAAGTTCCTAAAATACCAAAAGTAAAGATTGGTCTGTGATAAATTAATGATCTAAAAATTATTGATAGTGCTTTATAGGAATAATTAAATACATTTTTCACAACTCGTGATTTTCTTTCATTAAAATATTTTACTGGTACTCCGACCTCTCCAATTCTAAATCCTTTAAATTTTAAATCTAAAATTGCTTCATGCACAAATGTAAAATCATTAATTACTATAAGATTAGAAATAGCCTCTTTAGAATATGATATAAAACCACTTTGTGTATCTGTAAATTTTTGTCCAGTCACTGAAGAAATTATTTTTGTAAATATTTTATTTCCAATAAATTTTTTTTTTGAAATATTCTCAACTTTAGAATTTAAAAATCTTGAACCAACAACAACATCTAATTGATTATTTAAAATAGGTATTGTCATTTCTGGAATATTCTTAGGATCAAACTGCATATCTGCATCAATTTTAACTGCTACATCTGCATTCATCGAAATACAATTTCGTACTCCAGTCATAAATGCTGCACCTACCCCCATGTTTGTTTTATGTGATACAATTTTTGTTGCTCCTGCATTTAGAGCCAATTCTGCTGTATTGTCTTTAGAACCATCATTAACCACTAAGATTTCCACTCTATCAAATCCTGAAATTTTTTTAGGAATTGCTAAAATCATTTTTTCAATAGTTTTTCCTTCATTATAGGCAGGTATAAAAACAACTAATTTCATAATATGCGTTTTTCTTATTTTTATTTAACCTTTTAAATAATCCATTTTTTTAAATTTGCCTCAAAAATTATTGAGCGAAATAATATTATGCAAACTAAAGACTCTGTATTGTGAGGAAATAATGGATTTTTGGATAATACCCGCATCGTTTGTCATATTTTATTTTTTACTTGAATTTTTATTTTATTTTATTGTGTTATTTGTAAGAAAACATTTTCAATGGTTAATAGTAAAATCTGATGAAAATCCTTTATTCTCTAAAGATGGATTATCAAAATTTATTCAAGAAGGTTATGATTCTGAATTAGGTTGGGTTAGAAAACCTAATACTACTAAAAAAGAAAAAAATACATTTTCTTTTTCAGAATGGTGTATTAACAGTAAAGGCTGCAGAACAAATCCTGGATTTGAAGATAAATCATCATTAATTTCTTGTTATGGTGACTCGTTTACATTTTGTAGACAAGTCAATGATAATCAAACTTGGGAACATTACCTTTCCCAAATTAATAATTCCAATGTACAAAATTTTGGTGTGGGAAATTATGGTATAGATCAAAGTTTACTTAGATTAAAAAAAGAATTCTCAAATAATCCCACAAAAATTGTAATAATTGGTGTAGTTCCTGATACAATTAGTAGAATAATGAGTTATTGGAAACATTATTATGAATATGGAAATACATTTGCTTTTAAACCAAAATTTAAACTTGAAAATGGAAAATTAATATTAGTTCCAAATAAAATTGATGATCCAAAAAAATTTAATAATGTAAAAAATTATCTTCAAGAAATTCAAAAAGAAGATTATTTTTATAAATTAAAATTTTCAAAAGAAATCATTAAATTTCCATATGTTATTACTTTACTAAAAAATCTAAAAAGAAATTTTTCAATTATTTACTGGGTATTATTAATACAATTTAAAAAAAGTCAAAATAAAGAAATCTCTCATATTGAATGGAATCCTATGAAATTAGTCATGGAAATTAATCTAAATTGGAGAATTTCTCTCTATAAAAATAAAGACAGTAAAAATCTTTTTTATTCAATATTAGAGGAATATGTTAAATTTTCAATTAAAGAAAAATTTATTCCAATTTTTACTCTAATACCACAAAAAGATGATTTAATTTTCATAAAAAATAATTCAAACTTCTTTGAAGATTTTTCAAACAATATGAAAAAAATTCAAAATCTTCATGTAATAGATATTTTAAATCCACTTCTTCGTGAGGAAAATATTGATGAATTATTTTCTGATGATAATCAATATGGAGGACATTTAAATCAAAAAGGTAATAAATTAATCTCAAAAATTATTCAAGATTATTTAGTAAATCAAAACCTTCTAAAAAATTAATATTTAATTAAAATATCAATATTGTTTTCCTGAAAATTATTAGATAATCTTTTCTTAAATTCTTTGATTAAATGATCATTTTGATTATAAATATTTTTTAATTCATTTGGATCTTTTTCTAAATCATAAAATTCCCAAGTTTTTGGAGTGTAATTATAAATAATTTTTTTATTATCTTTTCTTATAGAAAAAATATTGTGTTCTTTTGATGATGGCCAAGGACCATAGAGTCCACCTGTTTCTATAAATGCCTCTCTTTCTATTTTTTCTTTTGATAAATTCAGTAAACTTTTACCTTGAATATTTTTTATCTTACTATCTGATGAATTATTTATAATATCTATAATTGTTGGAAAAATATCTATTGTTCTTGATTGTGCATTAATTTTTTGTGGCTCATTACCTGGTATTTTTAAAATACAAAAAACTTTGATAGTGTAATCATATGTAAAAACACCATAAAATTTTTCTCCTTTTTTCTCTCCTAAACTTGTACCGTGATCAGAAAAAAATATTAAAATTGTTTTGTCTTCAATTTTATTTTTTTTTAATGATTCAAGAATTGTTGATACATAGTCGTCGCATGATGGCAAGTATGAATCATATCGCTGTACATTTTTGTCAAATGAATTAAAAAATTCATCATCACTATCTTCTTGATTATATTCTTTAACTATCTCTTTAACTAAGTGTTTATGAGTTTCTGTAAAATGAAGAAATAAAAAGAATTTTCCTTTTGTTGATAAATTATCAATTAATTCACTGTGTCTTTGTTTAAAATCAACTGTTTCTTCATCAAATACATTAATCTCATCAAATCCTTGATTTGGAATTACTACTTTACTAATAATATCACAACAAGTATAGTAACCAGATTTTTTTAATATCTCTGGAATTGTTATAATTTCATTTTTCTTAAATTTAAAAATATTATAATATGCATTCATTCCATTTTTTGATGGATACATTCCTGAAAAAATAGAATGTAATGATGCAAAAGTATATGGTGCAGCAGTTATCATATTTGAAAAATATTGGCTTTCATTTTTTAGAATATCTAATGTTTTACAATTCTTAACTCTATCTGCTCTTAATCCATCTAAATTTATCAAAATTATATTGAAATCACTCAATTCTAATTTCCTTTAAAATTTCCAAGATTTATTGTTTTAATGATATTAATTCTGACATGGTACCGTCATTATTTTTTTTCTGATATAGATTATAGTCATTAATTGAGTCTAATTCTAACCATCCATTTGTAATTTTTACTGCGTTAATTTTTATTCCTTCATTAATCATTGCTTGAATTAGATCAGTCATATATGATTTTTTAAACGGTATATTTTTATTCAATAAATTAATCCCTTTCACACTTTTTAGCTTAGCTTCTTCATAAATTTTTTTTAAATTTTTTATTCCTTCATTATTAAATTTCATTAATCCTATGTATTGTCCTTGAATTTCTTCTAAACTATTAACTTTCATTCCAATATTTGTAATTATTCCATTTTCATCTATTCTTAAACTCTCAACATCATCTAATGGATTATCGAATCTCATTTGCCAATATTTTTCCCATTGACTATCTATAATTACAGATGAATCCCAATTTGAATTAATTAATTTCTGAAGAACTTGTTTTTCAAAAATTATATCTCCATATGAAATTATTACATTTTCAGTAAGTTTTTCCTTTGCACAAAATAATGTTTCAACCATATTTGTTGTATCATAATTTTGATTATGCAAAAAATTCACTCCCTCTATTTTTATTTTATTTGCTTCATATCCTGTAACAACAGTGATGTCATTAATTCCGCAAGATCTAAAAACATCAATTTGATATTTTAGTATAGTTTTATCAAATAATTTTACCATACATTTGGGAATTTTGTTTGTTAATGGGCGTAATCTTTCACCCTTTCCTGCTGCTAAAATAATTGCATTCATGTCATTATTTCTCTTTATTAAAAAATATTTTAATTAAATTATAATTATTTTTATCTTTCATTCTTTCAGGATGCCACATTATTCCAATTATTGGATACTTTGAATGCATAAATGCTTCAACTGATTCATCATTGGTATCCTTTGCTAAGGTTGTGAGATTTTTACCTAACTTTGTTTCAATTATGATGTTATTATGAAATGAATTAACCATAATTTTATCATCATCTAAAAATGAAAAGATTTTTTCTTTATTCACAGTTATGCTATGAGATTTTCCTACATGTTTTCTATCTGTGGTTTTAATTATACCGCCACCAAAAAATTGATTTATTATCTGCATTCCTCTACAAACCCCAAAAATTGGTATTTTTTTATTAATTGCATATTCCATTATTTTATTTTCATTTTTATCCCTTAGTGGAAATTCTCCTATGTTATCTCCCCCTGACAAAATTATTCCATCTAATTCAATTTCATCTAAAAATTCTTCAATTTCTACTAGAGAATTTGGAATCAATATTGGAAGAATGTTTATCTTTTCTAACAATGATGCCCAATCTTGACTTAATGCATCTCTATCATCAATATAATTTTCTGAATGGATTATACGTGTTGATACACCAATTCGTAATTTTTTCATTGTTAATCTTCACTTGTTTGAATTGTTTTTAAATTGTGGTTTAAATTATTTTATATACCCTAGTGATTTTAGCACTTTTCTTTCTTCAACATAATCATCAATTATTTTATTTTCAAGTATCGTGATTTGATTATTTTTACAATCTAAACTTATTTTTGAAGACATAGTTAATTTTTCAAAAATTATGTCTCCACACCCAATTACAGCTGGTAGGGACATTTCCGCACATCTTATGGCCATATGAGATGCTACTCCACCATATTTTGTAACTAAACCTGCAGGATTTTTTGTGAATATCCAATCATATCCAGGATCAGCATTTTCAATGACAATTATTTTATTATTTAAATCTGGAATTGAAGTGAGATCATCTAAATAAACAATTTCATTTATGACTGATTTCTGAGTTATAAAATTTGGTTTTACAATATGGGATTTTATTATTTCAAAATCTTTCTTAGAAAATAGTATTGGTGGTAAAATTAAATTTTGATTAACTGATGCCTTTTTTCTTTGTTGAATAACTTTCTTCTTCAAAAATAATTTAAAATCCTTTTTGCTAAATTTGTTATATGATAAAATATCTGAAATCTCTAAATCCTTTAATTCATCTCTAGAAAGACCTAATTTTTCACCAGCATTTACAATTAATTCAAGAGCTTCAGATAAGTTTCTTGTAAATTCAAATTTTAATTCTTCTCTTTGTCTCAAGGAGCTTTTTATAAAAGTAATAAACTCTTTTTGGTTAATTTTTAAACCATGTTTTTGAAATATTTTATTTAGATTAATATCCATAAATATTTCTGTTTCAGGTTTTTTTATTTCAGTAAATTTAACATCACTAAGAAATTGAGTTGTACTATCATATCGTTTAGCAGTAATGTCATATGTACCAGGTCTAAGATGACCGTACTCTTTTAAAAAATCTTTTTTTGATATTTTTTTACTGGAAATTTTTTCATAATCTTGCCTAAACCTTGATAGTGGTGTATTGATGGAATTCATTAATTTTTCCGCCCAATTGGAATCAACTGAATTATTTTTTACAAGACTTTTTAATAATATTGAACTAATGAATGCAATTCTTGCCATTGTTGAAAATGGAATGGTTCCATGATTTTTACAGTCATCTAATAAAATTTGTGTGGCATTTAATATTTTCATATAATTTGATTCGTTTTTAATTTTTTTAAGAATTTTCTCCCTATTTTTTGTCATTATAATTAACGAATTATTTGACTGTTCCAACAAAACTGGATAATCATCAATTATTTTATTTGTAAATTTTAATAACGACTCTTTTAATTTTTTAATATCCCTCTTAGTAAATCCATAATCTAATAATTCATTTAATCTTCTCTCAATTAAGAAATCATAACATGTGAATAATATTTCAAATTCAGCTTTATCATGTAAATGTGGATTTTTCTCAAATTTGTCAAAATAATATTTTAATAATTTTTCCTTATTTTCTAAATTTTCAGGAATTAAAGAATTGAAACTTTTTCTAATATCTACATATGGTTTATTTCCAAATTTTATCATTAAATTTTTTTGTTTTATTTTTTGATACCCAATTGCGTGTCTACCTTTTTCCCATGAATCTCTCATTATCAAAGATCTATAAATCGAATAATCAAGTGAATTAGGATTATTTCCTATTATTTCAGCGGGATTCCAGTCAGTCATGTCTGAAAAAAATGTTTTTTGACCTAGAATTTTTTCAGATTTTTGTTCATCATTAAATTTTTTTTTGAAATTATTAATAATTTTTTGAGTAATTTCTTCATTTTTGTTTCCTAATTTTTTTCTAATAGATGTAATTGGTCTTACTTGAAAAATAATTATTTCATTTTTTTTATTTATTCCAAATTCAATATCTAAATGATCCATTGAAATAATTTTCTCAATCTCTTTTATTGCTAAAACTAGGTTTTGCCATTTTTTAGGTATGGATAAAATAGATACTTTTCTAAAAATTTTAATTGTATTATTAGATTTACCTTTAGTTACTCCATCAGTGGTATTACTATCTTCAAAATTTATTACAAAATATGATAATCCGTGCTTACTTTCTCTGGTTAAAACTACTCCACTAGTAATAATATCAGTTGATTGACTCTGAATCAGAATTTGATTTTGTAAATTTTTATTTCCTCGTAATTCATATGATTGAATTACCTCTGATATTGCTTTTTGAATATTATTTTTTGAACTAGAGTTAACATTTAGAATACTTTCATAACTCCCAGCTTCCGATTTTTCAATGGAATCTTCTCCTACTGCAGAACTACGTACAATAATTTTTGAATTAAACTTTACATCAATTGTTTGTAATATTTTTATTTTATCACAATCCCAATTTTCAATAGTGAAGTCAAAAATATCTTCAATTTTTGATTTTTTAATTCTTTTTTTTAAGAATTTTAAAGTATTTGATTTTGTTTTAAATTCAAATTTCTCACTCTTGTTCATATAATATACAATTTAAAATTACAATATCAATCTTTAACAAAATTTATGTCTACAAATTTTTGATTAATCATTAAATAATTCTATTAACATCAGATAATGATTTAGTGTTTATAATGTCTGAAAATTTAAAATCTGAAATCTCTTACGATGTTGATTATAAAGAATGGAATAATGAATTATTGAAGAATATTGCATCCACTGTATATCAAACAAGTAATTGGCAAGAAATCTATAAACGAACATATGATTCAAGACCATTTTTTATTAGAATTACTAAACCTAATGGTAAATTACTATCTCAACTCAGTGGTATAATCCACAAAAAACTTTTTTGGACTAATACAAATTCTATTTCTTCATATCTTGGAAATAAATTAAATTTACGAACTACACTTAATTGGTTTTATGGTCCTATTATTTATGATCATGATTATCAACAAGAAATAGTCACTGAAATTTTATCATGTATTGATAAGATTTCAAAAGATAATAAAGTTGTAATTGCTACAGGTATTTCCTCTCCATTAGAAAAACCCATTCCAAATTCATCTTTTACTTCTTTTGGATATAAAATAAAACCATGGACAACTTACATAACTAATTTAGAACAGGATAAAAATAAATTATATGATTCACTAAATAAAAAAACTCGATATGATTATCGTAAATCTCAACAACAAGAATTAACATTTGAAATTGCAGATACTAAAAAATCATATGATGAATTTAATGATTTAAAATTGGATGCAAGAAAAAATAGTGGTGAAAAAATTAAAAAAAATGAAGTTTTCTTTGATGCACATCGTGAATTATTATATGAACATGATTATGAAAAATTATTTCTTGTAAGACATAATGGTAAACTTATTGGAGGTGTTCTTGGTGTTATTTTTAATGGTAATGTAATACAGCATGGTGTTGGAATATCTCCTTCAACTAAACTTTTAGCTGGTCCATCTATAACCTGGAATTCATTACAATGGTGTATTGATGAAAAATATTCTACATTTGATATGGGTGGAGCAAATCCATTTCCTGACTCTTCAAAAGAAAAAGCAATTGATTTTTTTAAGTCAAAGTGGGGTGGTGAAAAATATTCTTATAATTTGTATACAAAAATATTTGATAAAACTAAAACTAAAATTTCCTCATTCATTAAAAATCCAAAAAGATTTTAAAATCAATTTTATGATTTTTTTTAAACATAATTCATTTGATAAAACTAAATTTCTAATACTTTATCTATTTTATTGATTAATTAATTTGTAGACATTTTTTAATATTTCAATAAATTATGTATGTGTAATGATAACAAATTAAATACTTAAAATTAAATCAAAAATCATGACTATTTCTCATGCCTACAAGAATATTTCACGATTTCGTCGACGATATGGTATGATTACTGCAATACGATCAATGATTCATTATTTCTTTGTTGCAATTAGAAAATCAAAATTAAATTCTAAAAATTCTATTATTGAAGTTAATGGAACTCAATTGGAAATAATTCCTGGGGATCTTGGTACGTCATTTGAATTATTAATGTTTAAAACACACGAACCATTTTCTACTCAAATTGTTAGAGAGACATTAGAAAAAGGAATGACCTGCTTAGATATTGGTGCAAATATTGGATATTATGTTACTCTAGAAAGTAAGGTAATTGGTGATCAAGGAAGAATTCTTGCAATTGAACCTTCTCCATTAAATTTTGAATTTCTTAAAAGAAATGTGGAATTACAAAATAGAAAAAATATTGAAGTTTTTAATTTTGCAGCAGGGGAAAAAAATGGGCAAATTAACTTCATTATGGATGAAAATGAATCTAATAGTGGTAGGGTAATTTCTGATGATAAACTTGCAACCTGGTCTGGTCCAGTAACTAAACTTCCAGTTAAAACAATTGATTCATTTTTAGATGAAATGAAAATAGATAAAATTGATTTCTTAAGAATGGATGTCGAAGGATATGAGTATAATATTTTTCAAGGAATGAAGAATACTATAAAAAAATCAAAACCTATTATTCAAATTGAAGTTCATAAATCCATCATGGGGATTGAAACTACTAAAAAATGGCTAGATGAATTAAAACATGAAGGTTATGAGTTAAAATCATATATTGCTAGAGAACTCGATATTCCCTTCATTGGAACATTAAATGATATAAAATATTTTGATTTGAATGAATTAATTACTAAGTTAGACAATAGTCAACTTCCAAGCTTTTTCATGCTTACTTTAGAAAATAAAAATACTTGTTGACAATTTTTACTAGTAGTACTTAGAATGCCAAAAATTCATTGAATCATACAGTCAATAACTATCTATAAAAAATCTTTTTTCATTATTCCACTAATTCAATCATATCAAATGATAGTGGTGTTTCTTTCTCTATCTTGATTTTAGCCCTTTTTCCAATAATTTTATTAAAATTACTAGGTGGTATGCCAGTTCCTGGTCTTCTTATGTCTATCATATCTCTTGTAATTATTTGATCAATTTGAATTTCTTTTAAAGACACTACGCTCACTCTGTTTGTATCTAAATTTTTTATTTCTGATTTAGATGGTTTTTTAATTCCATTACCTAATGATTTTTCTATTAATCGAATTGATTCGATCATTTTTTTGAATTCTAGCTTATCTAATGCAACTATGTCATCTGGAGATGGAGAGTTTTGTAAATCTTTAAAGTGTTTTTCTATTATATTGGCACCTAATGATACTGCACTGATTGCTATAATTGGATCAATATTATGATCAGATAGTCCCACTGGTAAATTAAATTCATTCTTTAATGTTACAATGGCATTTAGATTTGTTTCTTCAGGTTTTGTTGGATAATCTGATACACAATGTAAAAGAGATAATTGATCATTTCCACTATCCAATATTGCATTAACTGAATTTCTAACTTCGTCTAATGTACACATTCCAGTAGATAAAATAATTGGTTTTCCAAATGATGCAATCTCTTTTAACAATGGAATGTGACATGCTAAATCTGAGCCTATTTTAAAAATTGGTAAATCCATTTCTTTCATAATTTCTAAATCTTTCATATGACTGGGTGCAGAAAAAATAGTCATTCCACGTTCATTTGCATAATTTACAATTTTTGTTTGTAATTCTTTAGATAATTCAAATTGTTTAAACATTTCATATTGGGAAACATGTCCAGTTGATTTCATGTCGAAAAAATTATTTTTAGTAGTTATTGTTTCTGCTTCTAAAGTTTGAAATTTTACTGCATCAACTTTAATTTCTATAGATGAATCAATTAATCTTTTAGCTTCCTCAAAATTTGTAAATAACCCCCCAATCTCAGCAATAGTATAACAAGGATATCCATCTCCAACTTTTCTATCATTAAGAGTTACTGTTTTCACTTCTTTAGAAAATAATATCATATAAATAAATGAAATGTATTTTTTTAATCAAAGTTTAATATCATTGAAAAAATTATTAATCGATATTGAAAGTAGCTATACACCAACCAAATTATCTTCCATATTCTGGATTTTTTCATAAACTTAGTTTAGTAGATACTTTAGTTTTAATGGATAATACTCAATATGATAAAAAATTTACTAATAGAAATAAAATTATTGTTCCTAACGGATGGATTTGGATTTCTGTCCCTATTAAAAAAGAACATAAATTTTCTCTGAATAGAATGGTTGAAATAAATAATGATATTGATTGGAAAGAAAATCATTTACAAAAAATTCAAAAATCATATGCTAATTCTAAATTTTTTCATTTATACGAAAACTATTTTCACAGTTTGTATAAGAAAAATTGGGATTTTTTGTTTGAATTAAATTATGAAATATTAAAAAAGATAATTGAACTATTAGGATTAAATATTAAAATCATTAAAGAATCTGAACTAGAAGTTCAGGGAAACTCTACTCAACGTTTAGTAAACATATGTAATTCAGTAAATGCTGATACTTATGTTTCTGGAATAGGTGGCAAGGATTACATAGATACTGAATTATTTGAAAAAAATAAAATAAATTTAGAATATCAGAAATTCTCTCATCCTGATTATCCACAACATTTTTCAAATTCATTTATTCCAAATTTATCAATTATTGATGCATTAGCAAATTTAGGACCAAAAACAATGAAAGTTTTAACAAATCAATCTAATTAAAAATTTAAAATGTGAAATTATTTCAATAATCTAGATCATTATCAATAAACTTATTTATTTACAATATTAGCAAATAATAACATGGATTTTAGTAAAGAAACTTTACTTGTGATTGCTCCTCATGCTGATGACGAAATTCTTGGTTGTTTTAAATTAATTAAAAAAATAAAAGAGCAGGGTGGAAAAATTTTTGTTTTAATTATTTCTATGGATAGTTATGAAAAAATTGGTTCAGATAAATTTTCTGTTGAACAATGGAAGTCTGAATTTCTTAAAACTGCATCATTTTTAGATTTAGATGGATTTGACTTTGGATATTTTAATAATTCTAAAATGTTACGTTTAGACAATTTACCGTTTATTGATTTAGTAAACATTATAGAATCTCAAACTACTGTATCTCTTTTTAAAATTAAGCCTACAATGATAGCAATTCCAACAATTTTTTCTACTCACCAGGATCACATTGTAGTTTATCAAAGTTGTATGACTGCATTAAGAATTAAGCCTCAACATTCACATTTAGTTGTCCCTACTGTAATTTCATATGAATCCCCTGAATACTCTTCGTGGTCTGGATTTTCAGAATTTGGACAATTTCTTCCCAATTTTTATCTACCAATGACTCAAATTGATTTAGATGAAAAAATTGCCGGATTAAATTTGTACCAGAGCCAACTACGTGATGGGCATAGAGATAAAAATAGCTTAACAAGACTGGCTAAAACACGTGGTGCTGAAATTGGTTCTGAATTTGCAGAATCCTATCACATTCATAGGTTATATATTCAATAAAATTTATGGCTCAAAATCATTCTAAAAAAAATATTCTTATTACTGGTTCATCAGGTTTTATTGGAAAAAATCTAATAACAAAACTGGTTTATCACAATGTCATTAAACTTTCTACAAAAAATTTATCTACAAAATTCTCTGAACATAAAAAACCAATTGATATAATTATTCATTTAGGTGCAGTGACTCCTTATAATATTAAAAAAAATAAAAGCTATTTGAAAGAAAATTATTTATCGGTTTTAGATTTACTAAATTTTTCTGTACAAAACAAAATTAAAAAAATAATTTTTTGTAGTACTTATGTATATGGTAATCCAACATCACTTCCCATTAATGAATTACATTTAGTTTCTCCCCATAATGAATATGCTCAAAGTAAATATTTTGGAGAACAACTATGTGAATTTTATCATAAATTTTTTGGCATAGATATAATAATTTTACGACCTTTTAATATTTATGGTCCAAATCAAAATTCAAATTATTTAATTCCAAATATTATTGATTCAATACTAACAAATAAAAAAATTAAAATTTTGAATGTAAATAGCAAAAGAGATTTCTTACATGTTGATGATTTTATTAGTTTAATCTTAAAATTGATTTCCAATGATTTTAAATTTGAAATTTACAATGTGGGTTCAGGAAAATCTTTCTCTTTCAAACAAATTATTAAAAAATGTGAAAACCTTACAAAACAAAAAATCAATGCTATTTATGAAAATGATGAATCAAATTTTATTCGTGAAATTAGGTGTGATAATTCAAAAATAACCCATGATTTAGATTGGAATCCAGAAATTTCTATTAATATGGGCTTAAAATCAATTCTAAAATCTAAACTTTAAATTATTTAATATTTGGAAATCTTCTTAATCATTTCTAAAATTTCATTGTCTGTAAGTTTTTCAAGTGAATCTGATTTTATTGTCTCATCAATTCCCTCTAAATCTAATAGATAATTATGAAGAATTGATGGAATTACATATAGATCATTTAATTTTTTCACTTTTTTAAATTCATCAGTTGTAACTAGTTCTTCATGTATTTTTTCTCCTTCCCTAATACCTGTTTCAATTATTTTATACTCCTCTAGTTTTTTATTATTAAATAATATCATAGATTTTGCAAAATCTAAAATTTTCATAGATTTCATTTTTAACACAAAAATTTCTCCGCCTTTTGCAATTGGAATTGTTGATAAAATTAAATCAGTTGCTTCATCTTTTGTCATTACAAATCTAGTCATTTCTTTATCTGTGATTGTAATTGATTCATTATTTTGAATTTGCTCTTGAAAAATTTCATAAACTGATCCTCTTGATCCTAAAACATTTCCAAATCTTACACAATACATTATTGGTTTTTGTGAATGTGTACTATATGACATACCCGCAACTGTCAATTTTTCTGCCAGTAATTTTGTTCCTCCTAATGTACTAGTTGGATTAGCAGCTTTATCTGTACTAATTAAAACAAATTTTTCAACATTTGATTGAATAGACATTTCAATCACATTTTGTGTACCTATTACATTAGTTTGAACTGCATCATATGGATTATACTCACAAATTGGCACATGTTTTAAAGCAGCTGCATGTAAAACTATGTGTACATTTTCCAAAGCAATTTTTAGCCTTCGTGAATCTTTAATATCTCCCAAAAAGTATCTGAGTTTTTCTTCTTCTGAATATTTTTTACGTAATTCATATAGTTCATTTTCATTATTGGAAAAAACTCTAATGGCTTTACATGGAGTTTTGATTAATTTTTCAATAAGATAGCTTCCAATTGACCCTGAACCACCTGTAATCAATATTATTTTATTTTCTAAGGATGAATTCAACAATAATGAATAAAATAAACAGTACTAAATTAATTAATCTATATACAAAATTAATTGTCTACAAATACTATTTTAAATATAATTATTAGAAAAGTACTTAGAATTGACAAAATTATATCTACATAATAAAAAAGAGCAAAAAATTATTTCTAAAAATCAAAATAAAAAAATTTCTGTAATAATTCAAGCTAGAATGAACTCAACAAGATTTACAGGAAAAATTATGAAGGAAATTAACGGAAAAACTATTTTATCTTATGTTATTGATCAAGTTTCTGCATCAAAATTTGTTGATGAGGTAATTATTAGTACCACAAAATATGCTATTGATAAACCTATTATTGAATTTTGTAAAAATAATTCAATTAAATATTTTCAAGGATCTAATGAAGATGTTTTAGATAGATATTATCAAACTGCAAAAAAATTTCAATGTGACACTATTGTTCGAATTAGTTCCGATTGTCCTTTAATTGATCCTGACGTTATTGACAAAGCTGTATCAAAATTTTTATCCAATTCTTATGACTATGTTTCCAATAATATTGAAAAGAAGTTAGGTTTATGGAGAAATTCTCTTTGCAATTTTCCTCAAGGTATGGTTGTAGAAGTTTCTTCCTTTGAATCATTAAAAAAAACATGGTTAGAAGCAAAAAAATTATCTGAACGAGAACATGTTTTTCCTTATATTCAATTTAATCCAAAAAAATTTAAAATTTCTACAATTCGTAATAATCACAATTTATCTCATATTAGATGCACTATTGATTATATTCAAGATTTAGATTTTTTAAATAATTTGATTCAAAAATTACCAAAAGATAAAAAAATAATAAAAATAAAGGATATAGAATTAACAATAAAAAAATACCCATCTTTAATTAAAATTAATAATTTCATAGAATTTGATGAAGGGTATAAGAAATCTGTACAAAAAGATATAGAATTTAATAGTTCAAAGATTAAAAAAAAATCAAAAAATTTAAAATTTCTTTTTATTGTTGAAGGAAATCATAAAATTGGACTTGGTCATGTCTATAGAACTATAAATTTGTCTAATGAAATTTTAAAAAATAATCATCAAGTTTTGATTTTAACAAAAGATAAAGTTGCTAAAAAAATTATTTCTAAAAATCATACTTGTAAAATTTATTCTAAATTAAATGATAAAAAAAATTTGTCACTTTTAAAATCTTTTAAACCTGATTTGATAATTTTAGATAAACTTCAAGAACAATCACATGAGATTAAATTTCTAAAGAAATATGGAAAAATTTTATCTATTGATTATACTGGACGAAATTATGAATTAATTGATTATGGAATTAATTTTTTATATCCTAGTAAAATCAAACATTCTTTCTCTGGTTTTGAATATTCTATTTTAAAAAAAGAATTTTCTGAAGGAGGAAAATATATTCCAAAAAAATCTGTAAAATCAATTTTAATTCTTCAAGGTGCTTCTGATACACACTGTTTTATACCAAAAATTATAATGGCATTAAATCGGATTAATTTTTCTTTTAAAATTACAGTTGTAACTGGATCAACATTTGAATGTGGCAAAACATTGAAAAAGATATTATTAAAAAATTCAAAAGAAATTAAAATTTTACATGATATCTCAAATATGCAAGATGTTATGAAAAACCATGATTTGGCAGTAACTGCTGCAGGAATTACGATTTTTGAATTAGCTTGTATTGGTGTTCCTTCCATAATTGTCTGTAGTGAACGATTTGAAATTAAAACTGCAGAAATCATGGAAAAAAATCATTTTGGAATTAATCTTGGTTTTGGAAAGGATGTATCAATTAAAAAAATTTCAGATGAAATTAATGATTTAATTTTAAATTATGATTTAAGAGTAAAAATGAATTTAAATGGAAAAAAACTTGTAGATGGAAAAGGTTCAAAAAGAGTAGTATCTGTTTTAGAAGATATTTGTAGACAGAAATAATTATAATTATTTAATATTTTTATTAATTGTGAATAATGTAAAAATAAATTTTCTAATTATTTGTTCATATTCTGATTATGACATAAATGTAATATTTTATGATTTTAATTATATAATTCCTATATCTATGTGCTCTAAGCAGAGAAAACTAAATATCAAAAGGGGTAAATGAAAATATATGAAAATTAACAAAGGTCAATTTAGATTATCAAGCAAACAACGAAATTTAAAATTTGAATTACATAGAGGTAATGGACATCTTTTATCTTATATTAAAAATCGATTTAAATGGCATTTTTATCCTAGATTACATCATGTATCTAAATTTCCTTCTCATATAGATATTGAATTATCAAGTTTATGTAATCTTAGTTGTCCAATGTGCTATACTACTACTGATGAATTCAAACAGAAAATTAATCAAAAGAATATGAGTTTTGAATTATTTAAAAAACTAATTGATGAGGCTTCACAATACAACCTTTATTCAATTCGACTAAGTTTACGAGGCGAAGCCTTTCTAAATAAAAATATTTACGACATGATAAAATATGCTAAAAATTCGGGAATCAAAGAAGTTTCTACATTAACTCATGGTGGAATATTAAATGAAGATGGTTTTGAAAAACTTATTGATTTGGATTTAGATTGGCTAACAATTTCCTTTGACGGATTAGGTGAAACATATGACAAAATTAGACACCCATTAAAATTTGATGATGCTGTAGAGAAAATTAAAAATTATTCTGAAATTAAAAAGAAACGTGGGGTTGTTAAACCTGTGATTAAAGTACAAACTGTTTGGCCTGCAATTTCAAAAAACCCTGATAAGTTTTTCAATACTTTTAAAGATATATCAGATCAAATTGCCTCTAATCCGTTAATAGATTATTTGGGCAATGACACTGATATTGAATACGAGAATGATTTTACATGTCCTCAACTTTGGGAACGATTAGTTATAGGTGCTGATGGAACTGTTATGATGTGTTCAAATGATGAATTTGAACAGAATAAGCTTGGAAATGTGACTGATGATTCTATTTATGAAATATGGCACGGTAAAAAGCTAAACGATATTAGAAAAATCCATATTAAACATATGGGAACATCTGAAATTTCTGCATGTAAAAATTGCTATCTACCTAGAAAAACCAAACGAGATTCAGATAATGTTGATGGAAGACAGATTGGAATAGATAATTATGTAAATCGAACTCAGACTGTGGGTAAATAATTTAATTTATTGTTGAGTATTCTTAATTAATGCAATTGAATAATCAATTGCCCATTTTGCACCTTCATAATATTGGTAAAGGTCTTCCATTTTTCTAGTTTGATATTTTTTTGAAAATGATTCACAATCTCTTTTTTTACTCTCTAATTTTTCTAATATTTCATCAAGTTGCTGTTCATCCATTTCTATTATTGTTAATTTACCCATTAGTATTTCTTTTGAATATCATATTGAAAATTTCCTTATCTTTAGAAAAAGCTTGAGCTTCAGATTTACCAAAATGAACTAAATCAAAATTTGACAATAATTGTATATAATCACTTTTTGAAAGTATTGATTTATCATTATCGTCAATTTTATTTTTTATACAAATGAATTTTTTTGTTTGTTTATTAATAATTTTTAGATAATTTTTAGCAACATCAATATCCATTACTTGAAAACTAATTGAATTCCAAAACACATCAAATTCAACATCTTTAAGATTTTCTGGTTTAACAAGGATTATTTTGTTTGAGTTATCATTAGTTTCTCCAAATAATTCTACCTTATTGAGGAAAATCTTACTGAGATACTCTTTTTGAAATAGTAAGTGTGATGGAAGGTCTGTAAGAAAAATAGTCATGTTTGGATATAGTTTTTTAAAAATTTCTTGTTGCATGCCAAATCCTGAACCTATTTCCAATATTGTTGAAATTTTAGAATAATCTACAATTTTACATGTTTCTGCATAATGAGCATAATACTTCAATAATGAAAATGTGTAATTTTTATTATTAATTTTATAAACGTTTTTTGGATTTCCAACCATAGAATCAGATAATTGTTCGATTGGTTTTGCGTTGCATGCAATACTAAAATATTTACAAAACAAATAATTGTTAATTAATTTTTTTTTAATTGACATTCCAAGATGTAAATATGCAATTCTTTCAAAAACTCTTCTCATTAATTTATTTTTTTTACATATACGAACAACGGCATCGATTTTCCCCATTGAATCTTGTTCATCTAACGTATCAATTGGATCAATATCTGCCATGCCATATCCTCGTACAACCCGCTTTGACGAATTTCTAAATTCATTTACTCCATATTTTTTTAGATATTTTGGAATTTCAGTTTGATGTCTGATATATTCTCCTGACGGCCTAAACATATCTTCCATGGTACTCTAATGCTGATTCTCTTACATATGAAATTTTACATTATTTATTATAACTAAGGAATAATAATCCCATTTAAAATTACAATAACATTATTTTAGTTATTTATTGATTGTAAATTATTTAGTATTGCAAAAAATTATTTTCCATATGTATGTTTTAACTAAATCATAATATTTATTTAGAATTGAATAAGATTTCTGATAAATTAACTTTTTGATTCACATTAAAATAATCTTGTAGAAATTGTTGTCTTTTTTTAGAATCCACTGTTTTCCAAAGTTCTCCTTTTTTAATAGAGTTTATTGATTCATCTATTTTTTCTATGCTAACTAATTTTACAATTTCAGAATCAATTAATTTTTGATATACTTCATTAAACTTGGATTCTATATTCTCCTTTACAACATCTACCATAATTACAGGTTTTTCAAATAATCCTGCTTCTGAAATAACTGTCGAACAAGGCAAAACAACAACAATGTCACTTAAAACAAAATCTTCTATTAGAGTTTGTTTGCTTAACATAAAATTTTTCGTGGGATAAATTTCTCTTAACTGTTCTAAATTCAAATCATCTCCTGGATGTGGTCTAATTATAAACATAATATCGTTATGATTTTTAAATTTTTTAAATAAAGTATCCAACAATGTTTTGTCTGGATTATTTTTAAAATATAAAAATCGAAGTGATAATGGTATTAAAACAATTTTTTTATTTGGAATTGAATATTTTTCTAATAATTCCGTTTTTTTGATATTATCTTTAAATTTCTCTAATTCAAAATAAGATGGATGTCCAATTGACACAACTTTTTCAGAAGGATATGTTCCTGTTTTAGTTAATAATTCCTTATAATATTGACCAAAAACACATGTAATATCAGGAATTAAATTTCCAAGAGGTTGACTGGTACTGTTTATTTCTTTAAAAATATAATCTGGATAATCTGATGGAATTACTCCATGTTGAATTCCAACAGTTTTAATTCCATTTTTTTTAGCATTAATTTCAAATGTTTTTGCATATGGCCCTGTTTCATAAACTTGAATAATCATTTTTGGTTTAATTTCTTTTAAAAATTGATTTAATTTTGAATTTAAATTTACATATGTGGGAAGGTTTGGTTCCAAAAATATATCATTTAAAAAAGGTTCAATAAATTTCCAAAATGATATCCCTCGATAAATAAATACGTCATTCATTTCATTTTTCTTAAATTCATTGTATTGCTTTTTTAATTTATTAAGGGAATTTCTAGCATTCTGATCCATCTTTTCATTTAATAAAAGTTCTATCGGAATCCAATCATGCTCTGTGTTTAATCTTTCACTTAGTGCCTCAGTTGTACCTCTCAGTGTATAATCTAAATCAATACATAAAATTGGATATTTTTGTTTTAATGTTTCTAAAAATGGTTCTATAAAAAATTCTTTTTTCTCTTCACATTTTTTTTGAAAATTATATCCAGTTCTTCTATACACTCCGGGTGAAGTAATGATTATTGATCCTTTTTGAAAAGATTTTTGTTTTTTATTTAAATTATATTCTGAAACTCGTTTGTTAATTTTATCCCTAAAAATTTTTTTGTATCCTTGACTTTTAATTAGATTCTTGGTTGAATTTTTTAATATTGATGAATAATTCCCTTTAGTTATTTTTAATTTTATTTTTTTATATTCACAAAAATTTGATACTATGTTTTTTTTGTTAAAATTATTTTCAATTACTATTTCATTAATATCTAAATCTGTAGTAACTGAATGTAATCTATCGATAAATCTAGTTGCTTCTTTAAATTTTGAATGAATTATTGGTGAAATAAACCACCAATATGAAACACCATCAACTGAAAACCATTCTAAAATTGTTTTCTTCTCTATTTTTAATGAGGGAATTTTGATAAATTCTTTTCCATGTTTAAAATGACCATATTTCTCTAAATCGTTTAAATCCATTTCAATTTTTTCTTTAGAAATTATTTTTTGCTCATTTTTTTCATATAGATATAATTTTGTCAATTCTAAATCTTCTTTTAATAATTCTATTTAAAACAATATTTGTAGAACAATTAATTTTATCTATAGGTTGATTAATTTAGTATTTTATCTTAGAACTTACGAAAATTGTTATGATATATCTTATTACGATTGATTGATTAATTATGCTCAAATTACTAATATAATTGCAAAAGAACATGGTGTTGATTATTGTGAAATGTGGTCTTTTTCAGATGAAATTGACAAGTTTTTAAAAAATAAATTCAAAATGTATCAAGGTTTTATTGGCGTCACTGTGTAATCTCAAACCTTAATCTTATTCATCACAAAACCCTGAATTTAATTAAAGAACTAAATGAAAATTATATTACAAAAATTCTTAATGCTAAATCTATTAACAAAAAATACACAAAATTAACAAAACAATCTTGTGATGTTTAAGATTTTAATTTATTTTTTACAAAATTAATAGGGCCAACAGGAGTTGGATCAATTCCTAATAATACAGATTTGTAAATTGTTGAATAATCTAATACATAAATTAAATTAATAATTTTTGAAAGAATATTTCCCTTCTTTGAATGAATTTCATTATATTTGATATTTTTTTCTTTAAATAATTCTTTTAGAATTTTCCATCTTTCTTTTGTTTTAATATAATCATCACTACCTTGAATTAAAATTGGATTTATGTTAGATTTTTTATCCCATGCAACAATTCCATTATGACAAGCTTCAATTATGTCTTCTGTGATTGCATGCATCTTTGTATTTTCTTGTAATGAATTTTTAAATCTAATTGCAGCAGCTTGTAGTCCCCAAGGATAATAAATTAATGGAATTCCACTAATTTCTTTTGCTATGTTTAATGAAATATTTGTTCCAGTTAAATTTTTTGATTGAATTTTTTCCTTAGTTCTTTCTAATTCTAATATTGATTCTAGAATATCTTCTTTTTTAATTGGTAAAACTGATCCCAAAATTTTTAACATTGAATATAAAAATATTGGAAATGATACTCGTGGTGAATGTCTCATTTCAATTTTTCTATATTCTAAACTATTTTTAATACAAATTTTTTCCAGTTCTCCTCCACTGGAAAAAGCAATTACTTTTGCATCTGTTTGTATAGCAGATTTTAATACTGATAATGTTTCTACCGTATTACCTGATATGCTGGTAGCAATTACTAGCGTTTTTGAATTAACAGTATTTGGTAAATGATATCCTTTTACTAATGTTACATGAATATTGGTTTTTGAAAGAATTGCTTCAAAAATATCTCCTATTGCACCTGAACCTCCCATACCTGCAAAAACTATGTGAGAAATTTCATTAAACTTAATTTCTTTACATTTTGTTTCATAACTTTCCTTGGCAATTTCTGGCCATATGTCGTATACTCTATGCATTCCTTGAGAGTCGTACTTTTCTAATGAGGATTTATTTATCAATATTTAAGATAATATTTTAGATGATATAATACTTCAATTTCATTATAACTAATTATTTTAAATATGGATGAAAATTTTTCATTTTATGAATGAAAATATTGTTTTAGATTCTTCACTCCGAACTGTTGAATGGAAAGATAACAAAGTGATAATGATTGAACAAACTAAACTTCCAAATGAACTAATTTTTGTAGAATATGATGATTTTAACCAAGTTGCAAATGCCATCAAAACTTTGATAGTACGAGGTGCTCCTGCAATTGGTGTTTCTGGTGCATTTGGATTGGGATTGGCTGTTTTACAAAGTAAAGCAACAACAAAGGATGAATTATTATCTGATTTAGAAGATGCAAGAAAAATTCTATTTGCAACAAGACCAACTGCAGTAAACTTGGGTTGGGGATTAGAAAAAATTATGAATATAGCAAAGACTGGAGAAACAGTCGAACAAATTAGAGAATTAGTAATATCCACTGCTAAAAAAATGGCAGATGAAGATATTGAAATTAATAAATCCATGGGAAAAAATGGTTCAGTTCTTTTTGATGATAATGATACTATTATGACTCATTGTAATGCTGGTGCATTAGCTACTGTTGCATATGGAACAGCATTAGGAGTTATTAGAGCAACAAGAGAGAGTGGAAAAAATGTTAAAGTTATTGCAACTGAAACAAGACCAATTCAACAAGGTTCAAGATTAACTGCATTTGAATTAAAACATGATGGATTTGATGTAAGTTTAGTTCCTGATACTGCTGTTGGATATTCAATGGCTAATGGATTAGTTAACAAAGTTGTAGTTGGTGCTGATAGAATTGTTAAAACTGGTCATGTTTTTAATAAAATTGGAACATATCAAGTAGCAACCATGGCAAAACAACATGGAATCCCATTTTATGTTGCAGCCCCATTATCCACAATTGATATGGAAACAAAAGCTGAAGATGTAATTATTGAAATGAGAAATGGAACTGAAGTTACGGGAATTGGTGAGAGAAAAACTGCTCCAGATGATATTGGCGTAATTAATCCTGCATTTGACATGACTCCACCTGAATTGATTGCTGGAATTATTACGGAAAAAGGCGTGGCTACAGCACCTTTTGAAGAATCACTCACAAAATTATTCCAAGCTAATTAATACAAAGTTTTTATTGTTTTTCAAATTGCTGTATAGAAGATGAGTACAGTTTCTCCACAAGCTATAGAAGAATCTTTGAAACAATGTATGGATCCTGAAGTTCCTTTAAACATTGTAGAAATGGGACTGATTTATGGAATTGATGTTAAAGAAAATAATGATGTAGATATTAAAATGACGATGACTACTCAGG
>Ga0315315_10000458_pt1 | contig 34059 bp, 23 predicted proteins | sample M140m3416metaG_FD_203699 | JGI IMG/M metagenome (GOLD analysis project Ga0315315, IMG submission 203699) | Ammonia-oxidizing marine archaeal communities from Monterey Bay, California, United States - M1 40m 3416 | ecosystem: Environmental > Aquatic > Marine > Intertidal zone | place: USA...
GGGCCCTGTCGGCTTTGGCGGCAACGTTGTCTGCCATTCCTCAAGTCGTTTCTTTAATTCAGAAACAACCTGAGGATACTGTTTACCGCACTCAGTCGACTCCAGTTGATCTTCTGTGATGGCATACAACTCCACATAACTGAGATCTTCGTTTCCAATTAATTTCCATCGATCATCGACGACTGCGTACGATCCCCAATGGAATGGTCTATTTTTTGGAGCCGGCCAAGGTGATGTTGCTTTCCAGAATAGTGGCTTGTCTCGCGTAGGAATCGCATTCCCGGAGAAAGCTTCGACCTGACTCACACCATCTGGCGTGTACCCTGCCGGCATAGTTGCACCGGCCAATTCACAAAATGTTGGCACAAGGTCAACGGCTGAGAGAAGCGTCTGGTTGTCCACAACACCAGCAGGAATCTTGCCTGGCCAGCGTGCAATAAAGGGAACGCAGACCCCGCCTTCGAAGAGTGCCGCCTTATAGCCCTTCCTCCCCCCAGTTACGCCTTTGGATGCTCCAATACCAAACCCTGCACCAGTTGCAGTGTCGTAGGACAATTTCAATTCTGTTGGATTCGATGCTCGTGCAGGTCCGTTATCTGAACTAAAGATAACAAGTGTTTTTTTGGTGAGATCATTCTGATCCAGAACATCTAACAGGCGGCCAATCCGATCATCAGCGTGCGCAAGAGTGGCGGCATAGATATTATCAGCTTCATTTTCAAGATTCCGAAACCACCAACGATACTTTGGAAGAACATGAAAAGGTGTATGCGGCTCATGCATCCAAAGATTGATGAAGAAGGGTTTCTGTTTTTTTGTAGCTTCAGTAATCAGTGAAATCGCATGATTCACGTCATCATGAACTGGCATCTGCTCACCAGCACAGTTAAATGCTCCATATCGGTCATAGCCGTACTCGCTCGGGAGTGGTGAATCGGGAATCATATCATTAGCCAGATGCCATTTTCCGAAATGCCCTGTCATATACCCCGCGTTCTGCAGCATTCGGGGCAACAATGGAGCCGCTGGATCAAGCCAGTCAGGCATGTTGCGACGAGCGTTCTGATCCACCCAGGCGAAATGTCCATTAATGTTGTAACGAGCAGGAAAGTGCCCCGTCATAACCGCCGTACGGCTCGGCGAACAGACGCCACTAGCTACCGTAAACCGAAAAAAATCTGTCCCTTCGTTCGCCAAACGGTCAATATTTGGTGTCTTTATATAAGGATGGCCATGGCAACTAAGATCACCCCACCCCCAATCATCCGCAAAGATGAAAATGATGTTGGGCTGCTCTTCGGCATACACCGATTGGCAACAGAAGCCACCTAGCAATGCCATGCCAAGAAGATATATCCGCAAGGGATGACGCGTCATGACACTGTGTTCCTTTTCTGCACCGAAGGTTGTCGAATCTGTTTCCACTTACTCTACGAGCGTTATTGACTGGATCGTTTTGGCCGTGCTGCCCGTCGCCAGCTCAATCTTCTGATTATTTACCGTATCAAGAACTGTTATCTCAAAGGTCGCTATCTTCGACCACTCAAGCTCTTTTCCGTCAGGCCCTTTGAAGTCTTCTCGTCGCAGAACTATTTCCTGCGGGCCTTGCCCCTCGACTATCTTCCCTGCCGAGAAGCTTCCAATATTATCCGGACGGCTCAAAAAACCGCTATCCGTCCTCATTCTTACGTTGAGCTTTCTTCCCTGTGGATCTACGACAACAACCAGCTTTTTATTGCTTTGACGATCAAGATGAGGACTTTGAAACTTATATGTCTTTATTGTTCGCTGGTCTCGTGACGACCAATTTACGAAGCCATGTACAAAGTCATCGACTGGCTCCTGGGAGTCGGCAAGATCAAGCAGTCGTTCAAGATTCACTTCTGGTGGCAGAAAAGACTGCTCTAAAGAATTCAACGTGAATGTTGTGGTCTCACCTCGCTCGAGTGGCTGAACATGCCCAAGTTTGTATCGACAAAGCGCAAACACATACAGCGGAAGACCCTTATGAACGGGGATATCGACTGACCATGTCTGCCCCTCACGCCGAGCCTCAGCACGCTCCCAGAAACGGGTGCGTGAATTGGGATCGTAACTGAAATAAATTTCAGTCGCCGCAAGTCGATCTTGATTCTCTGGTGTGACACAAAACAAGGCTGTTCCATTAGACGCCGAGAAGGTTGATGGTGGCGTCACAGGAATATGCTGGTCAATACCTTTGAGGTATTGGTCGAACCAGAGATTAAGCATCGCCCATTGTTCGGGGCCGGGCCCATGGTTTTGATGCAGATTTGTACTCACTCGCCACTTTGAATGCGGCACAAGGGACATCGACCGATAGATCCGATCGAACACGGAATGAAAATCATTCGTTGAACTTATAAAGCACACCGGACAGCGAACAAACGGCCAGTACGCACTGGCGTCAATGGTTGCCTTATAAAGTTCAAGGCTCTGGAAGTGAGCCCGAATTGAACTGCCTTCAATACCACCTGGGAAATCAACGTATTTAAATCCTGTTCCTCCAACAAATGGAACAACCGCTTTCAAGCGTGTATCAATAGCCGTCAAGGCTGTAATCATGCCTCCCATCGAAAACCCTGATAGACCAATCTTATCAGCGTTGACTTCTGGCTGCTGCTCAAGAAAAGTAATGCCACGTCGTGCAGCAACTGATAGTAGAAACCAGTTTGAGTTTCGCGGACTTGGCACCGAATCTATCGTGTATTCATCAGGCTGGAGACTCCGCTTCCAGCCCTTCCGAAGAGCCTTGCTGTAAAACCCGGGGCCTTGTGTTGGGTCAACGTTACCCCAATCTGTGTTGATCTCAATTCCGTCCTCAAGTGGACGCCCCAGCCAATTAATATCAATGGAGGCGTAGCCTTGTCGAGCAAAGTATTCTCCACGATGACGGTCTGCCCGCTGGCCACCGCCGTGTGCCCACACGAATGCCGGTAAACCGGTTTTTCCAGTCGGAAAGCAATAGTACGCTGCTATCCGTGATTGCGCACCTTTAAACGTACCTACAGTGAAAATCACATACCGCGTCACAACACCATCGGCTATCCATTCTTGAACGACCTCAACATCAAGTGGCTCATTCCTCGGATCGTAGTCTTCCCAGAGGGCAACCGCTGTCTTCGGCACCTTCGCAGCTGTATACGGCTCAAATGTATCACCTGCATACACCGGCATACTGGGCACGCTCATCGCGCACAGAGCACACGCCATCAGTCGAGCCTGTAATGACAGAGGCTTCATTGCACATCGCCACATCTTTGGTCCCTCAAACATTCTTGAGATTCTCCTTTGACTCGTACTCATAGGCATCGTACTGATGGCTTCGCATCCGTAGCTAAACATTCCTTAAAGCCAGGCTTATCGCCATTGGTCGCACAAGGACTCGTTCCAACGGTGTTACCAGCAACACAATTCACACTTCAACTACATCAGAAATTCAACCAAAGCATGGATCTGCTGTCTATCGAGTGTTTGCGTGATGTCGATCATACGATCTGCTTTCCCATACACCTGAACAACGGCCACTTGCAGTTCAAGAAATGACTCTCGCTGGTAGCCCAGGTCTGGCACTCCTGCACACTGTGATGACGATAACGCATCGATTTTCCACTTATGGCATCTCCATTATCGCAAGAAAAGTTCGACCTGTTACCTTGGAGCCAACAAGCGGATATTGAATCAAGTAATAGATCACATTAGTCACGGGCTTTTTTCAACAGGAAATCGAAACGTACTCACGACGTCGCCATTCACCGTACGATGATGCATGGTCAGTTCACTTGATTGCCCTTTCGATTCCAGGTGCCCTGAAAGAAACCCACCAGCGACACGCAGAAACCGATGCGACGGTCGCTCATCACCTTTCTTCCATCCCAACTGGTGCTTTTCACTCCCGGGACCACACCCAAACTCCCAGAGGCCTGTCTCTACATCTACTGATGCATACTGCCAGTGCCGGTCACCGCATAAAACAATGACTCCATCAACGGCTGAAAACTTCCGCCGCAACTGTTCACCCTCATGGGCAAAAATCGTATTGGCGTGATTATCTTTCTTTCCGCTTCGATCAGGCCCCACAATTGGAGTCGGGCTAAAGACCAGCTTGAACTTCGCAGTCGATGCACCAAGTGTTTTAAACAGCCAGGCCTTTTGTTCGGCTCCAAGAATTGTTTTCTCAGGCCCATCTGACATGGTGTTTGGGCTCCGAAAATCACGACCCTCAAGAAACCAGACCTGCAGGTCTTTCCCCCACTGAACCGTTTGATAACGAGGTGTTCGTGAGGGAAACTGTTCCTCATTAAACAGCCGAACTCCTTCCTCGAACGTGACGGCACCATACTGCTGCCCCGGCCAACAATCATTCTTAAGTGTGTCGTGGTCGTCCTTTAAAAAATATGCTGTATGACTTTTGTAGAAGGATCGATTATCAGGCAACGCAAAGATTCGTCCCCATTTGAATCGCATTAACTCAACCGTCAGGGCCCATGGATCGGGCTTGTCGTAATATTCAATGTCTCCGGCGTGGACAAGAAACGAAGGGTTTATTTTCTCCATTGATGGATAAATTTTATGCCCCTGCAGGCCGTTATCGGTACGAATGAAATCATGGCAGGTGGTCATACAGAACGTGAGGTTTGTTCTTGCATTTCTTGCTGGTGCTGTTGCGAAACCACCGCGAAGAATTGCCGTTGTCTCATGACTATCTGGTTTCCGCACCTCAAGCACCGCTACGTATCGCGTACCGGGCGAAAGACCCTCAAGGTGCCACTGCGCTGTAAAGTCGTCGTCCGCAGTTGTTTTCTTCCACTGGGTCATCTCCTTCTTCGCTTTGGACCGCTTTTCAGGGAAATAGATAAGACGCACTTCACCGGCTGCGCCAGGGCATGCTCCTATCATGTCGTCCAAAGAAGCCCCTGAGGGCAACTGATCCGAAAGATATTCCGCCGCATCTTCCGTTTCTTCCAATACCTTTGCCTGTTTTGTTGAGAGCGACTGAAACTTCTGACCTGCGGAATTCATCTCGCGGAATTGTGTTGTTCGCGTCCAGATACTGATTGAATTTTGATCCGCCCAACTATTTCTCATTCCATCAGCAAGAAAAGGTCCGGTTTGTTCTACCGCCGCCTGTTTCCCTGGTGCGAGTACAACAAATCGAAACTTTCGATATGAAACTTGCCCACCATGGTCCGTCAGCATGATCTGGCTTTTTGTCAAAGACTGTCCGAAGTCGGCGAAACCTGCAAATTTACTCAGTGCAATTGTTCGTTCCCACTCCGGCCCCTCAGCGATTATTGAGGAAACCAAGGAACCATTGAGATAGTGTTCGACTGTTGATCCATTGGCCACAATTTTTGCAACGTTCCACTCTCCCGGTGGATTCACGACCTTGTCTGAATCAGCAGGTGAGAGATCATAAATCGCACCTGTTGCATGGAGTGCATCTGTGTTGGATTTCTCGTCATAAATCTGATACTCAAAGCCCCAATGCCCAGAGCCCTTGTACGCTGAAGTCCAATATGGTGCCCCATGTTTGCGAACTCGATACTTCACACCACTATTAACTTTCGCTGCAATCTTCCATTCAAAAGAAAGTTCGAAGTCAGATGGCACCGGTTGACTTAAAATACTTCCAGTGGTGCGAGGTCGAACAAGCGATATCTCCCCATTGTGAAATTCCCATCCGGTTAATTCTTCAGACTGATTCAATGATTCCCAGAACGAGGGGTTAGCCCACGTTGCTGGATCATCAAGACGGGCTTCCTCTGCCGAACAGACGCTGGTGTCGAACAATAGCAAAACGAGGAAAATAAACACCGTGCATCGATAGATCAGATTAAGACTAAAACTCATGGCTACCCTTACAGAATTTTTGCTATTTCCCGTTGCTGCCTACACAATGTCCAGTGCACTCAGCGATTACACAACTCCGGACACACGTATTTGCCCGGACGTATCCACAACGAACTGAGCCCCATTCTCGAGAGTTTTCTGCGAGTCTTCAAGAATAGAGACGCCGTTCTGTTACTGAACCACCGGAAACACGCCCCCAGTACCAATTTCCCACCCCCAACCCTTGGGCACAGATCCACCCCCCTTGTACTCTGCACTTTGTTTCAATGGCGGCAGTGAGTCAACAAATTCGTCGTACTGTTTAACCATATTCTCCACAACATCTGGACGCTCTTTGGCAACATTTCGTGTTTCTTTTGGGTCATGTGTCAAGTCAAAGAGGTTCCAGACGCCTTCTGCCTTAATCAGCCTCCAATTTTTCCAACGCACTGCATAGATATTTCGGCGGGGCGCATCAGTTGGGTCGGCATTATGCCAAAATAGGTACTTGTGTGCGTCTCCTTGAAGTTCACCGGAGAGAAATGGCAGGAGGTTTTTCCCATCACACTGAGCAGACAACCGAACCCCGGCAGCGGCAGCAACTGTCGCGTAAAAATCAATTGTTCCCATCAACCCCGAATATGTCTTGCCAGCAGGTATTCTTTGGGGCCATGTAATAATGGTTGGCGTATGCACCCAGCCTTCTTGTTGTGTGTACTTTCCTTTGCCACCTCGATACGGTTCAGACGTTCCACCCTCGTCAATATTTGCTCCGTTATCACCGGTAATCAGAATGAGTGTGTCTTGCTCAATACCGTGCTTTCGTAAAGCAGAAAGAAGCTTTCCAACAGCGTCATCAACAGCAACCACGGCGCCCTCATAGGCGGTACCCTTTCCACCCGGAATACGGTCTCTGTACCGTTGTGGTGTTTCCTTGACTTTGGAGTGCACAGCAAGCGGTGAAAAATACAGAAAGAATGGATGACCTGCGTTTCGGTCAACGAACTCAACCATGGAATCACCGTTGAGATCCGTCAGATAGGCTGTGCTCCCATCCTCTGTTTCACGGATGTACTGCGTTCCCGGTGGGTTTTTGGCGACTTCCATAAAACCACGTTCATGGGGACCTTGCCCAACGCAGCCAATGTCCCACTTGCCAATCTGCCCAGTCACGTAGCCCGCGTCTCTCATCAATTCAGCCAGAGTTGGGTGATCACTTGGTATGGGCAAACCCCGCGCCATCCCTGATTTCCCAAATCGTTGGGCGTACATACCCGTCATCAAAGCGCAACGACTTGGCGAACATGGTGGATTGGTAATGTATGACATGGTGCAACGGACACCATCAGCTGCAAGACTATCAATATAAGGGGTTGGAATTCGTTTATTCCCAAAACACGCAAGGTCGCCATACCCAAGATCGTCAATAAACAGGATGACAACATTTGGTTTCCGCTGAACTTCTTGAGCGAGCACACTCTCCCACTGAGCAACACTGCTGCACACCACAAAAATCAAGACAAGAAATTGACGGCTCATCGCCGATCTCCTCATATTGCTGAAAAAACACAAGGCTTATGAATCCTCACTTAGAGCATCTATAGCCACCCCTGATGGCAGTCTTATTTCGCTTCCCCGGGATCGCTGCCAACCATAAACTCAAAATTAGTCTGTTTTTCAAAACGACTAGAAACTTCTCCTGCCATTACAGGTGCCCCCTCGACAGGAAGCATTCGCATATGCTGACCGACAGACAGATCAAGTTTTGACAGATCAACCCAGAAAACATTGGGGGTATCTGTAAGTTCAAAGTAGTACACACCTCGCTTTTGATCAGCGACGATCCGCCATAGCGTTGCCGCCACGTTCGGCTGCCCGGCATGTTCTGCGCCAATCGGCACTGACACATTTCGAACAATCGAAAATACGGTGGCAATCTGCTTCATTTTGACCGGCGTCTGCAAAGCTTCACTGAGGTAGTAACTTGCCCTGACAAAACGATCAGCAGGCCGTTCTGTTCCCGGCAGCATGACATTCCCACCTACCTCCTGCCAATAACTATTAAGCGCTAACTGCTGATCATATGGTGGATCGTTGGTCATTACCTTGTATTGTTTCCCATGGTGAACAACCAGCTTGCCATCGATGTATTCAAGAATGGCAGAGTCGCCGGTCGCATCGGAAATAGAAAGGTGCGCTGTCCCAGCATGACCGCCAGGCATGATCAATGCACCAAGCTGAAACGGTTCATCTTTGAGTACCGTTACTGCTTCATCGACTGTTGCAAAGGTGTCAAGTACGTACTGTGCCCAGGCACCAATGGAGACAGTAGGCCGAGTCCCATCAAACTTTGGATAAACACTGCTTGAAAGATAGAGGACATTCACTACAAGCCCTTTCTCATTCATGCCATCAGCCACGAGCGTGTCATAGCAGGTTGCAGCAACACTGCCGTACTTTGATGTCCACTTCAGTGAACGAGCACCAGCATTTCCGTCCCGCTCAAGACCAGCAGGGAACGCCCACAAATTCACTTCCAACGACTGCGCCCAGTCCATCGTCCGCCCAACGACAACCGCACCATCAGGACCCCGGTAAACAACTCTGGAACAAGGAAGCACCGGTGTCGCGACAACACACAGAATGATTCCTAGCAGATAGCAGTAGGACGTAGGCCCCCTCTTAGAGTACTCGAAACTTAAAAACATTCTGTTGACTCCACGTATTTTTTGATTGGCTCGTTCCCGACCAGACATAATACCTTATGATCTGGAGCGTAGAACTCTAGCTTCTCGTTCACGCATCTCGCTCTATTCATTCATACAAGCAACCTTTTTCATGCCTGTTTTAAAACCAACACTTATATTGTTTTTGGCTGCTTTTTTTCTCTCGCAGTACTCTTTTGTCACCCATGCTGGTGATTGGCCGCAGATCCTGGGTCCCAATCGTACCGGCATCGCTGATCCTGACGAAAAGCTTGCCTCCCAATGGCCAGAGACCGGCCCACGAGAAGTCTGGCGTCGCCCTGTTGGAAGCGGATACGCCGGTATCGCTGTAGTCGATGGTGTTGCTTTCGTTTTCCACCGTATTGACGATCGCGAGATCACCGAAGCACTGGATGCCAAAACAGGCACAGTGATTTGGAAAACTGAACACCCGACTCGTTTTCGTCCACAAGTAGGAGGTGGTGACGGACCTCTTTGTACGCCAACTGTCTCACAAGACAAACTGCTTACGTTTGGAGCACAAGGCATGCTGACATGCCTTGATAGACGCACAGGAAACCAACTCTGGCAACATCGAACGCACCAAGAATTTGATGCGAGTGAAGGATACTTTGGTTCCGGCTCGAGCCCACTTGTGACTGGCAACCACGTACTCGTCAACATCGGTGGTCGCAACGGTGCCGGCGTCGTTGGATTTGACCTTCAAACAGGCAAGCCTGCATGGAAAACAAATGATGAACCAGCAAGCTATGCAGCGCCGTCCTTAGTACAACTCAACGACAAGCAATACGCAGTCGTCATCACGCGGTACCAGTGCCTTCTCATCGATCCAGCAAATGGATCTATCGGATGGTCCTTTGCTTTCGGCATGCGAGGTCCGACGGTCAACGCTGCAACTCCGATCACATGGAAAACCATGGACAACCAATACCATCTATTTGTAACGGCGTCGTACGGTATTGGATCAGTCTGTGCTTCATTTACTTCTACAGAGGTCAGCACTGAATGGAACGGTACAGGCAGCATTGCCAGCCAATACTGCACGCCCATCCTGCGGGATGGTCACCTGTACTGCATTGACGGTCGTGACGATGGACCACCTGGAGCAATGACATGCGTTGATATCCTCAGTGGAAAAGCCCTATGGCGTGAAGAAAACTTTGGATACGGAAGCCTGCTGGCAGCAGATGGCAAAATGATTGCTGTCAAGACAAATGGAACCATCAAGCTTCTCGATGTATCACCTCAAGGCATGAAAATCTTGGGAAAAAGCCAACCACTTCAAGGAATTATCCGCGCGTTTCCGTCCCTCTCCAATGGAAAGCTCTTCCTGCGAGATGACAGCACGCTTATCTGCCTTGATGTGAGTCCTTAGCTGCGCTTTCGTGAAAGCATGAATTCATTGCCTTCGGTATCAGCACACATTGCGAGATGGGGCACTTCTCCATTTTCTTCACGTGGTTCGTGGGTCAGAATACCACCTGCCGCAGTCACTTCGGCCGCTCCAGCAACAACATCTGCAATTTGAAAGCTAAGACCAGTCCACGTACGCTTTCCTTCACCGCCACTGTGAATGCCAACAGTGGCTCCGCAGATGTCGAGATCTGTAACCGCTGGATTCTGCCGTGTGATGCGTGCCCCAAAGAGTGTTTCGTAGAACCGGACAGCGCGATCAACATCAGCAGCCCAGATCAGATACTTAACCCGTTCGACAATCATTATCTTTCTCCTTGGCGTCCACAGTACAAAACTTCGTTCAGCAATCGATTATTTTAAATTACTATAGCCCAATCCACCACAACGAATACCTACCAGAATACCCGGCCCGCGGCCGACACCCATAACACGAACACACTGTACACACAGTTTTCCGAGTGTTGTAATGACTGCCTGATAGGATCCACTTTATAGGCTCCACTTTTTGAACCCTATAGGACACGGGAATGAAATCACTGACCAAGCATCTCTTTTTTGAAATTCCTTCAAGAATGGGCTTCGAGAACATTACGCCAACCGTCGAGGAACTGGTAATGGAGTCTGGTGTCCAAGAAGGTCTTTGCCTTGTGAACGCGATGCACATCACGGCGAGTGTCTTTATCAATGACGACGAGACTGGGCTGCACGCTGACTATAAAAAGTGGCTAGAAAAGCTCGCACCCTTTGACGCCAGCCCAAAGGTCTACAACCACAACCGAACTGGTGAGGACAACGCGGACGCGCACATGAAGCGGCAGATCATGGGGCGCGAAGTCGTTGTCGCAATCACCAATGGTGCACTTGACTTTGGCCCTTGGGAACAAATCTTCTATGGCGAATTCGACGGTCGCAGACGAAAACGTGTGCTCGTAAAAATTATTGGTGAATAACAACCACGTTCTGCAAATACTTACGACACAACATTCTGTGGTGTGTCGTTGAGAAAACTTTGAATATTCTCAGATGTGGCTTCAATAAGCCGCTGACGAGCAGCCCGACTCGCCCATGCTATGTGTGGCGTGATCAAACAGTTCCTTGCAGTCAAAAGTGGATTCGTTACGGGTGGTGGTTCAACTGAAAGAACATCGAGCCCTGCCCCTGCAATCTGCTCACTATTTAAAGCCTCAGCAAGATCGTATTCATGAACGACACCACCCCGTGCCGTGTTGATGAGATATGCAGTTGGCTTCATGACAGCAAGCCGTGACGCGTCAACAAGCTTCTCTGTTTCTGGCGTGAGCGGGCAATGCAACGAAATAACGTCACTTTCTCGAAAGATTGTGGGGATGTCCGTAAACGTTGTATCGACATCACTGACACCTTTCCGTCGACGAACCGCAAGTACATTCATCCCGAGGGCCCGGCCAACAGCGGCAACTGCCTGACCAATGGCGCCGTACCCAATAAGCCCAAGCGTTCGGCCATCGAGCTCAACCAGTTCACCTCGCCAGAAACAGAAATCTGGGCACGAGGACCAGTGTCCAGCTCTGACCTCCGCAGCATGAAGAGCAGTCTGGTTTGTCAGTTCCAGTAAGAGTGCAAAAACGGCTTGCGCGACATTCGGCGTACTGTATCCAGGAACATTACAGACAGTGATCCCGCGAGCACGGGCAGCATCGAGATCAACCACATTTACGCCGGTGGCAAGCACTGAAATTAGTTTTAAGTCGGGCAGTTCGGAAAGCGTTTCTGCCGTGAGTTGTGTTTTGTTCGTGAGGACAACCTCAGCACCTGCCGCTCGCTGCTGTATCTCATCAGTAGCGGTACGATCAAATACCTGAAAACTGCCATACTTGGCAATGGAATCCCACGAACAGTCACCAGGATTTGTCGTATACCCATCAAGGACAACACTCTTCATCGCAATATATTCTCTCTTACGGGGACGTGAAGAAATACGTAAAACCAATATTACGATGCTGCAGGCTTCCGATATCGATTCGCAGAAATCACCTCACCGATCTGACCGAGAGGTACTATTACATCTGTAAGACCGGCATCAACAACTGCTTTCGGCATGCCATACACCGTACACCCCTGACGGTCTTGTGCAATCACAGCACCGCCGGCTGCCTTCACACGACGACACCCCTCTAACCCGTCTGAACCCATGCCAGTAAGAACTGCTGTCACAACCTTTTCACCATACACAGGAACAAGTGACTCGAGCAGGCAGTCAAGAGAGGGCCGACAGCCCTGCCGCGGTGGATCTTCCGTAAGCCGACAGAAGACATCCTCACCTTTTTTCATCACTGTGAGATGAAATCGTCCCGGGGCGAGGTATGCAGTTCCAGCTTCAATGGGCATGCCCGTCGATGCAAGCTTCACTGGAAAGTCAACAATTTCATTCAACCGGCTAGCCAACGATGCTGTAAAAGCAGACGGCATGTGCTGCACGATAAATAACGGCACATCGAATGCTGCCGGTAGAGATCGTAGTACCGTCCGCAATGCCTGCGGGCCACCTGTCGACGCTCCGATCACGATAACATCTTGCATCTTCATTACAGAAACAGGATGTTTCCTGAAACTTCTTGTTTCAGAAACACAATGACCTACAGGACTCGCAGAACGGTTTTCAAGAATTGCATTCACATGTTCCTTCAGAGACTTTGCGATACTCTGTACTTCTGCTTGTGCATCGACTCCAGCGGGCTTCAAAATGCAGTCAACAGCGCCATTTAATAAAGCATCTACCGTGGCCGGAGCACCTTCTGCTGTCACACTACTGACCATCAGCACAGTTGTGTCAAGAGACCGACGGCTGAGTTCACGCAACACACCAAGTCCATCAAGCCTCGGCATCTGCACATCGAGTGTTATAAGGTCGGGCGCTAACCGCTCAATTTTCTCAAGCGCTTCAATACCATCAACGGCAACATCAACAACCTCAACACCCTCAAGATCCGCAAAGGCCCGAACGAGCATCTGCCGATAGAGAGCCGAATCATCGACTACAAGAACGCGTAAAGGACTTTTTTCTTTTACCAACTCGTCCACCAGTTCAAGCAATAGAACAACAACTATTCACATCCGCCCTGTTCAAGAAACGCCCAAGGAAACTACTAGAAAGCAAAACCCTTCGAGTCCGTTCACAACGACTATAACGGACAGAACGCTACCGAACTGCTTTTTCACATCACAAATTTGCTCGCAAACCAAATTCCGACTATATCCTGATTAACGAAACCAAAGCCATGCAAGGGTCTCCAAAGGCTTTCATACGCTAAAGACGGCACATGAATATCACACCTTCACCACAACCGAAAACTCCGCATTCCATTCATCAAAGCAGTCAACCAAATTCCACATCACCCCAATTTGTGGGATTCCGTCTTGCTAACCAGAACTACATCTTTCGTATTGAATCGATACAGGAAATCGTGATGCCTTCTCGTGTCGCAAAAATTCCTGAGGTGCCTGCTTACGTCGACGGGGTGAGCAACCTCCGCGGCATGATTATTCCAATCATTAATCTCCGATCACTTTTCAGCCTTAAGCGCAAGCCTTACGATGAAGAAACGAGAACCATTGTAGTAAATGTCGGCACTCGTACCATTGGCTGCACAGTCGATTCTGTCCTTCGGGTTATGAGAGTACCCGCTGACAACATCCAACCGGCTCCCGACTCTGTTAATGGAACAGGCCGTCGTTTCATTGAAGGATTTACTCGAGTTGAGGAAGAACTTTTTGTCTTACTTGATGCTGATCAACTCCTCGAACCTTCTAACCTCGACCAAGTACATCAAGCGAGCATCCAGTTCGAAAAAGAATCATAGAAACTACGCGGCAAGACAAAACACCACGAATCGAAACGGAAGCTGCGTCTCCAACGGCCCTACGAACCTCACAGTAGGCAGCACCTCAACTCAGCGCTTATCATTTATACTTAGACAGTGAATTCTAGCGTTCCTGTATGCGGTCAATAGCACCCAGAGCAGATGCACGAATTTTATGGACTGGTGCTTTCAGGAGACCGGAATCTGCAACTACAATAGAGCCAGATTAATAAACATGGATTTAACGAAACTGACATCAGGCGAATTCGATCGGTTCCGTACATTTATTTACGGAGAAACAGGAATACGCCTGGCTGATGGGAAGATCACTCTTCTATCCAACAGAATTCGCCGTCGACTTCGTGAACTCGACATTGAATCATTCGAAGAATATTACAACCTCCTTACACAAAAAAAACTCAAGGGTGAGCTAGAGCACTTTATTGATGCAGTCACAACGAACGAGACACATTTCTTTCGGACTGGCGGACACTTCGACTGGTTCATTGATTCTTTTTTACCGACTATACGGACCGAGGTATCTGAAAAAAAACGCGACAAATCTTTGCGAATCTGGTCAGCCGCATGCAGTTCCGGTGAAGAACTTTACACCCTCGCTATCTGTGTCGATGAATCTCGTCACCAATTCGCAGGCTGGAAAATATCACTCTTGGGTAGCGACATCAGCGAAACCATGATTTCTGCTGCACGCAAGGGAGTCTTCCCCAACCGTTCTCTCGATCAGACTACAGACGAGCGTCGCTCCCGTTACTTCGCACAACTACAAAACGATGCCGGCTGGTCTATCCGATCTCGCCTCATCGACATGTGTGAATTCAAGCGACACAACCTCCTTGACCCAATGCCTAATGAGCCATTCGACTGTATTTTCATACGCAATGTCTTCATCTATTTCGACAAAAAGTCAAAAGAAGTTGCCGTACAAAACCTCATTCATGCATTAGCACCAGGCGGCTTTCTTGTCGTTGGGCCAGCAGACGGCATCTATGACCTCCTTGGTGAACTCGATAAAAAAACAATTTTCCTGTATCAAAAACCCTACTGAACATCGTGCCGCAGAACACCGATCACACCAAGCTTCAACTATGAGCAATCACTCCTTCCCCGACGACCTTCCCGCTGATGAGATGAATGACTATTTACGTCTTTATCTCGATGAAACAAATGAACAGCTTGATAGCCTCGTGGAAATATTTCTTCAGCTAGAACATCAATCACCAACTCCTGATGACTTAAACGAGGCATTCCGGCTTATTCATTCCATCAAGGGTTCCTCAGCTCTTCTTGGTCTTGATCGAATAACTTCACTGACCCATCACCTTGAGACACACTTCGAAAGACTTCGTTCAGGCAAACAAAAAATCAACACGTCCACGATAGATGTCGTACTTCGCTGTATTGATTTTCTTCGCGAAAGCAACCAACACCTGCAAGAAGGTGAACCGCTAGAGGCTGCAGGAGAACTTTTAAACCAGGTTCGATCACTCGACCACAACCCTGCGGCTTCAAGTGAGCCAGAAGCATCTGGTCCGCAGGATCAAGAAACTGCACATTCGTCGCAGACCAATTCATTAACGCCGCCCAATCAAGACCTCGAACAGGCAACAGCAGCCACGCTTTCTTCAGATGAGCCTCAAGAGATGTTCTGGCGGATCGAAATTTCTTTGGGTGAGAATTCTTCAGCAGCACAAGAAGCAGCCAGCACAATATCTGAGAAAATAGCATCGCTCGGTGAACTTGTAAAAAGCCAGCCACCACAAACTGGCTTCAAGACCATCGATAGCCAAGCCGAACTTATGCTCATCCTGAAGTCTTACGCCCCAGAGGCTGAAATCATTCAACTGATTCAGGCACATGGTATTACGACATACTCTGTTACCAAAATTTCAAAGAGCGATGCTAAGACGATACCGGTGACCCTGAATGAACATTCACCACCCGCTCAGCCTTCGAAGAAACCATCTGAAGACTCGCAAGCAGGACCAAAAGACAAGCTACCGCCACCGCAAGAGGCGATAAAAACTCCAGCGCTCGCAAAAACGGTACGCGTTGACGTGGATCGCCTTGACGTTCTTTTGAACCTTACAGGAGAACTGGTTGTCAACCGAGCCCGCCTCGCACAACTTACTGAAAATGTCTCACCAGCCTTCCACAAACTTGGCTTGAGCGCTCACACTACGAATCTCCTTGAGTCGATCAAGAAACTCACAGCAAGGCTGACGGCACAATACGGCGAAAGAGTGAACCTCGAATTACAAGACCTCGACAGCCAGATTGAGGTTATTGAGAATCAGCTCCAGGAATGGGAAAGCAGCCGACAAAGCTTTGCGGAATTCACTACAGCGATTGATCAACTGACTCGTGTTTCAAACAGCCTCCAGCGAGGCGTACTCAACACTCGAATGGTCCCAGTCGGACCACTCTTCAATCGATTTAGACGTTCGATACGAGATATCACACAGGAACTCAAAAAACAGGTTAACTTGAAGATTGAAGGGGAAAAAACAGAACTCGACAAGCGAATGATTGATGAAATCGGTGACCCGCTGAACCATCTTATCCGTAACTGCGTGGACCACGGCATTGAACCCTCTCATGTACGAACCGAAAACGGCAAGGCCGAAATCGCAACCGTAACATTGGCAGCCTCTCACCGCGGCAATAATGTTTTCATTACGGTGCAAGACGATGGTGGAGGCATTGATATCAACCGCGTGAAACAGACCGCTGTCGCCCGAGGCATTATTCCACAGAGCGATGCTGACTACCTCACTGATGATGAGACTGCAGAACTCATTTTCCAACCGGGATTCAGTACCGCGAAAGAAGTCTCAGATATATCCGGCCGAGGAGTTGGCATGGATATCGTTAGAACTAAAATTGGACAACTCAATGGTACTGTTGAGGTCTCCTCCAAGAGTGGAGTCGGAACAAAATTCATCATTCGGTTACCACTGACTCTCACCATCACTCGCTGTATGCTCTTCCGGCTATCCCACGGCGTCCTTGCTGTACCCATCGAAAACGTACGAGAAATAGTCTCGGTAGCTGGCTACCAGCGGGTCACAGCCAATGGTAGGCAAATGTGCGACATCCGTGGTGAATTCCTACCTCTTCTGTCAATCGAAGATCTCTTTGATTTTCACGCGATCACTGGAAATAGTGATGACTCCGCTCCAACTAATGGAAGCATGCAGGACAATAACCATGTTGTGATCCTGCATGCTGCGAACAAATCCCTGGGGCTCCGCGTTGATGGCTTACTCGGCGGACAGGATATTGTTGTAAAATCACTCGATGAGAATTTTGCACATATCAAAGGCCTTGGTGGTGCAAGCATCCTCGGAGACGGCTCTGTATGCCTTCTTCTTGATGCAGCTACCTGCATCGAAATTGCTGCTGTGGGATCAAGCAATCTCAGAGATGAAATCAGCTCTGACTAACGCCACCCGAGGTGACCCCAATGTGACCTTGAATCAAAATATCGGAATTTCGACGCACCGAGCATCTTTTTAGATCTGGTAACGTCTAGACAGCCTCACTCCGGAAAAAACGTACTAAGGCGATCTCATATTCCCACAAAGCCCCCGAAAATGTGATCAACTCATCATTCGTATAAGAAATTCAGTGCGTGATGCGTAATGCCGACGCCAAAGCCACATCGTATCTAAAGAAAGCCTGATGACGAAAGTAAGTCCTGGTGACGAGCACCTTGTTTATTGGTGTAATACCAAAAGAAATCGCAAGGAAATACTCTACCGATACAATACAAATGTCGAAGAGAATGAATGTTCCGTTTTCGCGAGGCCAGTAATCTCATTCCCTGCAATGAAAACTCCGGAGCGTTCGCAAGCCCTCCTGCTTGGCGGTAGAATAGCAATAGAATTTTGTTGAACACTTCTTTAAAAAAAACCGTGAAATCAAAACAAAAGCAATCTTTTCACGATGCTATTGGCATGGGACAGATTGCTGTCGCAGCACGCTCGGGGACACTACGAACACTGGTCGGGTCATGTGTGAGCGTGGCGTTATGCGACCCAAACCTGCATGTTGCTGGACTGGCACATGTTCTTCTTCCCGATTCACATGGAGCAACTGATGAACCTGGGAAATTTGCTGATACGGCAATCACCGAACTCCTTCACCAACTTCGAGAACTACCAGGCAACAAAAACCCTTGTTGGGTTGCAAAAATTGCTGGCGGGGCAGCAATGTTCCCTGGCCACAATGAAATGACTGTTGGTAGGCAGAATATCACGGCGGTAGAAAATGCATTACGTCAAAATGATATACCCGTAGTGATGAAGTCATGCGGTGGAGAACTGGGCCGTAGAGTCACGATTGATGTGGCAACTGGCTCCATGGATGTTGAGTTCACAGGTGACTCAAAGCGTGCCAATCCGACACCAGAACAAAAGCAACACCGCTAACCAGATCTGTCCAAAAACACGCACGCGTCACACACCTTCGAGCCAAGGCGACCGCCCGTTGAGTGTGATTTCAGTATCAAGAGCCTTCATTTTCTCTTGAAGGTCCGACACGACTTCAGGATATTCTTTAGCAAGATTTTCTTTTTCACCAAGATCCTCTTCAAGATTGAAAAGGAGCACCTCCGGTGTGGGCGACGTTGTCTTCTTGCCTTTTCTCCTTGGTACTTTTACAAGCAGTTTCCAAGGGCCTTGCCGAATCCCTTCCAACACTCCATGAGATGTATAATAAAGGAATTCTTCCCGTGGAGCCGCATCATCCTTTCCCTCCCACAATGCTGACATATCAACGCCATCGATACGGCGATCAGGCGGCAAACTGCTCCCAAGTAAAGCGGCAAGCGTCGGCAGGACATCAATCGTACCGGTTAATGCATGAGAAACTGAGCCAGCCGGAATACCCGGACCACGCAAAACACACGGTACTCTCTGTCCGCCTTCGAAGGTTGTTCCTTTCCCGTCCCGAAGCGGTCCAGCCGATCCACCGTGATGCTTAAACTGAAGCCAGGGGCCGTTATCAGTTGTGTAAAGCACATAGGTATTCTCACTGAGATTCAATTCGTCAAGCGTATCGAGTAATCTCCCTACTTCAGAATCGATATGCTCAATCGTATTGACATACGCATACAACGGATCAGGATTTCGAACATCCTCAGGCACGTAAAGTGGAATATGTGGCATGGAGTGCGGCAAGTACACGAAGAAAGGCTTGGCTTTGTTTTTCTGTATAAAATCAATCGCTTTCTGTGTGTAGCGGCGTGTCACTGTACGTTGATCAACAGGCAGCTCAACAATCTCTTCATTCTCGATAAGTGGCGTCTTCCATTGTGTCAGTGTTGATTCGGGGTCAGCCCACAACACATCCATTCCGTCAGCGCCGCCTTTTGGTTTTCCTTTGTTGTCAGGATAATTCATGTCATTCGAGTATGGGATTCCAAAGTAGGTATCGAATCCATGAGCCCGTGGCAAAACTTCAGGCTGATACCCAAGATGCCATTTCCCAAAGCAGGCAGTGGCGTACCCCAATGTCTTCAGGTGGTCTGCAATGGTGTGTTCTGTAGGATTCAAACCCTTTTTTGAGGTCGGGAAAAGGACATGCTGATGAAGACCTACACGTTTGGGATAGCAACCAGTCATTAAAGCAGCTCGTGAGGGCGTGCAGACTGGAGATGCCACCATAAAGTTTGTGAACTTTCGGCCCTGTTCTGCAAGCCGGTCGATATTTGGAGTGTTGATCGTTTGAGAACCAAAACAACTGAGATCACCGTACCCTTGATCATCAGCAAAAATGATGACAACGTTCGGCTGACTAGCGTCTATTCGCGAAACGCATAGCAGTGCACACAATGCGTACCCACACAAAACCCGAAGACATCGATAAGACATGTATTGTTCCCTTAAAACGAATGTTGCTTTTGAACACAACCACAATTCAGTTGAGCATCTTCGACACACGAAAACAAGATTTTACCGCGATGGATTTTGCTATATCGCCTACTCAACTGCATAAAACTCTTGATCACTCACTGTCCGCTCTAACCTCTGACTGAGGAACGGAATAAAAACCAAGGCGAGACAAGCCCCGTTTGATATACACACTTCGATGCAGATATTTCCATATGAGCTGTGTTGCATGATTTTCAAACATCAGTGCGACGATACCCTTGTCGATGGCGAGATATGACTTCCCGACCCAAGGCACATCTCCCTGCGACTTGGTCTGGAAATTATATGCGTCAAAAAGACCGTATTTTCCAGTAAGCCCTGGAATTGTCCGCATATGCTCAAGGGCTTCCTGCGAGTATTCCGGAGTGAATACGACAAAGCCTAGAGCACCATACGGTGCGACTGTTCCATCCATACGCAGGAAACTCTTATCAGCCGGCATCGATCCATAATGCCCTGAGTAGCCATCAGTCGGACTCATGCTTGCAGACATTCCCCATGAGTTCGGCCCCAAACCTTTTACAGTTGTTGATGAATCTATTGCGAACTGACGCGCCGCGAGGGCCGCTTGGCGAGAATTCTCAAACCAGTCACGACCGTTCTGATCCACGATATGTCGAAAATCAATAAAGCAATGACTCCATTGATATACGAACGCGGACCCTGTCCTACAGTAAACAAACGGCTCACTCTTATACGAGCCAATTGGTGTCCGCATGGCTGCATATGGACGGCCGTCAGTGGCATAACGAGGTCGCTGCGCACCAGCAGCCAGCACATACATGAGAAGGTGCTCTGAGTAGGCTCCCCAATGTCCAAACATTCCTCGTTCATCAACACGCTTTCCCTCCGGCACCTTCTCTGGATGGCAGGCCATATAAAAATGCTGCTGTGTCTCATCAAGAAACCAGGTCCAGTCAATACGATCATAAAGCTTTTCGACCCGATCACGAACTTCGCCACCAAAATATTCGGCAGCAACAATCGCGCCGGCAATCATGGTTGCAGTCGACATGTTTGAAACCTCGACATTTTTACTCCGCCACCCGGGACCACCAGTCTTGATGTCGATAAAGTGATAGTAAAAGCCATTGAAATGCCGCAGCTTGCTGAGCGAATCCAGTGCAGCAAGGACTCTCTGCCTGCCGGCCTCTCGATCGATCCAACCGCGCTCCACACCGAGCACAATAACAGGGAAATAAAACCCCTGGCTTTCGATAGCAAGTGGCACATATCGATGAATGCCTATGTAGTCTCCTGCGTTCAGACCATACGTTGGCAGTGTTTTATCGCGGACCCACTCATTCCAAAAAAAGTTGAAACACCCTCGCAACTCCTCCTCCATATGAGAGGTGAGCTGCTGCGGATCGGTGACGACAGGAAACGAATCCGTTATAGCACTAGCTTCAGCAGAATCTGCCTGGACATACCCAGAGCAGAACAAGACTTCACAGGTGCACACAAGTAGAAAAAATCTGACAAAAACATCTACGTGCCCCAGAAAAAAACGAGCATTGCACGCCTTCATCTTCTACCACCCTTGATCGAGGTGTCTTCGTTTTGGGGTACATCATATTCCCTACGAAGTTCTGCCAACTGCACCTTGAGACGCTCCCTGACGCTACGGTATGACGGCTCCTGATACACACTCTGAAGCTCATCAGGATCTTCTTCCAGGTCGAACAGTTCCCATTCCTGATGCGGCTTATAGTAACTGATCAATTTGTAACGCTCAGTCCGCACACCTTCGAATCGTGGCAGATTGTATGCCTTGTCCATGTAGTAGTGGTAATAAATATCTTTTCGCCACGTGCGTGATGCTTGATCACGAAGTAATGGCAGCAGCGAACGCCCCTGCACATCATCAGGAATGGCGAGCCCTGCCACATCAAGCAAGGTTGGGGCATAGTCAATATTCTGGACCATCTGACTAATGCGGGTGCCTGGCTTAATCACGGCAGGCCATCGCATAAGGAGTGGCATTGCCAAGCTTTGCTCGTACATCCAACGCTTGTCATTCCAGCCATGCTCACCGGTAAAAAATCCTTGGTCGGAGCTATAGACGACCAGGGTATTCTCAGCAAGCTCGTGCTCATCAAGCCAATTCAGTATTCGACCAACGTTGTCATCAATTGCAGCCACGCAGGCGAGGTAATCTTTTATGAACCGCTGATATTTATACCGGTCAATCGCTTTTCCTTTGAACTCTTCTTGTGACACGAGCCGTCGATAGCGTTCGTTCTCTGGGTCATATGCTCGATGGAACAATGCTCGTTGCTCTTCTGTCATTCTTGCCAGAAATTCATAAGGATGTTCATCAATACTATAGTTGCCAGCCAACGGCGTAATATTGAGCACATGTTCAGCCATGCCAGAAAGCCGCATCCAGCATTTCTTTGCATACGACGATCGACCCTTGTAGGTATCAAAAAGCGTTTCTGGTTCGGCCAACTGTTTTCCATCAAACATATTCATATGTCTCGGTGGTGGAATCCGATGAATATGCGGCGCTTTAAACTGGCACATCAGCAGAAAGGGCTGTTCGTTCTGAGACTGTCGATCCATCCACTGAATTGATGCGTCGGTGATCACATCTGCTGAATACCCTTCGACCTGCAACGACCGGCCATCCGAACAGCGAAACTGTGGATTGTAATAATGGCCCTGCCCCCCAGCGCCTTCGAGCACCTGCCAGTCATCAAATTCATCTGTTGGCCAACCTCGTAAATGCCATTTTCCAAAAAGTGCTGTCTTGTATCCGGCTGCTGATAAGGCACGAGGAAAAACAAATTGATCACCGTCCCACCTTGAACCATTCTGCAGAACACCATTTTTATGGCTGTGCTTGCCAGTGAGAATCGTTGCCCGAGAAGGACAGCAGATTGAGTTGGCACAATAACTCCGTGTAAAGATCGCTCCCTCAAGAGCAATCCTATCTATCTGAGGCGTCTGGTTCAGGCCACTACCATACGCGCTCAGAGTCCGTAGAGCATGGTCGTCACTAAAGAGGAAGACAATATTTGGTGGAGCCGAAACCGCGTTGCTACCTAGAAAAATGCCAGCCCATGTAAGCGTGACAACGCCCCCGCACCAAACAGCACCAAGAAAAGGAAAGCCTGAATGTTTCATACTGTTCATTTAATATTCAAAGTGATTCAAATGACATTCGTCTTGTACACTCAATATGTTTCAGCACTCTATCACTATCAGCCAGCACTCTAAATAGCGACGGGGTATTGTCGCATTCCTGACACAACCGTAGCTAGTAACCACAAAACCATTGAGTGATTTCGAAGTGTACCGACCACCGAACTATCCTGCTTTTCACGAGCCCTGTTTCTCTGTCAGTAAACTGAACCAAACTATGTACTTTTACAGATTTTTCCTACACGGACGGAGATTCTCCGTACAGCGATTCTCCAGCCTCTTTGTCGCCATTCTCTTGTGCTGCAGTGGTGGTAGTGCACGTGCAACTTCACCCAATATCATTCTCTTCTTTGTTGATGACCTAGGCTACGGAGATGTGGGATATCAAGGAGGTGACGTCCCGACGCCACACATTGACTCAATTGCCAACAACGGCGTTCGGTTCACTGATGGTTACGTCACCTGCCCCGTGTGTGCACCATCTCGCGCTGGCTTACTCACAGGCCGCTATCAACAGCGTTTCGGATTTGGTGACAACCCTGGGCCTTACCAACGAGAAAAATCTACACATATTGGCATTCCACCAACAGAGCCAATTCTTTCAGATCGGCTTCAGGCGCTCGGTTATGCAACAGGGCTATTTGGTAAAACGCATGATGGCCCCGATGAAGAACAAATGGCGTTCTCACGGTGGGATGAATTCTTTGGTTTTAATAACGGTGCCTCGAATTACCTTGCAGACTTGAACCGGCCGCATAATCCTATTTTCCGAAACCGGACCCCTCTCCAGAAATCACAGTCTCGTCAGAACACACCTCGAACTGAACTCATTGACAACGGCGTGATTCCTTCAGGTGAGTCCGATTACCTTACTGACAGCATCGGTGATGCTGCTGTGAGGTTTATTGATGCCAACAAACAAAAGCCGTTCCTCTGCTATGTCCCCTTTAATGCAATTCATGGACCGTTTCAGGCGCCGCAACGTCTTGTGCAACGATTCCACGATGAGCCGAACCAGAAGCGTCGGCTTGTCAAAGCCATGCTCCACGCTCTTGATCAGAATGTCGGCAAGATACTCAAGTGCGTACGAAACCATCGTCTTCAAGAACAGACGCTTATCATTTTTCTCAGTGATAACGGCGGCCACGACCACTCGCCTAATACGCCGCTACGCGGTCAAAAAGGCACAATGTGGGAAGGTGGCATTCGTGTTCCGTTTTGTATGCAATGGCAGGGAGTCATTCCTGCGGCAAGCATCTATCACTTTCCCGTGAGTTCACTCGACATTCTTCCCACAGCAGTTGCCGCAGCCGGCATCGCCGTACCACCGAAATGGAATCTTGATGGCGTCAACCTCTTGCCGTATCTCTGTAAAAAAACAATAGCGAAAGAACGTCCACACAACGAGCTCTATTGGAGCCTAGGCACCCGCATGGCAATCCGCGACCTCGACTATAAATTAGCAACTGATGATGGAAAGATGTACCGCCTGTTCGATTTAGCAACCGACAATGGTGAGAAAACAAACCTCATTGAGTCCAAACCAGCAGTAGCCAATCGCCTTCGCGAAAAACTTGATATCTGGAAAGAAACTCTTCCGCCGAACAATGCCGGTTGGAATCCGGCGATTGGACCAAAGCGGGCCGACTTTGGAACACCACAACCCTACCACCAGTTACCATCAGCATCCTCACCTTAACACTGCACGCACATTCCAACCCCAGGAAATTTAAACATGCCAAACACCAAACCTCCTTTCCGTTATTCAGATGTGCTGCCCATAGCCCTTTTGTGGCTAACCTCGTCGTTTGTACTGAGTGCTGAGATAGACCCACCAAAGGCTACAGAGAGTGAGTTAGCCAAGGCCTCATACACGGAGGAAAAAAAACTTGAAGACCTGTCGACTGCATTTATTGACACAAGCCCAAATGCAGAGGATGGGCTTGCAGCAGGCACGCTTGGCATTGATGGTGGCCAGGTTGATCCCATTCTTCAATTTGCGAATGAGATTGCTGCCGGAACGCATGGCGAAGTTGACAGCTTGTTGATTTCGCACCGCGGCAAACTGCTCTTTGAATCATATTTCAGAAGGGGTCGAGTGAACTATCCTCACTACCAGATGTCCATTACCAAGTCGTACACCGCCCTTGCCGTTGGCCGAGCGATCCAGTGTGGCTATCTCACGATGGATGATCTGAACCGTCCTGCTTGTGAATTTCTTACAGAACTAGACCCATCACGATTCGCCAAGGGGGCTGCAACAATCACACTGGCTGATGTAATGACGATGCGTTCTGGCATTCGTATTCCACAAAAAATTCAGCAACAAATCAGATCCGACACTGCGAAGAATCAAGGGCAGCATCAAGTGCAGATGTTTTTTGAACGCACTGCACCAATTCTATCTGCACCTCGTGAGTTTAAATACCAGGGCATTGACCCCGCGATCACCATGCAAGTGATTGAGGCTGTGGTACCCGGATCAGCTGAAAACTTTCTGAAAAAAGAACTCCTTGAGAAACTAAAAATAACTCAGTCCCACTGGCCGGAGGACATCAACGGCCTCCCAAAGAGCGCGGCAGGAAGCAGCATGTGTTCTCGTGACATGGTGAAGTGGGGACTTCTTGTTCGTCAACAGGGGCAATTCAATGGAGAACAACTGATACCAGCTGAATACATTGAGCAGGCAACAAGGCAGCTGTGCGCGCCATCAGACACAAACTCATACGGGTTCTTTTTTTGGCAGAGCGTCGCTGAGGTTGGTGAAACGAAAATAGAGTGCGTTACGTGTCGCGGGGCTGGCGGCCAGTTTATCTTTTTCTTTCCGAAGCTAGACGTGATCACTATTGTCACGTCACACAACAAAGGAATGGGGCCGCTTCTCAAGACACTGCCGGAAAGAATTCTTCCCTCTTTTGAACAGGCACAATAAGTAGGTTTTGCGATGAAAAAAAGGGATTAGTGCAGGCCTCTTCCAAGGCCCGCAGCGACGTGCCGAAAAAGCATCCACAACGAAAGACCTCTGAAACGAGTCAATCAATATTACTTTCCCAGTAACGCTTCGCATGAAACCGATTTCATACCTCGCGACGAATTAAATCCTGAGTTCTCACAATACCGAATCTTGTGATATTCCGCGTCTCGCGTTACAGTTAGTTTTGTACGAGGGCTTGGGGTTTTGGTATTTTTCATCCAATTTTTTTGATGGGCTCAAGCTATACCGTACATCTTTTGTTTCTTTATCTAATTTGTTTCTCTATCTAATTGATCTGGAGTGTTCATCATGTATTTACACGATAAGTCTCGCACACGCGGGTTCACGCTCATTGAGCTGCTCGTTGTTATTGCAATCATTGGCGTCCTTGTTGGGCTTCTTCTGCCTGCTGTTCAGCAGGCTCGTGAAGCTGCCCGCCGATCAAGCTGCCAGAACAACATTAAGCAACTTGGCCTAGGAATGTCCGTCCTCGCCGACCAAACAGCACGAGGTGGCGACAACTTCTTCCCTCCTCTAACGTATCTAGAAAGTGGTACCGCTGGGGGTACATCGGCGATTGGAGGCCCAGGGAGTAATCGCCATGGAAAAAGTGTCTGGACCTGGCACACAAAAATTCTCCCAACTATCGAACAGCAAACCATGTTAGATGCTTTGGGTGCCCTTGAGAGCAACAACTTCAAATCGCCGAAACCAGCTCAATGGAAGATTAGTGGCAACAATGTTGCTCGACCTGCGTACAAAATTATCTCACCGTTTGTGTGTCCAAGTTGGAACCCTGACTTAAAGGATAAAAATGGTGTTGACTATGGTGCAGCCGGGGTCAGTCGTACGACAGCTATCGGCTCAACAAATTATCGTGGCAGTGCTGGCCGTGTGTGGTGGGATGCCGGATACGCTGATGCCCACTTGACAGCCACCTGGTTTGTAAGTGGTCAAGGTGCCCTACGGCTGGGAGCTGGTGCAGGGCAGGCCATGAAAGCAGGCGAAACAGGTCTTGGTGAATTCACTGATGGTTTATCCAATACTGTCTTGATTACAGAAAACGCCGCGGCGACGCAGTGGTGCCAAAATGCTCCACGCTCTGGCTCCTGGCAGGGAAACACCGATTGGCAAGCAGGACGTAATCTCAATACCGTTGCCGAACAAGGCAAATCTTGGAAGCAGAACTTTACTGGTGCGAGTTCTGGGCACACCGGCAACGTTATTGGCCTAGGCATGGCAGACGGATCTGTTCGCTTCATTAGCGACAACATGGAAAGACTCACCTACTTTGGGCTTCTTAGCCGGAATGAAGGTAAAACTATTCCTCAATGACCTCTTCGATATAAGTGACTTCGACGTTATCTGATCAAACGAGCGTGGCAGTTGCCAAAAAGGTGCTGCCACGCATGTTTTTGTAATTCAATATCACGCTGCAGTTCTCGTAAGGTCTGCACTCCTGTCCTTCTCACAATTTCTTCTTTCTTAGGATTTACAAATGAAACAGTTTCTATTCGGTCTTTTTTCTCTTGCTGTCGGGATTTCGGGCTGCACAGGTGTAAATGTTGGGACACCAACGGCAGAAAATGTTCAAGTTCGATTAGACATGCTCAACGACCTTCAAGAGGTCTATGACGTTCAGATACTCCGGCCGGACATACCAAATCAAGTCAAAGAAATGGCTGACTTTCTATGTGACTCCGAAGCTGATAAAGAAAAACTACTGTCTTTGAATGGTGAACTTGCCAAGAACAAAAAAGACAAAAAAGAACTCACACGCATTACAGGCGAGATGGCAAAATTGATTCATTTGCCTGAGAAATACAAGGACACGTTCCCAGCACAAAAATAAGGCATAACAAAACTTTTTTCTAAAAATGTAACACGTGCATGTTAGTTTCATGCACGTGTTGCTGTTTACTTTGGTCGCTATTTTGCAGCTTTCCTGAAAACTCCGGTATTGCCACGAACACATCCCCCGAAAAAAGCGATTTCGAGGTAATGCTTGAGGCGATGCAACCTCGGCTCTATGGCTTCATTTTGAAGCGACTTGCTGACAGAGACCAAACGCTTGAAGTTCTCCAGAAAACAAACCTCGTCATCTGGCAAAAAGCTGCTGATTACCGGCCCGGCACAAGCTTTACGGCCTGGACCTTTACGATCGCTCGATTTCAGCTCATGGCGTGGAGGAAGACTCTTTCAAGAAATCGGTTAGTTTTCTCTGACACGGTCTATGAACAGATAGATAGTGATTTTAGACCATCGGAGGACGAAGACGATTCGCGTGTTGATGCCCTCAAAGACTGCGTCAAGCAACTGAGCGTCGATGAAAACAAACTCCTTGAGCAGAGATACCGAGAAGACCGACCACTTGCCACCATCGCCTTTACAATGAACATGAACCTTGATGCGATTGGCATGCGATTGTCACGAATCCGAAAAAAGCTTAGGGATTGTATCCAACAAAAACTTCAAAAATGACACAACTTAGTACGATCAAAAGAGAACATCATGCGTGACAACATTGATTCAGCTGAACTTGATCGCCTGATCTCCTTCTCGACTGACCAGTCTCTTAGCCAGAGCGATGCACAAAAACTGAATTCGCTACTGGAAAACTCAGCAGAAGCACGACAGCGTTACACCGAGATTCACGAAACGCACACAGCACTTTGCGAGGTTTTCCAAAGCAAAACGCTGCGTAATTCCACAAGCCCTCAGGTACAGGATGCCCCCACCCTGCCAAGAGTGGCCGCAAGTTCATCTTCCAGGAAACCAAGCAGACTCGTGCCGAAAATCCAATTGGCAGCCGCCTTGAGCATTTGTTTACTGCTCGCTTTGACGGGCTACATAATCGGCAAAAATGGTGGTGAGGTATCCGTCGCAACGCCGGACCTTACTCACACTGATACAACGCCTGTTCCTGAGAATACGCCTACCAAAAAGAAGACGTGGGGAGGAGTGGAATCAACACTCACAGGACACGCTGTCCTCCGGAAAACGATTAATGTGATCTGGCAAAACGATGAGCACGGAGTCGTTGACGGTAGCCTCCTTCCGCCTGGTGGCTTTGCATTTTCCGAAGGGGTCGCTGTGATTGATTTTTTCTGCGGGGCAACGCTTGTTGTAGAGGGCCCGGCTCAACTTGATGTCATTTCTGACTGGGCCGTTTCAGTAAAAAATGGTCGTATTGAGGCGACAGTACCCCCAGCGGCCCAAGGATTTACTGTCAAGGCTGCCGGCACTGACATCATTGACCTTGGTACACGGTTTGCGCTCGATATGAGTGAAGGGAAGGCGCAGGTTGCCGTGATCGATGGCGAGGTTCTTTTGCGTGGCAAGCAGTTCGATGACGACCTTTTGCAGGCCGGGGAGCAGACTTCTCTCGATCGCGAAGCGGTCGACTCCGAATTTCTCAGCCGGATTCCGCAACTCGATGCAATCGAACAACAATCGAGAGACGACTTGAAAAAACAGTACGCCTCGTATCGCAACTTTATGAAAGAACTTGCTGCCGACCCTCGACTGATTGCATTATTTCCGGCAGAAAAAAATTTCACTGGCCGTCGTTATCCAAATATTGCCAAGACTGACTTTGCAAGCGCAGGGCAACTTCTTGGTTTAGTCGAGACTGTTTCGGGACGGTTCGAGAAGGAATCCGTTGGCGTTCTTATGAGTCGTCCAGGGAGCCGCATCAGGACGAAAATTAACGGAACATTTTCTGCCTATACATTTTCCTGCTGGGCGAAAATAAACAGCTTGAAGCACAAATACAATGCACTGTTTTTATCTGACGGATATGAAAACGGTGAACCTCACTGGCAAATTCGACATGATGGACAACTTATGTTTTCGGTGATGGTCGACGACTCACAAGAACTCTTTTATTCAACCGGCCCAAACTCACCGCCAATTCAAGACAAGGGGCTTCATCACGTCTACTTCTCCGATACGGCCTGGACGCCTTCCATGATTGGCCAATGGGTTCACCTTGCAGCCGTCTACGACCCCGCAGCACGGCTAGTCACACAATATGTAAACGGCACAGTTACTTGCCAGGAAAAAATTGAAAATGAGTTTGTCATTGATACTCTTCAAATTGGTGCTGCAGAAATTGGCAACTGGGGGCAGCCGTTCCGAAAAACACCTAATTTTGCCGTCCGTAACCTTGACGGCGTTATTGATGAAATGATTATCTTGAATGCTGCTTTGTCATCTGATGAAATTCACGACATCTACGTAGTCGGACATGTTCACTAGAAATAACTGGAAGGTCTTATGCGTCACTTCGTACTAATGCACTCTTGGTTTTTATTTGCCTGCGGAACTATCGTCATGGCAGTGGGGACCATCTGTATAGCTGCAGCAGAACAAGACGAGAGAACAGACCCCCCAAATGTTGTCTTCATTATTTGTGATGACCTGAACGACTACATCGAAGGATTTAGTGGACACCCCCAAACAGTGACACCGAATATGGTGAGGCTTGCTGATTCAGGCGTTCGATTTACGCAGGCACATTGCAACATTCCAATCTGTGGGCCTTCTCGGGCATGCCTGTTCTCCGGCATCTACCCACATAACTCAGGCTGCTACGGATTCACGAAATGGGACACCTATGAAGTCCTGAAAAACTCCCGAACACTCATGGATTATTTCCGTCAGAACAAATACTACACCGTGGGAACCGGGAAGCTTCTGCACCATATGGTTCGTGGAGAATGGAAAAACTTTGGCAATCGCGCTGACTACGGACCATTCGCCTACGACGGAAAAGATAACCAGCCGCATCCTGACACGCCCACTCCATATAGCGAAATTGGTCCAGTTGATGGTTCTTTTGGTCCACTTGTGAATATTGAAGGAAGAACCACAAAGGATGGCAGGCCGCTTATGTGGAGAACAGGCGGGTGGCAGAAAGTCGACGAACTCAAAATCCATCGCTCGGGTGAAAATGATCCTACTCCCGATGAAAAAAATGGAGACTGGTCCGTTGAACAACTTCGAGCACTCGCTGCAACAAAGGCAAAGAATCGTAAACCGTTCTTCATGGGTGTCGGTTTCATTCGGCCTCATACGCCGCTTATTGTTCCGCAACGTTTTTTCGACATGTTTCCAGTGGATGAAATCTCACTCCCTGAGATTCTTGATGGCGACATCGACGACACCTTCGCGCAGACAATCCGGGGGCTTCCTGAAGGCAAGGAACCAAACTCCGAGCGAACCGAAGACATGGGCGGAAAGCTCTTCCACAAGCTTGTGGAATCTTATGAGTCGCGTGATGAAGCACTTCGGCATTTTATTCAAGCATACCTCGCCAGCATTGCCTCTGTTGATGAGCAGGTTGGTCGAATTCTTGATGTAATTGATACCACCGAACTGAAAGACAATACAATTATTGTGCTCACAAGCGACCATGGCTGGGGAATGGGTGAAAAAGACTATCTCTACAAAAATTCACTATGGCAGGAGAGCACACGAATCCCATTAATTATAAGAGCACCAGGACTTGCTCTGGCTGACACAACATGCGATCGACCTGTGTCACTTGTTGACATCTACCCAACACTCTGTGACCTCTGTGACCTCGAAGGCGACACGATGAAAAATGAAAAAGGGCATTCACTCGATGGTCACAGCTTTCGGCCACTGTTAGAGGACCCGACTAGCGGGACCTGGACGGGTCCAGATGAAGCCCTCACCACGCTCTACAAGTGGCGGATGAAATATGACCCACACGGAGAAAGCTATTCGCTTCGCAGCAGTGGTTGGCGATACATTCGCTACGAGAACGGAAAAGAAGAGCTCTACAACACTGCATCGGACCCAAATGAATGGGAAAACCTTGCAACCAAAACAAAATATCAAGACCGGATTCAACGCTTCCGGCAGACACTTGCGTCGCGTCTTCCAGAAAAAGGTGTTGCCCCCCCACAGCCACAGTGGAAGGCTCCCGGGAAACCTGAACCAAAAAGTAACGAATACTGGAAAGATCTTTATTTTAAAAAGAATCCTGATGCAGACGCGGACAAAGACGGAACCCTTAGCTGGCCAGAACTTCAAGCACACAAAAAAATCGTTGCCGAAGAAGCCGCACAATAAGGCACTCTGGCCGTACCGGCCTAGAATAAACGTATCCTCTGTAAGATATCACGTGAGACAGGTCACCATGATTCAACACGCCGCTCCAACACACCGTTCCAACTTCTGTTCAGCGAGACTTATTCTCCTGTGCTGCCTGGCAGCGCTTTATTTGCAAGCAACTCAAATCTCAGAAGCAGCCATCGATTTCGATTTGGATATCCAGCCGATACTTGAGGAGAACTGCTGGCACTGCCACGGCGAAGACGAGCAGGAGTCTGGCCTGCGACTAGACAAACGAGCAATGATGCTCAAAGGTGGCGACTACGGACTCCCAACACTTGTTCCAGGACATCCCGAAAAAAGTTATCTCATTGAAGTCGTGGAACATCGCGACCCAGACATGGCGATGCCAACGGATGGCGACAAGCTACCGGAACAGCAGATTGCACTCCTACGGCAGTGGATCGCTGAGGGTGCGCAGTGGCCGGGGCAAATGAATGACAAAATAGCCTATACTGCCGAAGAGGTGCCGTGGTCGTTTCAGCCAGTTGCCTGTCCTTCCGTACCAGACGAGCACGAGCAAAACCCAATCGATGCTTTTCTTCTGAGAAAACTCCGTCAAAAATCTCTCCATTTTGCAAAGCCGGCGAATCCCGCAACCCTGATTCGCCGTGCATCGATCGTACTTACCGGCCTCCCACCAACACCCGAGGACGTTCTTAGCTTTCAAAAATCCTGTGAGACAGATGCAGACGGTGCGTACATCACACTTATAGAACAACTTCTTGAATCACCCCATTTTGGTGAACGCTGGGCACAGCACTGGCTTGACGTGATTCGCTGGGCTGAGACGAACGGCTCCGAAAGTAACATGTATCGGAAAAATGCCTGGATCTATCGTGATTATGTCATCAGGGCATTTAATGAAGACAAGCCCTATAACGAATTTCTCACCGAGCAAATCGCTGGGGACGTGGTTGGTCATGGAGATGCAACTGGCTTTTTGGTCTCCGGACCGCATGTTCCTGTTGCAACTGTCGGCCAAGAACCGTCTGCCCGCCGGCAGGCACGAGCAGATCGCATGGATGAGATTCTTCAGACCGTTGGTGCATCTGCTCTCGGTGTGACCATTGGGTGTGCCCGCTGCCACAATCACAAATTTGATCCAATTACAATTCGTGACTACTACTCACTTTCTGCGGTATTCCAAGATGTTGAATTTGGAAGCCGCTACCCGGAACTCGACGAACGCCATCCTCGTCGTGAAGCCGCACAGAAACTCAATAAAGAGATCGCAAAGCAACGGTATCGACTTCGTGATGCTGGCACATGGCAAGAGGACTGGGCTGGCTATGGCGAAATCCATTTCCCAAGTGCAACAACAAACGCTGTTCGGATAACCTTTCTCAGTCGATATATCGGGCTTGATGAACTTGAAATCTTCGGTCTTCACGATCTTCAAGACAATGTGGCCAGTTCCGAAAGTGGTGCAACTGTAATAGCAGCACCGGGCATGGAGGTGCTACGCAATGAGCTCTGGAAAGTGAACGACGGTGAGTACGGAACTGAGCGGTGGGCTGCGCGTGTACCCCAAGGAGAAAAGGGGAATCCTTGGCTGGAGTTTCAATTCACAAAGCCGACTGAAATCGACCGCATTCGCTTGAGCACAAACAGGGAGAACTTCTTCGATACTGACTACCTAACAGACTTGAAGCCGTTCAACTTTCCAAAATATCGTATTGAAACCCAGACTACGGATGGCACGTGGCAGACTGTCGCTGAATCTGAAAAAAACTCACAACTCAACAAAAAGTTTTCTTTCCGACAAGATGCCTTACAAAAGCTTCAACGCCTGATTGCTCAATTCAATACGGAAGGGCCTCGGCCAAGTTTTGTTGGCAGATTCAAAACCCCCGGGCCAACACATGTCTTCCATCGTGGAAGTCCCGAAAACCCGCGAGATGAAGTCGCACCAGCAGCTCCTCTTGTTCTTGTTGGTGATTTGCAACTCGACAGTAATGCGTCTGGCCAGGCACGAAGAAAGGCTTTTGCCGATTGGCTCACAGGGC
>Ga0315315_10000459_pt1 | contig 34057 bp, 16 predicted proteins | sample M140m3416metaG_FD_203699 | JGI IMG/M metagenome (GOLD analysis project Ga0315315, IMG submission 203699) | Ammonia-oxidizing marine archaeal communities from Monterey Bay, California, United States - M1 40m 3416 | ecosystem: Environmental > Aquatic > Marine > Intertidal zone | place: USA...
GAGTTCGTTTCACTTCCGTTATTCCCAAAGGACAGATGTATGCTGACTAACTCACAATCTTTTGGTATAGGGAAACCAATATCAGAGCCTGAAGAACTCCGAGTTGTGTTTTGTTCTGCGTCACCATAGCCCAAGAAGAATCCATTTGCATTTCCTGCTCCTGCCGTTGATGTAACGTAAAAGTCTCCTTCGGCAGCATTTATGACAAACTCCCTATCAGCAGGAGTAGATAACTTCCTGATGCTGATTTGCGATTGGTTAACCTCAGTTGAGATGTTTGTATTCTGCTGTGCATCTATTCTTATCCTGATGTAATCGTTAGCAGTATGCTGATAGATGAAAGAGGCAGAAAGACCTGAACCACCGGAAGCCTCTCTTGTGTAGACCTGTGACCTTGACTGTGTGATAGTTGTGAGGTTAGAAGAAAAGGAATCGTTGCTCGCAGTCTGAGCGAAGGCGAATATCCTTGTTCTGTCAGCCCCAGTGCTACCATCATCATTAATGGGAAGGCTGTAAGAAACCTCATAGTATCCAGCATCAACGATTCTGATATGTCCATCAGCACCTTTCGATGCGTTGCCTGAAGGGTCTAATACCTCAGTATCGAATGGTATGGTTCGCTCTGTTAGGTCTACATCGGTGTTTCCACTGTCCATATACACAACAGGTTTCGACCCGTCACTCTCTGCACTACTTCCTCCACCACCTGCGTTTGCATCTACATACGCCTTGACAGATTGTTGTGTCGGTACTCTTGAAGCGGAGTTTGAAGCCATGTTGTCTTCGTCAATTGCTGCAAGGACTGAGTTACCTGCTACTAGCAAATCGTTGAAGTGTCCTTCTGACCATCGCTTTCCATCTTGTCCAAGTGCAACAACTCCATTACCACCCGGTCTGATTATAGTATCTTGAATTATGAACTGAACAGTGTTGTCTATCGCAAAAGACATGTAATTATCAGTTCCAAAATCAATGTAGGCATCGGATGCTCCATAACCTACTTTCAACGAGGAGTTCAGAATAGAAGCAATACCTGTTTGTGCCTCTGTTATCGCAATGTCATTTGCATTAGCGGTTATACCAGTTCCACCAATTACATTGAGTGTAGCAGAACCACTTGATGCTCCACCAGTTAAACCAGTACCTGCTACAACTGCGGTAATATCACCACTACCACCTGCACTAGCAACAAGGTCAATTGTACCATCAGCATCCTGATACGTTGCAGTAATGTTAGTCTCAGTGTTACTAGAGAACATCGCACCTACGATATCTTGCACTTGTTCAGTAGTAAGATTACTATCTGTATCAGTAGTATAGCCATAAGCCTCAATCTTCTCCTTGATTGCTTGAGAAGTCATTAGGGAAGTGTCATTATCGGAGAAAGAAGTGTTGATTGTAGTGACTCTAGCACCAGTTCCAATCCGCAATCCTGAATCACTGATATCGATTCTAGAACTTCCTCCCGTTTGGAATTCCTGAGTATCAGTACCGAAGATTAGTCTGTTTTGTCCAGTCTGCCCTGCGTGTGCTAAGGCGTAAGCAACTGCGATACTACCGTCAACGTGTAATTCTGTTTCAGGAGTAGTAGTACCTATTCCGACATTACCATTAGTAGTCAAGATTGACAAACGTGCTATCGAATTATCTGTATAATCTTCTGCGGCATTGTAACTGGACATGGGGCTGCTTGTTCCTGCGGATAATTCTAACCTGCCTCTTCCATACGCATCAGTAGCGACAAACCTAACGCCAGCACCTATCCTACTACCTGTCTGTCCCGATGAGTCCTCGTTATTGTAGAACAACAGAGAGCCTATCTTGTCATCAGCAGCATAATCAGCATCTCTAGCATTGAGTAAGATAGTGGGGTTATTGGTAGCAGTGACATCAAGTAACGCTCTAGGAGTAGTAGTACCCATTCCGACTTTGCCATCCTCATCAATCGTCATTCTGACTGATGGAGAACCACTACCATCTGCATCTGTTCTGAATTGTAAGTAGCCACCACGACCTGAGCCATTTGACAGGGCATCTATCGTAGCACCTACACCAGCACCTGATGAATCTGCATTATAGAACTCAATCCCGCCGAAGATAGTATCACTGGGATAGGATGTGTTCGTGCTTGATAGTCGTAGATATGCTGCGCCTGTGCCTTGTTCTGTAATCTCAAGTAATCTATCAGGACTAGTAGTGCCTATTCCAACCGCATTTGCACTAGCATCAGAGAAGAAATTTGTCGAACCATCGTCTGATTTAATCAGCACATCCACGTTTCTCTCGGAGTTGTTGAATGTGATTTGGTTCGATGCAATTCGTAGGTTCTCTCTTGGACTTCCCATTTCATACAGTTTGAATTGGAATGCGGCATTTTCAGTAGCATCGGTTTCATCTTCAATGAAGGTTATGATTTCACCATAAGTCACTTTCTCATCATTGTCATTCTCGCCTGTGAACTTGATATTACCGATAACATCGTTCACGGCGGGAGAAGCAGAATGCCTATACAAGTCGAATGTAGGTGCGGAGGCATTACCCGCCTCTGTTGATTCTAGCAACAACAACGTGCCGGTTGCGGTGCTTTTGACATGAAGTGGTGCATCAGGACTCGTAGTGCCTATTCCGACATCACCATCACTCTTGACTGTAAGATGGGGTGTGGATAAAGTTCCACTAGAACCGCCTCTTATGTTGACATCGCCGTGTGCGTTATGAAGACCAAGTGTGTTCGGTGTACCTTGCCAATTGATGCCTACATCATGGTCAGTAGTGCCACCAGCATTGGTTAGTTGAATCATGTAGTAATCTGCATCTTGGTCTTCCACTAAGAATGTCCCATCAGTCCTTGTGTTTCCTTGAACGTGTAGTTTTTCTTTGGGGTCTGATTCATTTATACCGACATCCTTAGTTAAGTGAGTCCTGTTCCAATAGAACTGTGCATGAGTTTGGTTGTATCTCATTATCCTTATATCGTTATCAGTGGTTGTTCCTATTGGGACTGGGTTCGGGTCATCGAATGCCTTAGAGAAAGTCCACCTCAAACCACCTGCAACATCAAGGAGAACAGTATCCTCAGTCACTCCTGTTCCAGCAGGGTCATCTGTTTCCTCCCTCGTTATCTTCAAAGTACCATTCATTATCTCTAATGCTTCATCAGGACTCGTAGTGCCTATTCCTACTTTACCATCTTGTAAAATACTCATGGCTTCAATGGCAGTTCCTTGTTGGTTATCCATGAACATAGCATATCTATTACCTGTTCCACTACCACTACCCATGTACTTCATTGAGAAACCGTATTGACCGCTATCACTTTCTCCACTGTTGTTGTTTTGCTCCCCATCTATTCTAAGCAAAGTAATGTCATTACTATTTCCACCTGCTCCTATTCTAATAGCCGTTCCCGCATTGGATGAAATAGTAGGTAATATTCTAACTGAACCACTTTGAACATCTAACTTATATTCGGGACTCGTAGTGCCTATTCCGACCTTACCATCATACGTGACTCTCATCTTTTCAGTAGGTGCGGCATTTGCTGAATTTGTTCCTCTAGTGTTAATTCTAAAATCTGCTCTATTGTCACCTGTGCCATTTTCTTCTGCACTTAAACTAACACTAGGAACTGTATCACTGCTGAAGTGCGAAAGACCGAGATGTGCAATGCCTTCGACAGAACCACTTGTTCCACCTGCGGTTGTGAATAAAGCAACGACTTCATCATTAGCCCCACCTTGAACATGAAGTGCAGCATCGGGAGAAGTAGTGCCTATCCCAAGTCTAGTGTTAGTTCCATCAATTGTTAGAACATCATTGCCAGCAGATGTGAATGTCATCGAGTCATCGCCTATGACTATCTGCTCACTTGATTCTTGGTTTCTTCTTATGGAGAAATCACCGTTGTAGGATGCTATTGCATTCTCACCAATAACCAAGTCACGATTGAAGTAAAACCTAGTTCTGTCTGTGCTGATATGAGCAAACCCTGAGTTCTGTGGCCCGAACTCGATGTATCCGTTTTGATTGACTACCTTCAGTGACCTTCCTGTTCCCTTTGAATCGGCAACCCAACCGTCAATTGACTCATCATACAGGAAAGTCGGATTAGTGGCTGTTCCTCTGTCTATCTCTATTCCTGATGTTCCTGCTGTTATACCTGCTCCTGTTTCACCATCGTTCAATACTATTGTATTGTCTTCGACATTGAGATTATCAGTGTCTAATGTAGTAGTAGTCCCACTAACAGTTAAATTACCACTAACCACTAGATTGTTCGCTACTGTTGTTTGAGCATCTGCTACTGTTAGTCTTGTCGTGCCTTGTGTCTTGAGGTTTATGGGCGAAGAAGCGTTTGAAGTAATGATGTCCAAGTTTGTTCCTGCTGTGTAGAACCTAACATCATAGTCATCGGAGAATGGGTTCTTCATATCTATGAAAGCACCATTAGGCCCACCCATCTCAATAGAACCAAAATCAGTGCTTTCGATGTTGAGTCTTGTTCCATGTAAATGAGCAGATGCCTTGATGTCACCAACCACATGAAGTGCTTCATCAGGAGTTGTAGTACCTATTCCAACTCTTTGTTCACTACCATCGAATCTGACGTATTCAGTGCTGCCTACCTTTACGATTAAATCATTATCAGGCTCTAATTCTATATGCCCATCTGAGCCTATGTGCAAATCCTCGGATGAATCTGTATCTGCATAGATGTAGGTGTCTGTGGAATCGAAGTATATTTTCTTATTTTCACCCATAGACAGGTCGCTTCCAACTATCACCTTGTCATTGACAGCATCCAAGTCAAGCATCTTGACATGAGCAGAACCATTGTGGGCATACAACTCCAAGTTGTCAGAATTGTTGTATGTCTTGATGTAGCCCGGTCCTGAGCCATAGCCGAGGAATAGGCCATTCATGGTGGCAAAGCCATCAGCAGTAAGTAATGCTGAACCTGCTTGGTTAACATTTCCAACGCTTATCGAACCAGTGTATTTCACGTTGTCATCGGTCTGTGTTCCGAATACTATGTCTCCACCTAAGTCTGAGTTCAGTGCAGATACTACCTGTGCATTGGATAGTTGGGTGTTAGTATCCGTTGGTGTCTCCCAAGCAACTCCGCTTCCTGTTGAAGTTAATACTTGTCCGTCACTACCTTGACCACCATTTATCTTGAAGTTCTCAGAATCAACTAAACCAAAGTAAGAATTTTTGAACTTGAGAGATGAAGTTCCTAAATCCACATCGTTATCAACGGGCGGATAAACTGCACCATCTGTAATGTAAATTTGGTCATCACCATTTGCTCTGAGTCTTAATTGATTGGACGAATGCATATAGGTGATTCCGCCAGCAATCGAATTAGAGGAATTAAAGAAAAAGATAGCATCGTTATTCACATTTCCATTACTATCCCTTTTGAAATTAAGACGACCATACAAAGAAGAAATATCTATGTCTCCTGTTTCATCAAGCGTTCCTGTTATTGTTGGGGTTGCTATTGTCGGTGAAGTCAGCGTTTTGTTAGTGAGGGTTTGAGTTCCTGTAAGCGTAGCAACTGTCGAATCAATGGCTAGAGTTATGTTTCCACTTGAACCACTATTTGCCCCACCAATACCTGTTCCAGTTGTAATTGTCTGATTGTTCTGTCCACCTGCACCTGCTGCAACCCAAGTAAAACCACCTGATGTAGAATCAAAACTTAGTAGATAGTTATCAACAGCAGTGTTTGTTGCTTTTAGATTCGCTTCATCTATTACGTTGTCTGCTATGACAGTAGCACCATCAGCAGTAGATGTTACTTCTCCACTATGATTGGGATGAACATAATTATTTGCTGATGTTGCGATACCATCTAATTTACTTTTGAGAGCATTAGTGAAGTTGTTTTGGGTTAAACCGCCATCTCCTACTGTATACTCGGTATTTGGTGTTGTGACTGAGCCTCCTAGTGATATAGCAGCACCGTTAATTGTTATCGATGGGTTTGCTAATTTAGCATTAGTAATAGAGGGTATTCTATTGATGTTGAGAGTTCCTGTCCCTATCTTAGATGCATCCAAACTAGGAATATGAGATGCAGATAAGTTGGCTGTGATATCACCAGCAGAAGATAGTGCTATTCCGCCCGAAGCAGATACTGCTACTGTTCCGTCTGCATTAGGTAAGAGAATTGTTTTATCGTCTCCACTTACTGTTCCTCCTTTTAATGTAATTTCAGTTGCCGCATTGCCCGCACCTTCAAAGACAACACCATTACTTGTTGATACAGTCTCTACATTGTTAGTAGTAACAGTACCCGTTACAGTCAAACTTCCTGCTACGGACATGTCATTGTTTACAGTGATAGTTCCACTGCTGGATGTTCCAAGTGAATAATTAGCGACATCGTTCAGCAAGGCAGTTATCTCGGCTGCTGTTTGGTCATCGGTAGCGTCTGAGTCTCCTGTGAAACCTAAGTTCGCTAGTGTTAGTGTCCTAGTGGAAATCGAAGCGTTTGCGTCTGTGACATGTCCTAGTGTGTCAGTAGTCACATTGAAGTCCAAGTCTGATATGACCGTTGCACCTGTCAATAGCCCTGTATCGATGTTTATGTCATCTCCATCATGAGTTGGATGAGAGTAGACAGTATCCGTTTGGTGAGTATCAATCATACTATGAATATCAGCAGGGGTAAATCTTCTAACAGCCGTTACAGTTCCATCTGTTCTTTCTTGTGAAGAAACTGCTGAAACTTGACTGTTGTATGCAGTTTCTACTTGTGCATTACTCAACTGTGTGTTAGTGTCACCAGTTCCTGTTATCGTTACTGCACCTGTTGCACCACTAATCGATATATTGCTTCCAGCGACAATAGAAGTAACACCATTGTTTGTTGATATATAGTCGAATACTGCATCACCAGTAACTAAGTTAGCATTGCCATTAGCAATAGACCCTGATGTTGCTGCTATCGTTGAATTGAATGTCAGAGAACCATCATCATTGACTTCGATTGTCTTTTTTGTATCATTAGCACCAGTGACTTCTATCTTTGGTTTTGCTGTATTCCCAGTGTTAGGTGTAATTAGAATGTCCTTGTCTGAGTTACCCATTAGTATTCAACCTCCATCTTTCCAACATCCTTTCTCTCACCATGAATCAGATAGAAACAGTCAATGCCCTCGTCTGCTGCGTTTGCTACGAACACACGGTTGTCTTCTATCTTTTCCACATATAACATTTGGAAGTCACCATTAGCAGTAAGTTGAACGCTAATTGTATCCTCATCAACTAACTCTGTCCAATACTCAGGAAGAGCAATCGACACACCCATATTGTCGCTACCTGTTATTCTACCTCTATGATATACACCATGTTCCGGTCCTTCAAGAGAACCGTGTTGTAGTGTCTTACCTTCTTGTGTTGGGTGTGGAATAACGAAAGACTTGGTTTGTGCAGCAAACGAGCCTTCAACTTGTAGTTTGTATCCGGGGGTTGCTGTACCAATACCAACACGGTTGTTTGTGCTGTCTATCTTGAATGTGTTAGTGTCTACTGTGACATCTCCTGATACAGTTAGAGAGGATAGTGTTCCAACGCTTGTTATTCCTGATTGTGCAGCATTTACGTTCAGTGTGTCTCCACTCAGAGTCAAACCAGTTCCAGCAGTTAGGTTTGTGTCGTCTGAGATGTCTATCTGACCTAGTGTAATTGCTTGACCGCTTATGCTCAGATAGTCATGACTGCTAGTAACAAGTGTGACATCCGTTGAGACCTGTGTTCCAGCAGCATCTACTCCTAACGCAGTTCTTGCAGCAGCCGCACTTGTAGCACCAGTTCCTCCGCTTGAGATTGGTATTGTTCCACCAGTTATTTGTTGTCCACTTAATGATAGATAATTTGTGTTTGCAAGAGTTACAGGAACTGAATTATCTGTTCCTGCTACATCCACATTCAAGTTAGTTCTAGCATTGGATTGCTCTGTTCCACTAAGTCCTTGTGAAGCAGTATCTACTCTGAGTCTGTTTCCTAATGCAGTGGTAACTGTTGCAGAGAAAGTAGCATCGTCATTTATTGCTGCTGCTAGTTCATTGAGTGTATTCAATGCACCCGGAGCAGAGTCAACTAATCCCGCTACTTCGGTATCCACATAAGCCTTGATTGATTGTTGAGTAGCAAGATGCGTTGCAGAATTAGAAGTCATATCATCTTCATCTTTTACTGGTACTGTCAATTCAACGGTATCACTAGAAGTGTCATAGGTTGAAGTGATAAATGTCTCAGTATTTCCTGTGAACATACCACCTGCGAAGTCACGAACCTGTGCTTGAGATAGTTGTGTATCTGTATTCGCAAGGGTTTCTGATGCGGTTGATACACTTGTGACATGACCGTTTGAATCAAATTCTAAGTTCTGTATGTATGTTCTTCCTGAGTTACTTGTGTTGCTTGCAGCCCCACTAATAGTTGGGTGTGCAGTGAGGTATGTGCTTGCATCAATAGTGTAAGTACCTGCGCCTGTTCTTTTCATCAAGCCATTGCTAGTGAAGTCTCCATCCATTATCGCTCCGGCTGCTGCTACATTTGTCGCATCTGTGACATCAGCAGATGATTCAATATTGTCTAATTTTGCTCCATCAACTGAGAGGTCTCTACCATCGAATTGTTGTGTAGAGTTGAAAGTTATGTTACCTGACATTGTTCCGCCTGATTTTGGTAGGGCTGCGTCAGCAGTCGTTCCTTGTGCAGCAGTGGCATAATCAGAGGAATCGAATGCTTTTACTTCCGATAGATTAGTTATCTCACTATCCATCAACGCACCTGCGGCTGTGACATTAGCAGTGTCAGTTACATCTGCTGATGTTTCGATTCCTGATAGTTTAGTTCTCTCTGATGATGAGATTACTATTCCACTACCTAAGTCAGTCAACCCACTTATTTTATCAACAGTTACTGCATCATCAGCAATTCTAGCCGTAGGAAATGTTCCTGAAGTAATCTTACTAGCAGCAAGACTCGGTATTCTAGCAGTGCTGAAACTACCTGCGGTTATCTTCGATGCATTTAGATTCGGTATTCTAGTGGTTGTGAAAGTCCCTGCTGTTATCTTGGATGCGTTCAAAGTAGGAATGTCGGATTGTGAAAGACCATCATCTAGAATGTTTATTTCAGCAAGTGTAGCAGTTATCCCTAGATTTGTTAGTGCATTACTTTGCTCTGTTGCTGATATGGTTTGATTGTTGATATCTATCCTTAGCCTGTTTCCTAGTGCAGTGGTAATACCAGTAATATCACTGTCATTTGTTTGCAAGGCAGTGGCTAATTCTCCTAATGTGTCTAAAGTACCCGGAGCAGAGTTGACTAAATCTGATACTTTGTTCTCAACGAAAGTCTTGATAGACTGCTGGCTGGCTACCTTAGTCGCAGAATTAGAGACCATGTTATCTTCATCTAGCAAGTCAGATGAGATTGAGTAGTTGTTAGCACTAGTAGCGATACCGTTTAGTTTCGTGTGGTCTGCGTCTGTGAATACATTGGAGTCAGTTGCTGCTTCAACAAGTGTTCGTATTTCAGATGCGGTTTGGTCTGCGGTTGCACCTGTCTCAATAGCATTCAACTTGGTATGGTCATCATCAGTGAATACGTTTGAATTAGAGGCAGATTCAACTAGAGTTCTAATTTCTGCGGCAGTTTGGTCAGCAGTAGCAGCAGTTTCAATCCCTGCTAGTTTGTCAAACTGGTCATCAGTCATCAACCCATGAGCAGATGTTGTTGCATCAGGTATAGTAGCAGTAACTGTGGTAGCATCTGTTTTTGTTATGGTTAGCGTATTTCCACTGAATGCTACTGAACTTATTGGCTTACTTACTGAATCAATTGTCAGTCCCAAATCATTTCTTGAAATTGTAATGTCTCCTACACCTTGGATACCAATGGTTGTTCTTGAGCCATCTATACCATCGAGTGCAAGTTTCTTAGCATTCGATGTAGCACCATCAATAGCACTCAATGTATACTGCGTATCAATAGCATCGAATATCTGAACATCCACATATGACTTTACAGCAGTTGTAGTTGGGATGGATGTGTTATGTCCACCTATGTTTGTCAAACTCGTATCTAACCCGCTTACATCTGACAAGTCTGAGATGCTTGAAGATGTTGACAGGTAACTACCAGCCGCTTGTTTTGTATCTAGTTGAGTCTGTATGGATGATGTCACCCCATTTAGATGACTAATTTCAGCAGAAGATACTCCTGTCACTCCATCTAGTATGTTTATCTCTGAGGCAGAAGCAGTTACACTTAGGTCAGTAAGACTCTCTATCTTTGCATTCAAGGCTGCTGTGAGGCCAGTTACCTTACCTTGTGCAATAGCCAAAAGTTTGTCATTTGCAATAGAGCCAGCCAATTGTGCGTTTGTTATTCCTCCTGATTTTACACTAACTGCTCCACTGCTAACATCAAAATCAGAACTAGCGAAAGACGCTACTCCCTTGTTTGATGCAGTTGCATCTTCAGCATCTATCGTTAATTCACCAGTTGCATCATTGTAGGTGGTTGTTATTCCCTCACCGTCAATAAGCAAGGCGTTTACTCTGTCATCTACTCTTTCATCCGTATAGTACAGGTTTGAGCCTTCTGCTACGTTTGCAGTTGTGAGAGTGATACTGTTACCTAGAGCAACGGTACTTCCATTGATTGTTACAGATGAGTTTGCTAGTTTTGCATTGGCAATACTTCCTGCTAAATGTGCATTTGTGACATTTCCATCTCTATTAGTAACATTGCTAGTCCAATCAGCACCAGCAGTTGCTCCTGTTGCTATACCTGCCAACTTGGTGTTCAGTGCTGAAGTGAAGTTGATATCGGATTGAGTATCAGCAGACAGCACTCCTGTACCTGAATTCATGGTTAGGTTACTACCTACCTTTATTCCACCTAATGTCGAGGCACTGGCATGTTGTAGGATGAAATTGTTTGCATCAGCAGCAACACCATCCAATTTACTCTTCAGGCTGTCAGTGAAGTTGTTCTGTGATAGGCCACCATCACCGACTGAGTATTGAGTGTCAGTAACTGTCTCAGTAGCAACTGCCACACCAACAACGTGACCATTGGAATCGAATGTCAGATTCTGAATGTAGGTTCTACCTGTGTTAGTGGTGTTGGATTGTGCGTTGGATATAGTGGGGTGAGCAGTCAGGAAACCTGAGTTAGAATTACTGTAATTGGATAAGTCAGTATCAACATTCAGAGTATCTCCTGATAGTGATATGTTAGTTCCTGCTACTAGATTCGTATCATCTGATATGTCTATTTCACCTACTGTGATTTGCTGACCATTCAAAGTCAGGTAATTTCTGCTTCCTGTTAGAGTAACATTTGTTGAATTGTCTGTTCCAGCAGTATCCACATTCAGAAATGTTCTAGCAGCAGATGTGGAGATTGTCTCTATACCACCTGTACCATTTGTAGTTCTACCTAGAAGTACGCCTGATGCTACATCCTGAACCTTGTCGAATGTAACTGCATTGTCTGCAATTCTAGACGTGGAGAATGTACCACTCGTTATCTTACTAGTTGCTATGTTAGGTATTCTAGCGACAGCGAATGTACCACTCGTTATCTTAGAAGCGGGAAGACTTGGTAGATTCGACTCACTTATCTTGGAGAATATATTGTTTAAGGTAGTTTTTCTTAGAGTTCCATTGTCATTAAACATCAGATGGTCATTGTCTTTGTCTATGCCATTCTCAACGCTTAACTCGCTAATATCTACGTTTATTGTAGCACCTGAGTTTGATAGGCCAGTCCCAAACGTCAATGTTGCTTGTTTTCCTGCTAGGTCTGATGTTAGGTTGCTTATCTTAGATTGAGAAATACTACCCGCTAGTTTTGCATTTGTTACTGCACTATCGACTATTACAGCAGTTCCTACTGCATTGTTAGCCATTAAAGCAGCAGTGATTTGGTCATCTGCGATATGAGCAGTCAGGACAGCATCATTTGCTATCTTAGCACTAATCACTGCATTATTTGCTATCTTAGCAGAGGTAACGCCTTGATTCGCTATCTTATCAGTAGTGATATTTAGGTTAGCAATCTTAGCGGTTTCAACGGCTGAACCAGCAAGTTCCTCAGTATCTACAACTCCTGCTGCAAGACTGGTAGCCAATGCAACATTTCCAGTGCCATCAAAAGATACAGCACTAGCAGTTACATCTCCTGATATCGAGAAGTTTCTAGCATTAGCCAAAGCAGTAGCAGAGGAAACAGTCCCAGTTAGATTACCAATGAATGTTCCTGCAACGAATGTCTCAGAACCTACTGTCCATCTTCCTGCACTCTCATCCCAAACCAGCGTCTTATTAGACTGGCTTCCTCTTTCTACCTCTATCCCTGCATCTTCAGATGCTGGTGGTGTACCTGTCAAATCTGAGTTTAGGGTGATTATCCTATCTCCTATGTTGACGTTGTTTGAATCAATTGTAGTTGTAGTTCCACTGATAGTCAAATCTCCTGCTACTGTAAGATTACCAGCAACAGTAGTAGAATCGTTACTCTCCCCTAGAGTGAAATTACCTAAGTCTCCACCTAGAGCAGCCTTGACATTAGCAGTACCAGTGACATCGGCATTGTTTGCTACATTAATCAAAGTTCTCAATTGGGTTGGAGTTATTGCTTGAACATCTCCTGAACCACTTGCTATTCTTGCAAGTATTCTATCTTGGGCAATATCAGTAATCTTATCCAGTGTTACTGCTCCACTTGCCAAGTCTCCCGACACTATTGTACCATTTGCAATCTTTGCTGAAGTAACAGCGTTGTCATTTATCTTGGCATTAGTAACAGCGTTATCAGATATGTGACCTGTTGCAATTGAAACTTCAGATACTTGCCCTGAAGCACTTCCAGTTCCAATCAACTTGAATGCAGCAGATAGGTCTTGCATCTTTGCGAAGGTAACTGCATCATCTTCAATCTTAATAGTTGATACTGAATTGCTTGCTAGTTTAGGTTCAGTTACTGCACCTGCTGCTAGACTACCTGCTACTAAGTTAGATATGTCAGAAGTCAAAGCAATAGTACCGCTTGCTGAAGGAAGGGTTAGTGAGTATGCAGTGGAACTAGGGGTGTGAGTTAGAGTTCCCTCTTTGTTTATTCTAAGTCTCTCAGTTCCTGCATTTATTGCTGAAAACTCTCTGATTGATTGCTCATAACCTAGATATTGATGCTTTCTAGTAGTTACATTTGCAGAAGAAGCAGCGTCTATCTTTGCAACTATGATTGGTATATCTCCACCTTTCAACTCTGCAACAGTGGCAGATGTGTTTCTAAGAGCATGACCAGTTACAGTGCCGGGTCTCCACTTCAATGTATTAGCCGTCTCACCGCTTTCTGTTCCATCACATACTACGATAACACCATACCAATCAGAAGAACCACTTTGTATTGTTCCAGTAGTTGTATCTAAGTTAGCACCTGAAACAGAGACAAGTTTACCGTTTCTCAAAACCTTACCTGCACCAACAATAAATCTAGTTGTACCACTGTTTGTAGATTGTGTTAGGTCAAAGCCATCTATTCCTCTGTTCTCACCAGTAGCCGCTTGAAGTGCTTTAATGACACCACTATGAATGTTGTCAACACCATCTTTCAGTTGTGCTACACTGGTGTCCATTCCACTGATTATTCCTATATTTGATGTCATTAATTACCCACCTCTATCCGTACTTGAAATGAAACTACGTCACTTGCTCCAACTACTCCGGTGTTTGTGAAGGTGACTCGGCTCAATAAAATACCGTTAGGTGGGGTCGTTCCATTGCTCTCACCTGTTCCTGTTTTGAATATGCCTAGTTCAGATATTCCTGAAGATGGAATCTCCGCACCAGTAAAGGAAACGTTGTATATCAAGGAAGTACCAACAACATCCGGTATTTGTCCTACCTTCATTCTGACGAAACTGTTCAACCCAGTTGACTGCACAGAAGTTGTATCGCCACCATTTCCTACTGCTACCACTCTATACGTGGCTGCTATGTGATTCGCTATCTGATTCGCTCCTGTGTTTACTACTGTCATCTTTAATCCTCACTATCATACTTTACTAATACGCCTATTGATTGCCTACTAAACCCAACCTCTGTTCCACTGCTGTCTAGTTCCGCTATTGCATCTTCCGTTGCACCATCATCAAAGAAACCTACCTTTGCTCCAAAACCAACATTGGATGCTGCACCTGTTCCTGAGATTGCATATGTCACATTGGTTACTCTAACACCCAAAGTATCCTTTAGAAGTGTCTCACCAGTTACTGAGATACTGTTCTTGCCAAAAGTAGTGGATGTGTTTTCTCTTTGTCCAGTACCAAGTTCTGACAATCTCTCAGCGATTGTTTTACTGAATGTTCCAACCGTCATGGTTATTTGACTTGTGAGGACATTCTCTATTTCAAATATCACATACTGTCCACTTGGTATGGATTGTGCAGGGAAGTCTAACTCCACTATATCTCCTGCCTCTAGAACCTCAAGTCCTTTTCTCTCTAACTGTAACTTTATCTTCCTACTGTCTTGACTATGTAGTTCCAATAACTCATTCGCCTTGACCTTTGCATCCTCGCTGTTCTTTATTGTTGAGTCAACGAATGTCAGTTCCGTACCTTCCTCGTCAATCTGTGCAGTTGCACTTATTCTATCTCCTACGACAGTTACCTTGTTTGCCTTGGCAAATAACTCTGCATTGGTGTCTATTTTGAAAATTCTATTATTCTTGTAGTTTATCTTCTTCTTAGTCAATCCACTTGTTACTCTCAATTTCCTGAAATCAACATGCTTACCTCTGACATTGAAATCCATCTCCTTCTTGCTTGCCAGTGTATTCATGGCATCAAATGCAGATACCTCGGTGAAGTTGTTAGTGGCTATGAAGGTCTTCTTCTCTCTCTTTATCAGTTCGTCATTTACCAATGGAGTATACCAAAGGTCGATATCAGTGTCAGTGTGAACGTCATTGAATGTTATATTGCTACCTGAGACTCCGTTAGTGGCTACCTTACCCAGTGGTAGTCCTTTGTGTGTGTATAGTATGTCACCATCACTAACCCCAATGACATCCTTTTTGCAAGTTACTATGTTGTTACTAACGCTACTGACTATGTTTCCTGTGAATATTGACTGGGTTTGAATCGTGTCTGTTGTCATACCTGCACTCTTTGCTATTCTATCAATCTCGGTCTCTACTTCAGAACCAATGGTCATTCTTGCTCCTATATGGCAAAACGATATGTTATCCAAGTCAGGCTTCCTGTCTAGTTCTAGGTTGATTATCTCACCAAAGGACACAACGCCGTTTCCTGTCAATGTTCCCTCAAAGGTAAGTTTTCTCTCATCGAATCTAACTCCGCCTGTTCGTGACTTTGGTGTTATCGAGGCAGTTACTAGTTTCCTCTGATTGTTGACTCCATCTGTGATGAAGCAGTCGAAGGTATCTCCATCTACAAATGGTAGGTTGGTAGATGAGAGACTTGCTAATGCAGGTACTAATGAGTGGTTATCACTTGAAGGTGGTGCTACATCTAAGTTCATCAAAACGTATGCACTGTATACTCCTTCAGTCATGTTCTGTCTAGTTGAGAAACTTTGTTGGTTGTTGCCTCTTTGACCTGTTAGGAAGGATGATGCTTCCATGCTGTAATCCAAACCAGTTCCATGTAGTCTGTTGAGTATTATCTCGTTTGGAGTATCTCTGAATGTCTTCTCAGCCAGTCTCATTAGTCTGTACTTTGGTCTCAGGCTGTGATGCTGGCTACCAACTGTTTCAACGGCAGGTATTGGGTTATCAAGGGTCAGTGTATGTGTGATAGTACCCTGACTCATGGATGTCTGATTAGTCTCATGCTTGATTATCTTAGATAGGTATGATATGTTTCCGCCTTTGGTCTTCATATGGATGAACTTATGGTCATTATTGGTGATGTCTATTCCTACACTTCCCAAGTTTCTATCAAGACCATTTTCTTCCTCTTTCTCAGATACTAGATAATGCCCAGTCAACTCAGGAACGAAAGTAACCCAAGCATGGTTGGTAGTTCCCGATGTGGTGACTGTTATCACATCTCTATCGCTGTTCAGCGAAACATCTGATGCTGATATGTCCAATAGTGGCTTTATCATCATCTGTGCCTTGTAAAGACCACCAGCATCAGCAGTAGCAGTGATGTCATTGTATGAGAAGAATCTAGCATTGTCCTTTTGACCATTCTCTGCCTCATCCAAGAAATACCTTTCAATACTAATCGTACTGTTTCCAGTTGCTTGTGATTGTCCTGAACTTCTAGTCACTGTTCCTGCCACTGCGAAAGTGACAACACCAGTGCTTCCTGATGTTGGAATCTGAAAGACTCTAACATTGTCAGTGTGCAGGTCATTCGTATTGTCAGTAACACCACCACCGAATTGTTGAGAATGTGATAGTGCAGATGCACGAAAACCATCTGCCTCATCTGTTTGTAAACCTAACATGGCACTTGTCTGAATCATGTCATCAGGAACATCCAAACCATCACTGGATGCCTTTCTTATATTTCTGAAAACAGCAACGCAGTTGTCATACACGCTAGTACCTTCAGCAAGCCCATACTTCTGCGAGGTTGTGATTGAGGTTGCAGTGAAGTTGTTACCGTGACTATTCGCTGTTTGGTCTTTCAACATTCCAGCGATAACTCTTGATGAGTTGAAGTAAGCATCTCCCCCCGTCAATGTGTGCCATGTCTCAGGTGGGTGATACGGTGATTGGTCCGACTTGTCTAACAGGCTAGTGGATGCATCATTGCTGAAAGATGAATCGAAAATCATCGGGAGATACAGGTTAGGTGCAACTGTATTTATCAAAATGCCTGACCCATTTCTCTTCAACAGTCCAAACTTGAACAGCCCAGTTTGAGACCTGTATGTTCCCTTTAGAAGATACACACTCGTAAAGTCAAGAGTAGCAACTGCGTTATCTACCTCTACCTGTGTTCTTCCTGTTGAATTGGAAAACCCATTGAATATAGGGTTATTGAATGATTCACCACCGAACTTCATTATAGGGAAGGACAGTTCTCCATAGTCCTTTATCATGTAAGCAGGAGTTGTCAGTGCAGTGGTACTGCCTGTAACGTTAATGAGATTAGTAGAGACAGTGTTCGATGAGATAGCCACGTTGCTTCCAAGGCAGACGAAAACCGCCTGACCAGTATCCTTCCTGAATATGACATCACCATTGTTGACAGTGACTGTTCCACCACCACCAAACGTAATCTTGTTATCAGTTCCATCGATGACTACATTGAGACCGTTTATGTTTTGTTGTTGTCTGAACATCTGATACTTGGAAATACTCATCTTAGTCTCATCAGGTGTTGGTAGGTCATCTGAGTCTATTGGATTGAAGTGCCAATCGTATGTGGCCTCAACTAGCCTAGCAATACCGAATCTCTTTATTTGGTCAGTTGTCTTGCTTGCAGATTTTATGGAAACTGCCTCATAGTTGGAGTCTTTTCTCTCTACAACATTCGTCTTCCCTGAGTATGAGGAATGGCTTATACTTGTATTAGACTGGCTTCCCTCACTCTCTAGCAGACATGAGAAGGAAGAGAAGTTCATTGCTCTATTTCCTATGTTGTTGTATCTCAGTTTTGAGTAGGGAAACAAGTCACCTGTTGCGAATAACTCATAGTTCTGTGCAGATGGAGAGTAGTTGAGAAGTTCTGCAATCTCAGGTTTGACCGAAGCCTCACCTCCTGTTCTAACCACTGTTTCAGTAGGTAGGGAAGTCGGGGGTGTTGCACTTCCTACGGTTGTGAAAGGACTACCAGCACTATGCCTCAACGTGTAGTTGTCATCTAGCATATTGCTGCCAAGTATGGGAGAAGTGGAGGGAGATAGTGTTGGAGAGGATGGAGCAATGCCATTCCCCTTTATCGGATAGGCAATCGCATAACCACCGATAGCCTGTGGACTTTTGCTATTGAGATATAGACCAGCATCTGATTTTGTCACTGAGCCATAACTTAGTCTTTGCAAGTCCCAATATCTGTATGTCTCCCTTGGAGTATAGAACTCATCTGCACTTGTGTAATCTAGAGTTGCTGTACCTCCGTCTTGTGCGTCTATTCTATGTATGAAACCTCCTGAGTTGAGGTTGTTGTTGACGAAGTAAAACGAGTATGATGTCCTTGCATCACTGGTGTTGTTCTCTAATCTGCCCATCACGATAGGACATCTAGGTGCGATTGATAGTGTAGCACCACCATCATCCTTGGATGAGATAGATACTACATCAAAGGTTTCTGATGTGAAACTAGGTAAGATTGAGTCCTCAATTGTAACTCCTGAGTCATTGACGGGCTTAATGATAAATGTAGAATCGTTAATCGTGACATTCTCATTCAGAGAATCGACACTAATCAGAGAACCAACATCATATCCTAAAGAGCGATTTCTTAGGTAAGAACCAGTATTCGATGTTCCTTTTAGGTTGCTAGTGCTGATAGTCCCATTGCTTGCCCTAACCAACTTCAGGCCGTCTTGGAAGACTATTCCCTTGTCACTAGTTCCCTTGAAGTCAGTGGATGAAGTTACAGAAGGATTGCTCGCTATGGCTTTGACACCTGATAGGTATGTTGTTTCAGTGAATGGGTCATAGTACAAGACTTCAGTATCAGCAGATGTTGAAAGACTAACTAAAGGCTTGTGAGTCAATGTAGTAGCAGTGGTTATTGCTGATGCCACTTCTCCAATGAACTCCATGCTGTTAGTAAACAATAACATCTTCGGTGTTACAATTGTATCCCAATCAGTTATTGCAGCGTGACTAATCACCTTATCATTAACGCCACTAACATCCATAGTTACCGTGTTAACTGCGGATACAATTGGATTCAGAGTGCTATGTAGCATATCCTCGGTATGAACCAAATCACGCTTGACTAGTTTGTTGAGTAAAGAAGACGAGTCATCCCTGCCCTCTATTATCATTGTAGATAGACCACTTTCAGTTATGTTGTCTGTGGATTCTACAATACCAGTAAATACTTCTTCTTGTAGGCTGTATGAGTTATCGTAATAGTAGAATCTCTGTATGTTCGTGTTCTGATAGAATTTCTTGTTCGGAGACTGCAACTTCACATATTCCATATTTCTATCAATGAAGTCAACGAGGTTCTCATGATGTGAAAGTGAATTGAAAGTAATTCTTGAATTGTAAAACTTGGTATTTTCCTTCTTGGTTGTAGAATCTGAAACGGACAATCGGTGATTGTCTGCATATATGACATCAGTTTCAGAGTCAAAATCCTCTGTATTTAGTACGCCTGTCCAAAATACAACCTTTGGAACTAAATTCGTAAACTCATGAACTGTTGGTCCTGAAGTGAAAGTATTCTCTGTCTTGGTCTTGCGAGCCTTTACTGTTAGGACTTGACTGCTTGAACTCTTAGCACCAAATGAGGAGACGACATAATGATAGTCTCCTATCTCTATGATTGAGTTCACTGGTAGTTTCTCAGATAATTGGTAATCATGGGATTCCTTTATCTCTGTGAAAGTTATCGTGTTTGCTCCGTTGGTCTTAGAGGCTAATACTGGTAGTTCCTTCATTGTCGTTCTATCACTAAACTTGGTATTTAGAACTCGTAATTTCTGTCCTCTGACTATTTTCTCAGGTAGAATTCCTGAATTGTTTAATGCTATCATTCTAGCAATCTTGCTCATTCTGTTTCTTGGGCTATTGACTATAATATCCGACATCGGGCTTATCTTGTCATTCCTAAAGGGTCTTGGGTCTGATGTGATGTATCTCGCAGGACCATTCAACTCTCCATCGAAGTGATTTGCGTCAACAGTAGCAGTAGTGCTGTCTTGCTCATGTCTTCTCATATTGACGAATGACTTTCCCCAAAAAGACGGATTGAAGTTGTTATCTGAGTTGTCAGTGTTTCTGAGGTTGTCTACAAGTATTGCATCCAACTTCTGTCTGCCTTTGTTCGGTATTGCTCCCTTTATTCTAGCCTCAGTTCTGAATACAACATTCTGTATTCCCCGACCTATCTTGTATGTTTGAGAACTACCCGTATCAGCACTTATAGCGATTCTAGCAAAATCCAATTGAAAGAAATTTCCAGTAATATCCTTTATGTTTCCTAAGAATACATTGCTATTGTTGAAGATGGACATGCCTTCACACAGTTTATCCGTATCACTGGAACTAGCAACTTCAAATCTAACAGAACCACTGCCTTCTTGGTATTTCGTATGTGCATCAGTATCGGTAATGGTTATGCTAGTGAGATTAGATAGCCATCTCATCCTAGTTAGTGTATGCTTTTCCATGTAGTCAAGTTGGTCATCTTGCTCAAGTCTGTCATTGTAGAAGTAGAATGTTGGCTTGCTAACAACATTCAGCACATCGTAGTTGTCAGTGCTGGCAACCACATCCCCCCTCAGACCATAACTGACAGCAACAACTGATTTATCTTCAGTTCCATCATCAAGATATTTTGCTGGTCCTTTGAATACCTCAAAATTAGTTCCTTTAGGAACTGGTACTGGATATCTAGGAGTAAACTCCAACCCATCTCCAAACTCCTCAAAACTAGTTATCGCAGTAATTCTTGCGAAATGTGGTCTAACAGATGTTTGAGTGGTAGAACTAGTATCCTGTATTATAGACGGGTTTAGAATGATAAAGTAATCGTAGTTATCTATGTCTATCCCTAGAGTGTCTGTTGCAGGAGAATCAATCGTAGAATATACGAATTTTCTATTTGTGTCTCCACTTGCTTTAGGGTCATAGACCTTTATCTTGAATGGTGCAGAACTGTCTCTTGCAGTTCCATAGTCTGTGATAGTTGTATTTACTGGTAGTATTCTATTTCCTATCTGTGAGTTTGAGTCGTTGGATATACTAGAGTCATGTGGTCCTTTCCTTATTTCTGTGAAGATAACCGAGGGAACTGAGGTAACAGATGATGTTGTGGTTTCAGATGTAACATGTGTCGTCTTGAGTATGGGATTTACAGCAACATCCCTGAATGCTGTCCCATTGCTAAACTCAGATAATATGTTATCATAGTTTGAACCAGCATCAGCGATGTTCTTCTGAGAGGACATCGGATAGGTGAAAGTTCCATTTGCCTTAACCATCTCACTCACCAAAAGTATAGTAGAACAAAGTATCACCGAAGTTTGGTGTTAACGTGGATATAGTAGAGCAGGGCTGAAGTCCCTTATGCATGGAAACTTCGTACAACTCGCCCATGAATTGAGTATTCGTGTTTGAACCATCCTGTCCTATGTAGCAATCCACATCATCAAACTCAAAGTTTTCAATATCAAGTTTCTTTCTCTGAACTAATATATTGTTGATGTAGATAGACACATTTCTCTTATCAAACGTGCAAGACACTTTGTTCAACTGCTCAATATACATTGCCTCTTTCGGCTGTGATACATACATGGTTGAGGTGATAGGCGTAGCGGGTGAAGCAGTTAGAGTAATGTTGTTGACACTCACTGATGAAACTGTTCCAACTAATACACCTGCATTGTTGAAGACCTTATTACCAGCACCAACATCATCAGCCTCACCTGAACTGACGGTAAACGCATTACCACTACCACCACTAAATGAAGATAAAGTAATCTGTGAGTTCATGTTAGATGTACTAGTCAATGCATGGCTTCCAGTTGATGCTGTTGCTGAAACCGTCACTACATTACTACTTGAGGATGCATTCATTGCAGGGCTGAACTGAGCATGACCATTTGCACTGGCTATTGCATTTCTAAGGTTAGTTGCAGTATTAGTTGTACTACTAGTATCATTGAGGAAGTATATGACACCACTGTTCTCAGTTCCAGTAGAACCTGTGCTTTCACCATTGTCTCCCTTACTAGGCTTATATCTTACTACATTTCCAGCAGAGTCGGTCAAAGTGATGAAAGCAGTTGGAGTAACTGCGGAAGAACCTGCAACGAAATCAGAAAAAGGACTGCTGCCAATTGTCACTACTGAGTTATAGTGACTGGTTTTCTGTACTACTTGACTACTTTGTACTCCTGTTGCGGGTGAAGTTATCGTCACTCTATCAGTATTGCTTCCTGATGAGGGTGATGTAGCAACAGTGCTTGGAAATTGACTATGTGAACCGAATGCGGTATTGATAGCAGCAGCCAATTGATTAGCAGTGACGTTTTTGTTTCCTCCTTGTATGACCCTATATACAGTTTCTCCATTTGATGTTGTCGTAGTGCCATTTGACCCACTTGAGAAGAACTTGAATCTTCTAGTTATAAGTTGCCCACTGCTTCCTCGCATACGGATTGTCATCTTCGCAGGAACAGTTGTCGCACCCACAGCATTTGTTCCTCCTGAGAAAACACTGGCAGTTAGTTTACCGCCATTTGCAATAGTAGAACCAATTACAGGGCCAGTGTTAGGAGTAGTGCTATGGTTTCCTGCTGTTCCAGTGGCATCTTGCATCAACGAAATACTTCCTGTAACACCAGTGGTATTGAGTGTTGCAGCAGTAATATCCAATCCTGAACTTGGGTTGCTTCCAGTACCGTTGAATATGTTGATTGCGTGGGTTAACATGAATCTAAAATGTTGACTATTACCACTAGAAGTTAGCCCCACTTCAGGAACAAATACATCAGTCGAGGTATATCCCGCTTCGGTTAATGTATCGACTACAAAACTACCACCCGTCATGCCCGCCATACCATTTAAGTCCGATGCTCTTGCACTAGCCCCTTGCATCTCATTAGGAAAACCATTACTGGAAGAATTATCAATGTAAAAGAATCTATATGTTTTATTTGCACTAGTTCCTGAACCTGTTTGTCTGTTCCTTAAAATGATAGCATTATTGTCACTAGGAGCAGTGCTTGCTGTTATCGGAGTAGGACTCCAACCACTGCTGAACGTTATTGACCCGTTTGCATTAGTTGCTGCTGAACCACTGACATCCATCGCTCCCGTAACGCTAGATGGTTGGTTCGCCACAGTTATTGTCGCTGTTCCAAGTGTGGCGGAAACAGCCGCAGTGTTAGTGAAGGAAGCAAGATTTCCACCTATTGTAATTGTGGCTTGCTCAAATGCAGTAGTAGCAGTAGTGCTTAATTGAGTCTTATCTGAGGACAACCCACCATTTTCATAGAATCCCCCACTGTCATAGTATCCCTTCAGACGATTTGAGGATGTTATCAAAGCATTATCACTCTCAATCGTATGGGTTTTAGTTCCTGAAATTAACTTGCATACCAGTTTGTACTCTGCTGGTTGATTGAAGTTAGAGGAAGTTGTGTTCTCCAAGTAGAATTGAAAGTATGGGTTGTGGAACAACATCATCTTGTGAGTGTTCCTACCTGAACCGAAGTAACTTACACTCTGATAGTCTGAAGTTGTATCTGCATGGTCATCCAACGATAGGTTTGGGCTTGGCGGTGTTTTGGTGCTATCCAACCTTCCTAGACCACTTGTTCTGTGTCCAATTCCATTTACGTCATAAGGAGACACTATCGCCTCAAAGGTAAACCCCTCATCCTTATGACCCCATAGGTTATGCTTGTAGTTGGAATTACTGTTCTCACTGTAATCTAACTGTAAATATCCATTACACATAACAGGAAAGACCAATGCCCTACTATCTCCTATATGTGCTGTTGATGCCATAATAATCCCTACAAACTGTTAATCGGGTTCTCCGCTATTACTGTGGCTATCTCAAAATCAAGATTAAAGGAAACCTCGTTGGGCTGCTCACCACTGAATGTCGTATTCAAAGAGCGAATGAAGCCAGTCATACCCAAGAGGTCTTCAGCCTCTGCCATATTACTGAAAGCCTCTAATGGTGACTCATCTATCTCTAGAGCAGATGGCAGGTAGTTGTTCGCTGTTCTCTTGAATTTCTCATCATATCTTCTGTTCTCAAAGGTGAATGGTATCTGAGGAAGCGCATTGATATCATCTGATTCACTTGTATTTGTGTGTGGTAGAAAGTTAGTATCTACTCTGCTAGGTATTAGAATAATCAGTTTGTTCATTGCTTGGTCATCCTGTGCTGCACTGCTATCGACATAGGAGTGAATCAACTGTGCCATCTCAAAGGGCGATAGAGTAGGATGAACAACTGTCTCCCCTGAGTTCTTGGATAGTTTCTGATTCAAGAAAACACCAGTCAAACTAACCGTCTTGCTTGCTAATCCCATATCAAAGGCCAGTGTCTCAGACTTTCCAGTTCCTATACTTGCAAACGGAACAGGAATAGTCGGAACGCTCTTGGATGTGGCTATCTGAATCTCAGTCACAAACAAGGGTATTCTGTTGATTGCCCTATCTCCGCCTTCTTCATTCCTTCTTTGTAGTTCCAGCCAAACGCTGAAGTTCGTATAATTGTCTCCTACTCCCATTAGAATCTCACCACCGATGTTGCTGTTCTATTCATTCTTGAGTTGATTTCCTTCGCTACCTTGTTTGCTATATCTCTTATCTCAGTATCATTTGCACCAACTCTACCAGTTACCTGAACAGTGATATGATTGTTTATCGTAGTCCCACCACTCATCATAGCAGCAGAGTCTCTGTTTGAACTGACTCTAGCACCTGCTGGAAGGTTGACCAACTCCGGTCCTCTTTCTCCAACAACTGCTATTCCTGAATCCTTTATCGCTCCACCAGTTGCCAAGAACGGTATCTTTTTTGCTATTCCTTTTATTGCATCACTGGGCTTTGGTATCTTGTCAAATATTTCTGATACTGCTTCCTTTATTCCTCGGATTAAGTCTCCAAGGAAAGAATTCATAACTTTGTCTTTGAAATCCTGAACGAAATCTAGATTGTTTATCCAACTAACTATTCCGGTTATTAGGGAAACGAGAGGGTCTATTGCGAAATATAACACAGTGGCAATACCTGCTACTAGTAAAGCAGGAAGAGCAAAGGTAGCACCAACTAGCAAGCCAATCGTACCTACAACCAATGCTATTGCTGCAACTACACCCGATACACCTTTGATTACATTACCAACTCCACCAATGATACCGTTTAGTCCACCACCTAATTTATTGAAGCCATCCATGAACAGACTGCTGACGAATCCCCAAATACCTGCTAATAGAGTTCCTACTGTTGCACTTAGAAGACCAACCAGTAATCCGAGGAAACCAACTACTATTCCGCCTATACCTTCTGCTATCTGCATAAAATCCATGTTCATTATTCCTGAGACTACGTTATACACACCAGTTCCTATTGCCGATAATGAGTCATAGACTAACCCTAGACTTGCCATGAATACACTTGCCATTGTTTTGATACCATCGTATATGTTACCCAAGAAAGGTTGAATGAACTTGAAGGCTGCAACTACCACCATAAGAAGCAGAAGCATCTTCATGAATTGTGCAGCAGCATAGAATACCATTTTGACTATACCAGCCGCTATTGACTTTAGAGCCTTGAAGGGTGCTTTGAGCATACCCATCATCTTTGCTCTCATACCATTTTGCTTCTTAGTCATCTTTGCAAGTTCGTTTAATTTGTCAAACTGCCTAGAACTTATTCTCTGACCCTTGGCATTGAACCTATACAGTTTCCCATCTTTTCCTTGAGTTTCTCTTGGGGCTGCGACCTTTCCTGATTTGTCTAGTAATCCCTCTGTATCTACCCCTAACTTACCTGCTTTCTTCTTCATCGCTTCAGTAATCTTGAGTTCCTTGTCTTTACCAAACATATACTGTTTGAGTTCCTTCTTGTTCAACATCTCCTTGAACGCACTGAAAGACTTCTGTGCATTCGTTAGTCCTGAATAGTGTTTCATCTTCTCTTTGAAACCAGCCTTCTCAAAATCTAAGGATGCCTTCGCTGCATCTTGTATCTTCTTAGTTGCATCCACTTGGTCTTGTGTTATTTCTTGCAATACTCTTGCAGCCTTATTCGCATCGTTGTACTTGAACATCAACCCTGAGAATATCTCTGACCTCTTCTCCAAGTCAGCGATTTCTTCTTGAGATATCTTACTGCCTTTTTCGATGAATACGTTTAGTTCCTCATTCAACTCATTGATTTCTTTTTGGGACTTAGCCAACTCTGCATATTGCTTCAGTTGTTCTGCTTGCTTCAGCCTTGCTTTTTCCGATGTGCTGAGATACTCGTTCAGAAGCATCACGCTTGCTTTCACTCGATTCTGTAATCTCCAAAGGGGAGTTCCCGATATGAAACGGGAGAAGATAACCCAATTGGTGCTTTTTAGTATGTCATTCGTACTGCTAACGGAAGCCTGTAATTTTCTGAAATGTTTTGAACCGTCAAGTATCGCTCTATCAATGCCTTCAAACTTAGACTTAATCTCATTGATTTCCTTGTTGACATCACTCATTTACTTCACGACCCTTTTGATGCCTTATTCATTTCCTCCGATTCTATCTTCTTTACTTCCCCATGTATCTCTAGCATCTCTTTAATCAAGGATGCTGGTGTTTCATATGCGTCTTTTGGGTCAACGTGGAATGCCGAGCAATAGGAGTAAAGCATAATCTTCATCCCCACTCTTGTATCCACGCTCCCACCTTTCAAAGCCCTCCGAATCAGTTTTCGTTTCCCGTATCATCCCCCATGATGTCCATGAAGGGATTTGGGAGTATTTCTTTTAGTTGCGCCCCGATGTACGGGTTGAGTCTGATTAAATCGGTAGCAGATAGTTGAGGGTCTGTCTTCTCTACGAAGTTCTCAACCATAAAGCGATACATCTTGTTAAGGTTGATTCCCATAGTCTGACCTTGGGAATCCATATCCATAACAGACGACAATGCCTGTTCTACCTGTAACCAAGTTGGTTCTTTTACCCAAACTTGGAGGTATTCATCACTATCAGGGCCAACCCTGAGATGATGGCTTTCGGTTGCCATTCTTGCGAACAGCGTATTCTTATCATTTACAATTTTTTTTTCTGTCATTTTTCTTTCCACCTACAAAACTAATCAACAAACAAACGTGTTGATGGAATTAAAACAAAGAGAGCGTTACCTAATTTGGTCACGCCTCCTAATTACCTGTTGCCTGACCGCCGAGGTTGTAAATTGCCCACTTTCCAGTGTAGTTGCATGAATTCAAGGTTCTAGCAGAAGCAGTTACCTCTACTTCCACTGCACCCTTGTCTTCAGGGAAAGGCACGTTTACTGAATTTATTATGTAGTCTGCAAATTGCAAGTCTATCTTCTCACCACTATCTTTCTCAAACTTCAATCGTAGAGTACCAGTTGACTCATTAGCACTTCTCATCTCATCCCAAAGTTTCGTATCTGTGATTAACATGTTTAGACTGAGTTCATATGTTCTCTGTCCGGGTATGTGGGCAGACATGGTTTGCCTGTTGTAGTTGCCAATGAATCTCTGAGGTGTCAGGTTGTTTGCTATCGTTAGAGAACCACTCTTGACTCTAGCCATAGACTGACCGAATAGTGTGATAGTTCCATCCGAGAATAGGAATGGGTAATTGTCAGTCAGTGTTGCACTGTAATTATGCATACCAGTTCCTCCTGATGTGTTTGATGGAGCAGATAAGTCAGCACCGTTTCCTCCTAGTGGTATGTATCCATTAGGTGCATCGAATGCTCTTCTTGTTACTAGTTCTACACTTGACTTGAGTTCTTGTCCCTCTTCAAAGTTGAGTGCTAGGCTGTTTACTTGACATCCTGTGAAGATTCTAGAGTACATGTTCTCATTCGGTGTGAGTGAGTCTAGTGCAGAAGATGTAGCACTACTACCTGCTTTCCTGTATACCACGTCAAGAGCGAAGGACGGTAGAACATCATTATCTGCTTCTTCAATAGTGTAACTGAATGTAGCACCGTTGTCATTGAATGGTACACTAGCAGGGTCTACTATGTCTTCATCAGCACCGTCAGAACCATCGAATATCTCAGGATACATATTCTGTCCTATTACTCTAACAAGTTTCCTACCACTACTAGTTCCAACAGTGAATCCTACTCCGTTCTGTGAGCCACTAGCACCTGAGTTTGAACCACTAGCACCTGCTGTAACTGCTAGGTTTGTTATCTTACCAAGAGTGTAATACAACCAAGACCCGTTGTTCAGGGATAGGTCGAGTGAGCCACCACTGACTGTCTCTGCTCCCTTGTACTGGTAATCGAAGTTCCTACCACCAGCAACTGCTAGATTGAGTTGCTTCATTTCCACCTCTACGTTAGGTGGAGTGAATGTGTTGACAAGTCCTACCCAGTTATCTGATTGAATCAAAGGAGAACCCCCTGATGTCTTCTTTGCGTAGGCAGGTGCGCCGAATGCCATTATAGTTAGATTGTGAGTGTTAGTTCCACTTGAAGTAACGGCAGCATCTAGGGTAATTGTATTGGTAGTATTGGATACTACCATCCTGTATTCTGTCTCGTTATCAGAAGCGTTCAGGTCTACTTTAGCCATGCATCCAGCATATAGGTCTGCAACAAGTAACGTATCTCCTTGTTGTCCACTTGATAGTGTGAATAATGTCTTGGCAGCATCAACACTACCTTTCGGGAAAAACAAATCTAACTCAGGACAAAAACCTACTTGTGCATTAGCACCTACAAATACTTCATTACTTACCATTTATTTTCCCTCATAGTGTGCATCTAGCAAATCTCTTTAATTCTACCCCAATCTTGTATCCCAATAATCTTTTCCCTCTATCATTCGCTTCACTTCTAGATGTTAGTCGTATTAAATCCGCATCTCCTAAGACCGCCGAAGTGGTATCGGCGGGTGTTGCATAGACAGTTGGCCTAAAAGAATTGTTCTCAAGTATATATCTGACAATCCTGTAAAGTGCTTGTAATCTATCTCTAGAAAACGTGTTACTAGTCATGTCTCTTCTATGTAGAACCCTCAAATGTAGGGTGAATGTGAAGTCTTCGTTTCTAACTGAATAATCAATAGTCGGATATGATGATGAAGCACTATCCTCAAAGATTATGATTACTGATTCCGAATCTATATCTACTCTTCTTCCTTCTTTTGGTTCTATTGAACGTATGTCAATGAACTTAGGTGTGGCATTGTGACTAACAGTTATCTCACCAGCATTGACTAAGGTTGATGCAGCAGAACTCCAATTGTCTTGTAGAAGTCTGATAATCAAAGTTACTTCATCCATCAAATCACCCAAGTATCTTTTGCATTTTCTTTTCTATGACCTTTTCCATATGAGCCAACAAAGCCTCTCTAACTTCTGCATTAATCTGTTTCTCAGACATACCTAGAGATACACCGTATATTGATAATTCATCCATCGCAGACCTAGATTCTCTAATGTTATCTGCGATGTCGTCTAGAATTTTTAGGTCTTCGCTCATAGTATCACATAATGAAGTGTATTACATCCTTCTTTCCATTCAGTATCGCATTGGCTTCCTCTAGTAGAATGTCATGCTTTGTCTTCAGGTCGATGTTAGAACCTGTTTCAGCAATTAGAATAGAGTTGTCGTCATGTCGTATGACTTCAGCCGCAACCAACTTAGTTGCTGCATCTTGTATGGTTGCTGGAACTCTAGCCTCACCACTAACGTAGACTACTCTTATTGAGTTGGAATGTAGATGTGGGTATTCTTGCCTGAAGAATATCTTTCCATCCTTTCCTATTGCCCAATAATCTCCGAGTCTTCTTTGGTCTTGATGGTCTGTGAATGGAGTAGTAGTTCCAGTAGTAGAGGAGATTGTGCAAGCAGAACCATCATCGCCTAGAAGCAAGGATGAGATAACAACAGTGTCTCCTGCTTCGCTGTCTGTCGTGGCATAGAAGAAGTCGGATATATTGACGGAAGATGAATTTTGAGCAGTCACAGTCTTAGCAGCAGTTTCACCAGTGAACTTCGCAGTCTTATGTGGAAAGACCTCGTTGATTGCATCTGCTATCTGACTAGCAGTTGTCTTAGGTCCGTAGTTGTCAAAGAAGTCTGTCCCACTATCTAGATGAAAGTCAAATGCTCCAACTCCCAATATTATTCTCCAAGAACTATTCTGAGGACCACTTGGAACTTTTATTTTAGCAGTAGCAGATGCTAAATCAATATATTGTGCGCCATTCCAAACTTCCAGTCTTACAATCTTCTGAACGTCTGCTCTCTCTAGTTGAACAAAACCAACATAATCTTTGTATCTTTGAACTGGGTATGCTCCATGCCTGAAGAACTCAAAGTTATGAAATTCATTATGATAGATTACTGGTCGATATGAATGTCCTACAATATCATCGACTCTCTCCTCTGCTCTCTTGATTAGATTACCAACTTCAGCAATTGAGGGAGTCGTAGATGAACTGAATGCTGCTATCTGCAATAACTGTGAGACATCAGTATGTGTAGTGTAGAATCCCTTACCCTGTGAGTAGTTGGCATTGATGTTGGTAAAGTCACTTGGGGAGGATAGTTTGCTCATCTTCACAACCTCGATATATATCTGTCCATAGTACGCACTAGTCTATTTATGCTTGCTATTTTTGCCACTGGCTTACTTCCTTCCATGCCACTTGTCTGAACGAATTGTTTTTGTGACATCAGTTTCAAATCTAGTTCATCATTAGGCTGAGTGACAGTGACTTTAGGTTTCATAGAAGAACCAAAATCTACCTCTATGATTACATCATTGATGTTTATTCTTTGGTCGTCACCAACAGGTCTGAAGAAGTATCCACCTATCCCTGACATGAACAATTTAAGGAAACCGTCTATCTTATTTTTTTCAAATAACGCATCTATTGCTTTACCCCTTAACGTATCTAATCTTCCGATGTATGGCTCAAAGTCTCCATTCTCGTTTATCTCGCCCATCTTTACATTGTCATTAGTGTCATATGTGGTTTTGAGTCCTGCTATATCCGATGGATTCTTTCCCTGAATTGGAGTGAGTTGTTCCTCTATCTTGGTCTCAAGATACTTTGCTGGATATTGTGTTTCCTTTCTTCTTGCTGTCGTAGCAAAATTATCATCAATATCCATGCCCATAGTCTTGAACACTTCTCGATAGTATTCCTTCATCTCTATTGTGTATGTTGCTTTTCTTTCATTTTTTTCAAGTTTAGTATTTTCTAATAGTTTCTTTTGGTCAATCAGGTCTTTTGGTTCTACACCACGTTCCAGTTTTCCTCTGAATGCCATTCCTTCTTCCGTTCCGCCAGTATACGCAGCACCAAGTTTAGCAGATTCGGTAAGTTCTCTGAATTTCTTACCCTTTATATTATCATAAAGTAGGTTCTTACCAGTATCTAAAACTACATTCACTTTACCATCTTTATCTTTTTCTTTTTTGGTTTTCTCTTGACCAAAGACATCCTTGGAGGATTTTAGTGTCTCATTCTTGTCTACTGAGGGAATAACATCTTGATTTTTTATGGTAGTGAATAGTTTTTTCATGTGCTTTTTGAAATACTTGAATTCATCTTCATTCTCAAACTTTTCAGCCCCTACACTCAGTAGCCTACGAGTCCTAGTCCTAACTAGGCTGGCATCATCGTTTTTTCTGAAGTTAGCAGGGAATCCACTGAATAGAAATGGAATGAGATAGTCATCGGCTAGTTCTTTAGCGTCACCATTAAAGGAAGCGACATTTTCTTTGGTCAATTCGTAAGTCCTTTCCACTTTTGGAATAACTTCAGTATCTATAATGACAGTCTCGCTCATTCATCTAGCCCCAACCTACGCCAACCACTTTGCCCACGCTACGGCTTTACCTAATCCTTGTGCTAGTCCAAGACCGCTTTGTGGTGGAGTGTAAGTAGGTTGTCCGGTTGTAGGGTCAATCCAATATGGATTATTCATTTGGTCATATCCCTGTGGAGGCACAGGATAACCTGATGTGTTATTGAATGCCATTGCTTGCTGATTCATTGCATTATTCATGCCCACTGCCATATTGTTTCCCTGTATGTTTGCAGGATTCATGCCTTGTGGATTACCCATTTGTTGTTGCATTCCACCAGTTTGTGAAGGAGAAGTAAATCCTTGTGACTCTAGGTATTGCTGCTTTGCCATTCTCCTTTGCATGATGACTTCCGAGTTAACGGCAGTCGCCAGTAGATTCACGATATCCAAGTCTATGTTCTCTTGTGTGATAGTGGTAAACTCTGATAGTGAGTCAGGATGTATTTCTAAGTCTCCATTGTTATTAGATACGAATTGAAGTTTAACTAGCATCTGACTGACAACTCTTGTAGTTACGTCTTCTAATAATTGTTCAAATGCAAGAAGAAATTGTTCTCCGTGATACTGGAAGAACTCTTCTACATGATTTTCTTGTAACGTTAACAAGTTGTTTACAGACTTAAAATTCTGCTGACTCATTGAATTCATTTGCGTTGATAATGCCCCGTTTGATGTTCCGAATAATCCCATTATGCTTCACTCTCCGTTGTCTCGACAGGCACTTCGACACCATTCGTCAATAAGGACTTAACTCTCTCTGACATGGCTGATTGCTGAATCATTAGAGAATACAATTGCTCTTCAGGAGATGCAGAGGCATTCCGTGGAGGAGATATGCTCCAACCTAGAGAAGAAAGAGAATTGATGTCTTCTTGCCTTAAATTGGTAAGTGGTCCTGACTTAACTAGATTAACTGGGTTCAAACTTCTAGCAGATGGTATATATGCACTGAATGAAAGACCATGTTCCTCTGCTAGTATCTGTTGCTCCAACATCTCATACTGCATATGTATCGCTGCATGTTTCTCACAGTAAGTTCCTCTCATCGGATATCCCTTGCGAACCTTGTGCAGTGGAAGCGGAGGTCTTCTAGTGTCATCTGCCGTCCAAAATTTCTGTGTACCACATATCACACATCTGTCTTTGTAGTTATATTTGAAAGAATAAGGTATCTTTAGAAATTTTTTCTTCTCAGGTTTCAGTACCTTAACTATCTCTTTCAATTGTTTCTTAGGCTTCATCGCCTTGTATTCATAAGCCATTACAGGACCAGCCGCCCTAGCCGCAGTAAAGCGGTCTAAGAAGGGATTGATGCTATTTGTATTGACTGTTGCATTCGTTGCTCCAATAAGACTTGGAGGCTGAAATTGTTGCATTGCCATTCTTTTTTCAACTCCTTTTGATAGGCTCACGCTATGAGCCTGTCTATGCTGACTAACTAGTAGTCTTTTATCATTGTTAGGATTCCTCGATAAACCATTTCAGAATCTGACTTAGCACTGACAATGTATTTGTGGCAAGGAATACCAGCATCGTTTAGTTTCTGCAAACCGGGTTTAAATGATTCAAAAATTGGATGGTTCTCTATCTTACCGTCATGAGGATACTTGTCTTTCCATAAGTCATACTTGTTAGCCCATAACCCAACCGCTACTGGAAAGTCATGGTATTGCTTTTTCTTCTTCCTACCACCAGTCTCCCAATACTTATTGCAGATTGTATCTACTAGAAACGTCCAACATAGTTGTTGCTCAATGTCATAGTGCTTGCTTAGATGTCTATCATCGAACATGAATATGATATATTTCACATGCCTACTACGCATGTCCTTTACCCATTCACCCCAGTATACTGTCTGACCACCTATATCTGCTGTCTTCACAGTATGTGCATCACCATCAATCTTCACGAATTTTCTACTTGCTCTATGTCTGCCTACTGTTCTCTTTGCTATTTCAGGAACTTCCCCTCTAGTCATCAGTTGCTTATGCAGCGTAGTTTTACCTGCTTGACTAGCACCGTAGACTCCGAAATTAATAGCATGAAGTCGGTTATACAGTTTATTCATGGCTTCAACCATTAGTATTGCAAACCCTGCCATTACCGACATGCTATCACCTCTTCAGTGAGTCGGATGTCATAGAGCATTAAAATGGTTGAGAAGTCAATGACCGCCCCAAAGTGAACTTAGTACATGCCATCCACCTGAGAAAAGATTCACTCCAAATACCGCTACTGCATGGCCTATGAAGAAACAAGTAACGGAAGAGATTGCGCCCCAAAGCCAAAACCTTGCTCTCAAAAACCAAACATCAGCAGAG
>Ga0315315_10000460_pt1 | contig 34040 bp, 32 predicted proteins | sample M140m3416metaG_FD_203699 | JGI IMG/M metagenome (GOLD analysis project Ga0315315, IMG submission 203699) | Ammonia-oxidizing marine archaeal communities from Monterey Bay, California, United States - M1 40m 3416 | ecosystem: Environmental > Aquatic > Marine > Intertidal zone | place: USA...
AGCAGGTGGTCACTTTAGCATGTCGGATGTAGTTTTGAAAGGAGAATTACCTGAGGGTTTAAAAAACGACGCTGAGATGTATGCAGGATGTGTTTCTGGAGCAATTCAAAAAGACGCATACCTTAATATCATAAATGATTTAGGGTTTGAAAACATATCCGTTCAGAAAGAAAAAGCTGTAATCCTTCCAGACGCGATTTTAAAAAATTATTTATCTGACGCCGAAATATTACGTTATAAAAATGAAGAATTTGGTGTATTTAGCATCACTGTATTTGGAGGAAAGCCCGCATGCGCACCTGGTTGCTGCTGCTAATAATAGATAAAAGCTACGTTTCTTATTCCTAATCACCAATGCACGTTATCAAGGAATCAAACTATCCTTTGAAAATTTTAAAAATGAAAAAACAAAAAATATTAGTTCTATGCACTGGAAATAGTTGCAGAAGTCAAATGGCAGATGGCTTTTTAAAACACTATGCAAAAGTAAAAAACAAAAATGTAGAAATTTATAGCGCAGGGGTTGAAACACATGGAGTAAATCCGCTTGCTACTAAGGTAATGTTAGAAAAGGAAATTGACATATCCAATAACACCTCTGATTTGGTTGATGCTTATTTAAATTTAGGAATTACACATTTAATATCTGTTTGCGACCATGCAATTGAGTCTTGCCCGGTATTTCCTGAAAAAGTTGAGCACACCCACCATACTTTTAGCGACCCTGCAAAAGCCTCCGGAACAGATGATGAAATTCTAAATTCATTTAGAAATACGAGAGATGAAATTCACACATTTTGCCTAAACTATCTCAAGGGAAAATTCTAAACATGAACAAGCCTTTACTAGAGTTTATTGGTGAATTTATCGGTACGTTCATCATTGTTTTTTTTGGATGTGGCTCAGTGATGTCTGCTACGTTATTTGAAAGTTTCAATGGGCTTTTTCAAGTTGCTTTTATTTGGATAATAGGAGTAACGCTAGCAATCTATTCAGCAAAAAGTTACTCCAACGCACACCTTAATCCCGCTGTTTCAATTGCCATGCTTATTGCTGGCAAAATGAAACTAAAGCAACTACCACATCATTTATTAGGTCAGTTTCTAGGAGCTTTCGCCTCGGCAGGAGTGTTATACGTCATTTACGGAGGATTTATTACCGAATACGAAATAACACATCAGATAGTGAGAGGAGATGTAAACTCCGTTATAACTGCATCTATGTTTGGTGAATTCTTCCCCAACCCAGGGTTTAGCGGAATAATAAAAAGTGCTTCTGAATGGCAAGCAATTGGTGCTGAGTTTTTCGGAACATTCGTATTAGTGTACATGATATTTTGGCTAATACATCCGAAGAACGAATCGCAATACACACCTCTTTTAATAGGAATGACAGTAGGTGGATTAATATGCCTATTAGCACCTATTTCTCAGGGAGGCTTCAACCCCGCTAGAGATTTTGGACCGAGACTTTTCTCCTATTTTGCAGGATGGGGAAAAGCAGCTTTTCCTACACCATCATTTAGTTTTTTAACTGTTTATATATTAGGTCCAATCGGTGGAGGAATATTAGCATCTTTAATTTTTAAACTATTTGATAAAGAAAAGTTTACCTAGTCCCAACTGCATACAATTACTTCCGCTCATAACTTTCGATTTTCCATTTTAAATTTTTTCTGTAACTTTCAGCTAAATTAAAACGGAACAGATGAAAAAATTATTTACTCTTTTAGCAATAGCAATGTTTTTTGCTTCTATTAACACCAGTGCTCAATGTGTTGGAGACAGGTACAAATTGGAGATATTTAACGCTTTTAATCTTTCTTCTGACATTCAATATGGAAATAATATCAATTATGCTGGATTCGACGAAGACCTGGTGCTTGATGTATACGAGCCCGATGGAGACACCCTCGCGAATGGGGATGCAGTAACTAACCGACCGCTAATACTTCTTGCGCACGGAGGCAGTTTTATTGGCGGATCCAAAACGGGTTCAGATGTAGTTCCATTAGCACAGTCATTTGCCAAAATGGGATATGTAGTTGCATCGATAAATTACAGATTAGGGTTTTCAAACCCATTTGCTCTTGATTCAATTGACGGAACAGAAACTGTTGTTAGAGCAGTGCATGATTACAGAGCAGCCATCAGATATTTCAAAAAAGATTTTTCTGAAAATGGAAATATTTATGGAATTGACACCTCTCTAATTTTTGCTGGAGGAGTTTCTGCCGGAGCCATTACTGCTGTTCATGTTGCCTATATGGATAATCCATCAGAAATACCAAATTATATTGACACCAATCAAGCAGGTTTAGGAGGAGGAATTGAAGGACTGAGTGGCAACACAGGATATCAATCGAAAATAACGGCTGTTATTAACATAGCAGGAGCGCTGAGAGACACCAACTGGATGAATATGAGTGATGCACCAATTTTGAGTTTTCATGGAGATTTAGATGTGACAGTACCCTATGCAACTGATGTTATACCAAGTCCTTTAGGCGGTGACGTTATGAAAGTAGATGGAAGTTTTTCTATCCATGCAAGGGCCAACAATATTGGTTTAGAAAATTGCTTTCACACGCACTATGGAGCTGGGCATGTGCCGCATACTGGAAGTGCAATCTACACCGACACAACAATAAATATGATGGCTAACTTCATGTCTTCATTTGTTTGTAATGAAACTTTAGTTTGTGGAACGAATGATACTTTAATTGACTTTAGCGCAGATCCAAATTCTTCAGCTTCAATTAATTATAGCTCTACCGACAGAACCAAAGTATATCCAAATCCATCTTCAGATTTAGTAAATATAGAATCTGATTTTGCGATCCAATCGATTCAATTAACTAATTTATTGGGTGAAATTGTTGTTTTGAAGTCGAGCTTAAACTTGAATAAAACACAATTATCCAAAAACAATCTTCCGAATGGTGTATACATTCTTACATTAAACACTGTTAATGGAACTATTATTAAGAAAATTAGTTTTAATTAGGCCCTTTTCATGATTTTAAAAGATTTCTGATGGTCATGAATTCAGCATGTTGATTACAGATTAAAGAGGTAATTATAGTAAATACCAGCTTCAATATAGGCAAAGGTTTAGACGTAGAATAAATTCAATCAACTTCTACGGCGACTACTTTTACAATTTCCGGAGCGGTGATTTTTAACGTTTCTTCTAAACCAGCTTTAATAGTCATTTTGCTCATGGAACATTCTTGACAAGCCCCCAATAGTTTTACATGAACAACGTAATCTTCCGTAATGTCAACCAATTCCATATCACCCCCATCATTATTTAAATAAGGGCGCAAATTATCAATTGCATGGTTTACTTTTTCTTTTAACTTCATCATCAAGTAGAGCATTTTGGTTCACCATATTCAACCTCAACAACTTTTGTCTCAGATAGGTTTTTATTCCTCCACTCTATTTGTTCAAGAACCTTATCACTCATGCCCTTAAATGCTAAAGCTACAGGAGTATCTTCTTGCAATATGGCAGGACGGCCGACATCCCCGCTTTCACGAACACTTTGAACCAATGGTATTTCTGCCAAAAGCGGAATATTCAATTGAACTGCTAAATCCTTAGCACCTTCTTTACCAAAAATATAATACTTATTTTCAGGCAACTCCTCTGGCGTAAACCATGACATATTCTCAACAATACCTAAAATTGGAACATTTATAGAATCTAATTGAAACATGTCCACACCTTTCCTAGCATCAGCTAAAGCTATGTTTTGCGGTGTACTCACAATTACAGCTCCAGTAATTGGTAATGATTGCACCAATGTTAAATGAATATCGCCGGTACCAGGTGGTAAATCCAATAACAAATAATCCAATTCTCCCCAATCTGCATCAAACACCATTTGCGTTAATGCTTTGGTTGCCATAGGACCTCTCCAAACCACCGCTTGGTTTACATCGGCAAAAAAACCAATAGACAATAATTTAACACCATAACTCTCTACTGGAACAATCAATTGTTTCCCATCAACTTCCTTCCCAACCGGCTTTGCATGCTGCACATCAAACATTATTGGAGCTGATGGCCCGTAGATATCAGCATCGATTAAACCTACTTTATATCCTTTTTTCGCTAATCCAACCGCTAGATTTGAGGTAACTGTAGACTTTCCTACGCCACCCTTTCCTGAAGCAACTGCAATAATGTTTTTGATATTTGGCAACTTGCCTACAATTGGTGCTGCTTTTTTTCCTGGTGATGACCTCTTTTCGCTTCCTTTATCTTGAGCAATAATAGTACAATCAACCTTCAATTCTTTATCAACTGAACGGTGCAAAGCAAACTCACAAGCCTCTACCATTCTCTTTCGAGCATGCAGTGCGGGGTTTTTTACTTTTACAGTAAATGTAACCTTGCTGTCTTCAATCTCAATATCAGATATTAGGTTTAAAGAAACAATATCACCTTTTAAATCGGGTTCTACTACATTTCCTAATGCCTTCAACACATCTTCTTTCGTTACTTCTCTCATCTTATTTAGAATTGCTCTTAACAAAGATAAACATTTCTAATTAAACAAAGACCACATCAACTACCAAAGAAAAAGCCGCTATTGACTATTCACTAGCGGCTTTTAAATAATACAATATGAACCTTACACTATTTCTTATGAAGTAAATTCGTCGTGAAATGCTTTAACTATTTCATGCAAGGCTTCTAAGTCTGCTTTTGTAAAATCTGAACTGGCTATTTCAAATATCTTTTGAACTTCCATCAACTCATCAATTATGATTTCGTCTCCCTCCATATCTTGATATACCTCAATCAAATCAGAAACTGCCTTCTTTTGACCATATAGTAGGTTAACCGTTTCATCGGTTAAATCTACATCTATCAATTGCGCTGCAGAAATATATAAGCTCTCAAAAACACCACCCAGCATAACATGAACCGCAACCTCTAACTTTGAATTTGACTTCAAGTAATCCTCCATCATAAAATACTGCTCATACATTAGTTCAGACATTTTATCTCCATCTTCTTTTGCTTCCTCAAAAGCATCTATAGCATCTGAGTCTATAAGCATTCCACAATCTAAGTCAATATTTAATTTATTAATTGATGCAATATATTTCAGCGCTATATCTGGACGATCGTAAACAGATAAATAAGTAACATCAACACCCAAAGCCCCAAGAGCTAAACCTTTTACTTCAGAGGATCCTTCAAAAAATCTTGCATTATCAATTGGAATAACTAAGCTTTCTTGAAAACTACCAATACCTTGATTCTTTACTTTCGAAATCACTTGTGACGGACCAGTAATGTTATTACCAATTATTAAATCAATTTTAAACTGCAACTCTTTATCCAAATCATCCGATTCTAATACAACTTCCTTCTCTACAAATTCTTCAACGTTTTCTGTTGTTCCTTCATTTTCATGTTTCACCTCTTCTTTTCCACCTGAACAGGAAACGCAAGATATTGAAGCCGCAAGCGCAATTAAACTAATTTTCGTGATTTTCATATTACTTAGTATTGGGTTGATTAATTTTTAACTGATTGCAAATCTACAAATTGCAATAAACTTATTCTAATTGTTATTTAGATAATTACAAGAATTTTAGGGCTCAAGTTCCACATTAGGGTCCCAAAACAATTCCTTAAAATTTTGAATCTGTTGGTTTTGAACATTTATTCCCTCATTTTCCAGCAGCAATTGCATTTCTGTAGGAGTTGAAAAATGTTTTTCACCAGATAGTAACCCAACACGATTTACAACTCGATGAGCAGGAACATCCGTGTTTTTTGAGGCATTCATAGCCCATCCTACCATGCGAGCAGACTTAACTGAACCAAGGTATTTAGCAATTGCTCCGTAAGAAGTTACACGTCCTTTTGGTATGAGACGTGCTACATCTTGTGCATTTTTAAAAAAGTTAGGTTTTTCTTCCATTTATTCAATCACGATAAACTTCTTACTCAATGTTACTTTGGTTGCAAAATTATAATACCAATAAGAATAATTACCAGCACTTAGTGAAGTTAAGTCCATAAACAGATGATCTGTCATTCCATTAAAGGTCTTTACACACTTGCCCTGGGAATCATAAATTTCGATTGTGTAGTCAGATTCGAAAAGGTGCTTTCTATAAAAAAAAGCAGCCTCCTTAACTGGATTGGGATAAATCCCGTGTTCATTTTCTTCTACCTGAATATTTGGAGGTGCATTATACCCTAACAAGAACAAACCATACTTTCTATCCGAAACCAACAATCTACCTGAGGGCAATAGTGCATAAATACCCCAAGCTCCTCTAAATACATTTATACCTGTATCTTCATCTGGATAGGTATCATAAAATGCTATTCGCTTCGGGCTATTAATATCTCTTACATCATAAATCTGCAAACCATCATTATAATAAGATAAATAAGCTATTCCGTCTTTCAACATGACATTATGGGGAATAGTATTTTCAAACGTTGGAGGTATATCTAATGCAGTAACTTTAATATCAGATAGGTCCGAAACATCACAGACCTTAAACCTACTTCCTACGGTTTCATCACACATTATATATGTATTACCATCTTCACTTAGCCATCCAGAGTGGTTGTAGCCTTTATCCGCATAAAATTCCATACTACCGAGTGCAATTGGCATTGTGGGAATACTAAAATCTGCTACTTTTAAACCTTGGTTACCTGCATTCATGAAAGCAGTGTCGTTTCTTACGTAAATATCATGAACATAATCTACAAAATTATAATCATAAACCAATGTTGGATTTACCGGGTCTTGGAGTGAAATTACACGTAAGGCATCTGCTCCTGACTGACTTGTATTGCCACAAGAATACAATAAGCCCGATGACTCATCAATAAATACATTATGAGAGCGCACAAGCAACGATGAATCATCATAAACAATAGGAATTGAGTCTGGCAAATAATGAAGATCATATATCCTCAGGGTGCTACTCCCTTCATCACAAACTTCATATAAATAGCCGTTATAATCATGATAATCTCTGTGTATAACATTATAAGACGAATAAACACCATCGTGATAACCGATTGAATCTAAGTTATTCTCATCGGTTATGTGAAAGAAAAACGTTCCATGCATTGCTCCAATAACCGCAAACTCTTCGCCGTTTTGAACAAATCCCCATACTTCATTGTAGACTCCATCTCCAATGGGAGATTGAGCACGGAAGTTATCTAGCTTCCAAACATTTTGTATTTGGCAAGTTCCGGTGACCGAAAAAATAACTCCTAATATAGTTAGTAACAATCTCATTAGGTGTAAAGTTAATTAAAGTTAAATTAAGAGAAGAAAATGATGTAGGAAAGGTAACCAAGTGTGTTTTTTAAATTATATTCGTCAATCCAACAATGACTAGCCTAGTAATTATACCTACTTTCAATGAGAAAGAGAACATCGAGAATATTATTCGTGCTGTGTTTGCATTGAACGAAGTATTTCATGTATTGGTGGTAGACGATGGCTCCCCTGATGGCACAGCGGACATCGTAAAGGAATTGCAAAATGAATTTACAGGCCAACTTCATGTTTTAGAAAGAGAAGGCAAACAAGGCCTTGGCACTGCATACATTTATGGATTTAAATGGGGGTTAAAGGGTGACTACGATTTCATTTTTGAAATGGATGCTGATTTTTCGCACGCGCCAGATGACTTACCCAGGTTACTGAAAGCATGCCGTGAAGATGGTTTTGGAATGGCAGTTGGCTCCCGTTATTGCAAAGGAGGTCATATAGAAAACTGGCCGTTTACAAGATGGCTAATGTCTTATTTAGCATCTGTTTACGTTCGTATGATATTATGGATAGAGGTAAAAGACACTACTGCAGGTTTTGCCTGCTACCAAAGAAAAGTATTGGAAAAAATAGACTTGGATAATATTTGGTTTATTGGTTACGCTTTTCAAATTGAGATGAAGTATTCTGCGCTTAAATCTGGATTTAAAATAAAAGAGGTACCGGTAACGTTTACAGATCGCGTATTAGGTCAATCTAAAATGGATATGAGTATTTTCAAAGAAGCTTTCTTGGGAGTATTGAAATTACGTGGAAAGAAATTTTAGAATCTTCTGCCTTCCAGTGCTAAAGCGCACGAAACCCGATTTGTAAATAAACAAAAAATACTATTCTAAATATTTAAATCTTTACGAACTTTGTGTTCAAATTATTTCAGTATGAAAAGCACACTTATTACGAATGCTCGAATTGTAAATGAAGGAGAAAATTTCATCGGTAATTTATTAATAGAGGGTGAGAGAATTGCAAAAATTTCAAAAGACAATATCGCATGCAATGCTGATGTCACTATTGATGCAAAGGGCAAACTGCTGCTGCCTGGATTAATTGACGACCAAGTTCACTTTAGAGAACCTGGAATGACATACAAGGCAGATATCTATACGGAGTCAAAAGCTGCAGTAGCAGGTGGGATAACTTCATTTATGGAAATGCCGAATACAATTCCAAATACAGTTAAACAAAACATTCTAGAAGATAAATATGATATAGCTGCTGAAACCTCATTAGCCAATTATTCTTTTTATTTTGGAGCTACTAATGACAATCTAGATGAAGTTTTGAAAACAAACCCAAAAAATGTTTGCGGAATAAAAGTTTTCATGGGGTCTTCAACAGGTAATATGCTTGTGGATAATACCAAAACCCTTGAAGGTCTTTTCTCTGAATGTAAATTATTGATTGCTTCTCACTGCGAGTATGAGCCTATCATTAGAAAAAATACCGAAACTTATCGCAAACAATTTGGAGAAAATCTTCCTATGAAATACCACCCTATGATTCGTAGTGAAGAAGCTTGTTATCGTTCATCTTCAATCGCAGCTGAACTAGCAACTAAACACGATGCTCGTTTACATATCTTACATATTTCCACGGCAAAAGAAACGAGCATTTTTAGTAATGACATACCATTAACCGAAAAGAAGGTTACAGCAGAAGCTTGTATTCATCATATGTGGTTTTCTGATGAAGACTATGATAAAAAAGGAACTTTCATTAAATGGAATCCGGCTGTTAAAACATCCAAAGATAGAGAAGCTATAATTGAAGCTGTTAATAATGGTACTATAGACGTTATTGCAACGGATCACGCTCCGCACACATTAGAGGAAAAAAACAACCCTTATTTTAGCGCTCCATCAGGAGGGCCTCTAGTTCAGCACGCATTGGTTGCACTATTGGAAATGGTAAAACTGGGGAAATTGACTCTGGAGCATGTGGTTCAGAAAACGAGTCATGATGTAGCTACATTGTTTGAAGTTAAAGATAGAGGATATTTAAGAGAAGGGTATTTTGCTGACCTTGTTTTAGTAGACTTCGACAATGAATGGCAGGTGCATAAAGATAATATTCTGTACAAATGTGGGTGGTCACCGTTCGAAGGAACAACATTTAAAAGTAAAGTAACAACAACATTTGTTAACGGAAATACCGTTTATGAAAACGGTATATTCGACGAATCATCAAAAGGTCAACGAATGCTTTTTAATAGGTAGTGGCATTTAACAAATACATAGCTGTAAGTCTTATTTTTTATACGATTCTATTATCTTCCTGCGGAGGCAAAACTGTGGAAGAACAACCTGATCATTTGATTCAAAAGGAAATTTTCACCGAAATGATACTCGAATTTCAATTGATAGAAGCCCATCTTAATCAAGTACGAGCGGATCAACTCGTTATTCGAGATAGTGCCAACAATTATTTTCAAGAGATTTTTAAAAAACATGGAACATCATATGAAAATTTTAATAACACCATGAATTATTACGCTTCCCAGCCCAAAGAACTGCAAGGAATTTACGACGTTGTACTAGAGTCACTTTCAGAAATGGAGGTTGAACTAGTTGACGTTAAGATGGATCAAGATGCTATTTCTCCCTTGGGAAAAAAACAAATAGTAGATATCATTTCACATCTCCCTGTCGCACGCGTATATAATGAATCTTCCTATAGTTCTGACCAAGTAAAAGATTCTCTTTTCAAATATATTGCTGTAAACATCTCTTTATTTGACTCTTTACCATTCAATATAGAATCATTTCAAAAAACCTATATGGGTTTAACATATAACCACAAAAGATACCTTTCTATCAGAGAGGACGTAAGGACTGCATTAGATTCTGTTGAAAAAAATTAACTTATTCCACACCGACTATAGGTTATTCATCTCCTTGAAAAGTACTATTACAAAATCTTTCTTATTTTTACCCTAAACAACGAGCAACATGTTAAAAACAAATCTACTATTATACTTCGGAGGACTTATTTTTCTTACTTCTTGCGGAGGGTGGTCAGACAAGAGCAAAGCCGAATACCTGAAAATTTGTGAAAAGAAAGATCTCAGTAATGAATTTTGCAAATGTGCTTTGGAAAAAGCGATCTCAAATTATAGCAGTTTTTTAGATGCTATGAATGATGAAGTTGGCAGTGGCGAAATATTTATCAACTGTATTGACAAAGAAGGGACTACAGATTAAGAATATAGAAACACTTAAATCTGCATTTAATGAATCATATACCCATTGTTGAAATTAGGAACATGAAACTTCCAGACGACATTGAAATAGTTCGTAAATTATGGACAGATTATCTCACTTGGGGAAATGAAACGATGCAAATAAATTATGGTGTGCATCCGCACAACCCAACTAAAATAGTTGAACAAGACATTAAAGAAATTAACAGGTATTTGCCACCAAACGGGCGAGTTTTTCTTGCATTCGTTGAAAACAAAGCATGTGGCATAGGATGTTTGAACAATCTTGGTGAAGAAGTTGGTGAACTTAAACGGATGTTTGTAGATCCTTCTTTCAGAAAACTTGGAATAGGAAAGGCTATTCTTCAATCTATAATAAATGCTGCAAAAGAATTTGGACATGAAAAAGTCCGACTGAATACACCAAAGTTTATGGAGAATGCTCATTCTCTTTACTTAGGTTTTGGATTTAAACCTATTTCGGCATATCCTGAGGTTGAAATTACCGAAGATTTTAGAAATTACCTGTTGTTCATGGAATTGGACTTACTTCGTTGCGCTTGATTGACCTAGACATTAGATATGCTAAAAATAATCAGTTTTGGAGGATGCAAAATCCTTCAAAATTCAAATAGTGATTAAATTACTTTACTTTTTTGAACAAACATGTAAAGAATAAACAAGCAAGCTAATACACTAATGATTACGTTTAATGCAGCCATCCAATATTGACCAGCTTTCATTAAATTTAACGTTTCAAGGCTAAAAGTAGAAAATGTGCTAAAACCTCCACAAAAACCTAAAATCAGTAATGCCCTCAATTCTTCAGAGTTGAATTTGTCTTGAAAAGCTCCTACCAACAAACCAAGAACAATACAGCTCAGTAAATTCGCTAAAAGCGTTCCTATGGGAAATTTATAATCAAACAACTTAGTGCCCAAAATTGAGATCCCATATCGAGAGACACTGCCCAATCCTCCTCCTATGAATATTGCTACGAGCACCTTCATTTTGTACTAAAATTAATCAATTTTGTTTGTATGATTATCTTATACGCAAGAAAGGCTATTGACATTCCTAGCAGTGCCCCGCAAAGCACATCAGTCGGATAATGAACCCCGAGATAAATTCTGCTATACCCTATTAGAGAGGCCCAAATTAAGAGAAAATACAATGAATACCTTTTTTTCTTTTTCAACCATAAGCCCAACAACATAGCAATGCAAAACATATTGGCTGCATGGGAAGATACAAAACCATACATTCCTCCATGGTAATTATTTACATAATGAAGTTGCCCTTTTATTTCTAAATTTTGACTTGGACGAAATCTTTCAAACATCTCTTTAAATAAATATTTAGCAGATAAATCCGCTAACCCAACAGCTAATCCAGTAAACAGAACAAGGATAAATGTGTTTTTCCAGCCAAAAGATTTATAAAGTAAAAAGATAAACAGTAAATAAAAAGGAATACCAAATGCAGGTTTACTAACCCACCACATAATGGTGTCGAATAAAGGAGAATTACCACCGTTGATAGCAAATAAAAGTTGCCGATCAATCTGTTCTATTTTATCAATAAACCCCATTTATTTAAACCTGTTAGGTTTATCAATGGCAAAATCCGGATTTAACCGCATCCATAATATATCTTTCAACGCAGTAATTCCCTTTTGACTTACAGAAGAAATAAATACCGATTCAATATCTTTAGGAAGCTCTTTTCTAACTTCTTCTATGAGTTCGTTATCTAACATATCACTTTTGGTAATTGCCAACACTCTTTCTTTATCCAATAATTCTGGATTATACAATTTCAATTCATTCAGTAATATCTCATACTCCTTTTCAATATTATCAGAATCTATTGGCACCATAAAAAGCAACAAAGCATTTCTTTCTATGTGCCTTAAAAAACGATGCCCCAGACCTTTACCTTCATGAGCTCCCTCAATAATACCGGGAATATCTGCCATGACAAAAGATTGATATTCCCTATACTTAACAATTCCCAGATTAGGTATTAAGGTAGTAAAAGGATAATTAGCAATTTCCGGTTTTGCAGCAGAAACCACTGACAAAAGTGTTGATTTACCTGCGTTTGGAAACCCTACCAAACCTACATCTGCTAAAACTTTTAATTCAAGAATTTTCCATTCTTCCCGACCATCTTCACCAGACTGAGCATAACGAGGAGTTTGGTTGGTAGAAGACTTAAAGTGACTATTTCCAACTCCGCCTCGACCACCTTCCGTTAATATAAATTCTTGCCCTACTTCTGTTATTTCGCAGATAATATTTCCCGTTTCTACATCTTTCGCAATAGTTCCTAAAGGCACATCAAGATATTCATCTTTTCCTTCTCTTCCAGTACTCAAACTTCTTCCACCAGGATATCCTTGTTCAGCAATTACGTGCTTTCTATATTTAAGATGTAATAATGTCCAGTGATTTTGACTCCCTCGAATAATAACATGACCACCTCTACCACCATGACCTCCATCAGGACCTCCAGTCATTGTTAGCCTGTCTCTATGCAGGTGCGCCGAACCTGCGCCACCTTTACCAGAACGGCAACAAATCTTTACGTAATCTACAAAATTACTATCGGCCATTATTTTGTTATCTCAATTGAATCGAATAATGATTTGGTAATATCTCCTATCGATCCAACTCCATTAATATCAATTAGTTTTCCTTGTCCTTTGTAATAATCTGCAACAGGTGCTGTGCTTTTATTATAAGTGTTAATTCTGTTCTGAATAATAACAGGGTTTGCATCATCTTCTCTTCCGGAGTCCTTTGCTCGTCCAATTAACCTTGTTTTTAATTCATCTTCCGGCACAATAAGCGACAACATCATTGTTACACTTGTTCCCTTAGCAGCTAAAAACAGATCTAATGCTTTTGCCTGCCCCGTAGTTCTGGGAAAACCATCATATATAACACCCTTTGCGTTTGGATATTTTGTAACCTCAGACTCCAATATCTTAATGGTGATATCGTCAGGAACTAAATCTCCTTTATCAGAGTATGATTTCGCTAATTTCGCTAAATCAGACGATGGGTCTAATGCTCTAAACACATCTCCAGTGGAGATATGGACCAAGTCGTATTGCTCTTTTAATCTATCCGCTTGCGTTCCTTTTCCTGCACCTGGAGGTCCAAATAATACAATGTTTAACATACGTTTTTTTTATTCCGTTATTATATAAATGTCTTTTAAATTTCTTCCTAATCCATCATAATCCAATCCATATCCAACTAAAAACTCATTGCCAACCTCAATAGCAACATAATCAACAGGAATGGTTTTTTGATAAGCTCTTGGTTTAAATAAAAGGGTCGCTATTTTTACCGAGGCAGGCTTATCTTTACCAATTAATTCTACTAATTTCTCTATGGTATTGCCAGAATCTACAATATCTTCAATAATCACGACATGCCTGTTTTCAATCGTATGATTTAATCCGATTAACTCATTAACAACACCCGTAGTATTGGTTCCTTCGTAAGAGGCCATCTTCACAAAACTCACCTCACAATCCCCGATAAATTCACGCACCAAATCAGCTACTATTATAAATGAACCATTTAACACTCCAATAAAAACCGGATTCATTCCTTCATAATCAGATTGAATCTTATCAACCATTTTCAAAACTGCAGAATGAATCTCCTTTTCAGTAATAAATGGTTTGAATTTTTTATCGTGTAATTGAACTATAGCCATCAATAATATCTATGCTAAACAAAAATAACAAATAAAGAAGTATTAATACTATCACCTAAAGTTCTTCTGCTGACTTTAAAACTTTCGTTTCAAGATTCTTTTTAAATACCTCCAAATTCTCAGCAACAGTTTTATCAAAAGCACCTATAATTTGTGCGGCTAATATACCTGCATTTTGCGATGCATTTAATGCTACCGTTGCTACTGGAATCCCATTAGGCATTTGTAAAATAGAGAGAATTGAATCCCAACCGTCTATAGAGTTTCTACTTTTTACGGGAACACCAATTACAGGAATTGTACACAAAGAAGCTGTCATTCCAGGCAGGTGGGCTGCTCCTCCAGCTCCAGCGATAATCACCTTTAGACCTCTTTCTCGAGCATTTTTTGCATACGCATACATCCTATCTGGAGTCCGATGGGCTGAGACTACCGAAATTTCATATTCTACTCCTAGCTCCTTTAAAACATCTGCAGCATCTTGCATTACCGGTAAATCCGACTTACTTCCCATTATTATTCCTACTTCTGTCATAATATTTTGAATTTCTATTTACCAACTACTTTTAATATTTTTTTTACTCTTAGCGCCTTTTCTTTTGCTTTGGCTAATGATTCATCTATCACCGTAACATGCCCCATTTTCCTGAATGGTTTTGAAATTGATTTCCCATATAGATGAGGATAAACACCTTTTAGTTTTAAAACTTCATCCATACCAGGATAAGTTACTTCACCAGTACTGTTTTTATCCCCTAATAAATTTAGCATTACAGACGGCATAATAATATCTGTCTCACCCAAGGGTAAGTTTAGTATTGATCGCAAATGCTGCTCATATTGAGATGTAATATTACCTTCAATTGTTTGATGTCCGCTGTTATGTGGCCTTGGTGCTATTTCATTTACCAATATATCCCCTTCTTTTGTTAGAAACATTTCTACTGCTAAAACTCCAACTAACCGCGATTTCTCTGCGATTGATTTCGCAATAACTGAACCCTTCTTTTCAATTTGGGAGGAATAACCAGAAGGTGAATATAAAAACTCTACTAGATTTGCTTCGGGATCAAATTCCATTGCTACCATGGGAAAGGTTTTTACATCTCCACTTGAATTCCTGGCTACAATTACTGAAACCTCCATCTCAAACTCAACCAACTCCTCCACCAAAGTAGGGCCGTGCAACAAATTATGCAGCTTATCTTTTCCATTAATGACTGAAACTCCTTTTCCATCATAACCTCCTTTTCGCAACTTCTGAACGAAAGGAATAGACCAATCAATGTTTAATTCTGAATCAAAAAGTTGGTATTTTGAAGTTGGGATATTATTTGTTGTATAAAAATCTTTTTGAACTCCCTTATCCTGAATCATCTCTATCAAATCGGGACTAGGGAAAACAGCAACTCCAGCTGCCTCTAGCTTACGCAAACCCTCCACAGAAACATGTTCAATTTCAATAGTAACCACATCACAATGCTTCCCAAACTCAAAAACAGCTTCTACGTTATTTAAATCTCCTTGTTTAAAATCATACTTAGAACAGGGAGCATTTGCATCCGGATCAAGAAACTTTAGATGGACATCAAGATTTATAGATGCTTGATACAGCATTCTTCCCAATTGTCCACCACCTAAGACTCCTACCGTTTTATTTGGACTGAATATAGAGTTCATTCCCACAAAGATATTTATACTACCTTAATATAAAAGCATAGAATAAATTATATTAACACGGATTTAAAACAGAGCGGACAATTGTTTCTGTAAATCAGACACACTCATTGACTTTGAGATTAAATAAACTTTCTTGTCTTTACCCAATTTAACTGGTGCATAGGCAAATTTAGCTTGTTTCGTTTTTTTAGAAATTGAATATGCTATTATAGTTGCTTTTTTTCCTTTTGGTAAATTCGGAAACTTCATCTCTCCGTTAGGTGAATATTCATAACCAGCTAGCACCGATTTTATATCTTCAAATACCAAACGATAACTCATTTTAACATCACTATCTACAGATACTATTAGCTCGGTATTTACAGGGAAATCATAAAATCGATCGCAATTAATAAAACCCATTTTACCCACCTTCATTAAGTAGCCGTCAGCTTCTGAATAATACCCCTCTTCCGACCACTCTTCGCCTTCCCAATCTGAACTTTCTTCAACATCTTGTTCTTCTCGAAATAACTGAGTTCCTTCTTTTATCTTTTTTACATCTCCATTAATTTGAAAATCCCAATCAATCAATCCATCCTTACTTTTACCTTCAAATGGTTTCATCCCATTTTTTAATTCATCCGTTTCACTAGGAAAAAATATTTCTATTGGATGATCTGTTTTTAAATGAAGGATTTTCTTTTTAAACCTGGCTTCAATATAAATTGTACCCCCTGTTTCTATTATTCTATCCGCACTTGCGGTAGTTATTCCAGAAAGCAATATATCCTCAATTGTATAATACTCACATAGGCTTACTTCAATTTCATTTACATCATTCAATCCTTGAGTCGAAAAGCAATTGGCAGGAAATCGGACAACTGTTCCCTGATTTCCATAAATAATTTGCTCCGTGTCGGGATAAATTGTAAACTCATTGCAAGTAGAGGACAATAAGGAACTTTCACTTTGATGAAAATACTTTCTAGAATAGGTGTCTTTTTCTGCAACAACAGAAACAACTCCTTTTCTTTTGACCATCGATTTATAGGACGCATTCGATGAAGCACATTTTAATGCAGGAGAGTCGTCAAAATATTCCATTTTTAAATTCGTGTATTCTGGAGCAATTCTTTTTCGATGCAAATAAGCTATAACACTATCCGAACGCATGGATGTAAGCTTATATATGTGGTTATTTTGTAGTTTCTTTTTTTCTTCTTTCGACAATAGATGAAACTCTGCTTCAGATCCATTTTTCATTATATCCCAAATACTATCGATCTCGCTTTTAACAACATCTGTTAAATTCTTTTTATAATAATCAAAACTCAAATTGGCATGTGTGGTACTAAATGTATTTTTTTGAGTAATGTGAATTAGTGGTGTCAATATTAAAAGTAGAACAAGAATTTTCATAGACAAGTTTTGTGATATAACTATTTTCCAAAAATAGGTTACAAAAACAAGGCCATTAGTAACGAATCACTAATAGCCTTTTCAAATAATTGTATTAAAAAAAATAGCTCAGCTATAAAACGGTCAATCTATTTTAGGAATATTTTTATTCCACTCTTTTTTCCTCGGCCACAATGGTTATATCTTCAAGAGCTGATGCTTTATTCAAATTGAATGTCAAATGTGTCACCATAGCGTGACGCTCGAAGGACAAAAGCCAATAATGCAGAACATCTTTATCATCTATATCCAAGTGAAACAAGGGTCCATCAACTCCAAAAAAGTGACTATCTACCCATTCACCATCAGAATCTAAAATAAAACCATAATAGGGGTTTTCTTTACTTGTATTTTTTTGAGCTTTATCTTGTTTTTCATAAAAGGGGTGGTTTCCAATTCCCATTGGCATTTTAAAACCTCCATTATAATCCATTAAATCTAGCTGCTTCAAATCCGAATTGCGAACTCCACCAATAACTATTCTAGTTAAATAGGTTGTATCTGTATTACGAGCAAACGTCACATCAAACTCATAGCATTTTTCTTTTGCCGTATTATTAGAGGTCGTTTCTCTTATAATTACTTTTTTGGGAACACCTAACATACTTAAAGTAGAAGCACGCGGATCCTTCGTATCATACCTACCCGGCCATTGAAAAGTAGAGTAACATGTTGAATCATTCAGCATTTGCTCAATTGAAGTTGGGTTTTCCGGATAAACAATATTCTTGTACTTTGATTTCCTGGCACCCGTCATTGGATAAAACTCATGTCTAAAATCTTCGAATGCAACTTCGTATTCATCATCTACCGTTCTGAGAACACCTAAATTCACAACTTCCTTTCTTGGATGCGTGTATCCCTCTAGGTGATGTTTGTACTCTTCAAATGTTAGTACCCCTTTATTTACTTCATCAAACAATTCTCGATACATTGCTTTTGGAAAATCGAACCACCCATGATACATCGATTTTTGTTTCTCTCCCTCTTCTGTGTAAGTAATAATTTCCCAAGCATAGGCATTTAAACAATTTCTGGCTAAATCAACTCTAACAGTTTTTGCTCCTTCTTCATTATCTATAGAGACTCTAAAAGAACCTTTATCAAATCGGACTTGCTGTCTATTCCATTCTGCATTTACAATTCCAATATGCTCTAAATATTCATCCTTTGCGGCATGGGTCGGTATTGTTGGGATCCATGCTAATAAATCAATGTGCTCTATAAAAATAGTGTCACTTTTATTATTTGATGGTAAAAACACCATCGTAAAGTCATTTTCACTATTTCTTACCACTTCGACTTTTGGGTGCTCGTATACATTCCACAACTCACTCCTGCTCTCAATATCATTATTATCTGGATATTGTTCATCCGTTAATTGAGTAATATCCGCTGCTAGTAGAGTAGTCTCTATTTTATTGTCAGGCGAGCTTTTTTCACTACAAGATGTTAAGATAGCACTTCCCAATATCGCTATGCCGATATTTTTTACTACTGAATTCATAAAATTACTTTTTTTCAAAAATACAGTAAATATTACAATGCACCCTCTTTAATTTCATCTACAACAGAAGGTGCTAACAAAGTAGAAGTATCTCCCAAGTTTGATGTATCTCCCTCTGCAATTTTCCGAAGAATTCTTCTCATTATTTTCCCTGAACGCGTTTTCGGTAAACCACTAACAATTTGAATCTTATCAGGCTTAGCTATAGGACCTATTTCTTTAACAACTTGCGTTACTATTGCTTTTCTTTCCATCTCAATATCCATTTCTGCGTCACAAATAACATAGGCATAAATCCCTTCACCTTTTATGTCATGGGGGTATCCAACTACCGCTGACTCGATTACGTTTGGATGTGTATTGATTGCGCATTCAACTTCGGCAGTTCCAATTCTATGACCAGAAACATTCATAACATCATCTACCCTTCCTGTTATTCTGTACATTCCATCCTTGTCTCTGCGGCAACCATCTCCTGTAAAATACATACCATCGTAAGTAGAAAAATAGGTCTGTTTACACCTTTTATGATCTCCCCAAATAGTTCGAATCATTGATGGCCAAGGGAACTTTATGCAAAGATTTCCTGACACGTCGTTCCCAACAATCTCTTTGCCTTCAGCATCTACCAAACAGGGCTGAATTCCGGGTAAAGGAAGGGTAGCAAAAGTTGGTTTCAATGGCGTAATTCCTGCCAATGGAGAAATCATAATTCCTCCCGTTTCTGTTTGCCACCAAGTATCTACAATGGGACATTTCTCTTTTCCAATGTTTTTATTATACCAGTGCCAGGCTTCCTCATTTATTGGCTCACCTACTGAACCTAAAACACGCAATGAACTAATATCAGATTTCTCTATTAAATCCAAACTACATGCTTGTAATGCCCTAATAGCTGTAGGCGCTGTATAAAATAACGTTATTTTATGTTTCTCAACTATTTCCCAAAAACGTCCTGCGTCGGGATAGGTAGGGACACCTTCAAACATTACAGTGGTTGCCCCAGCCAATAAAGGACCATAAATAATATATGAATGACCCGTTATCCAGCCAATATCTGCGGTACACCAATAAATATCATCCTCTTCATATTGGAATACGTTTCTAAAAGAATACTCAGTGTAAGCCATATATCCTGCAGTTGTATGCACTACTCCTTTTGGACTTCCTGTAGAACCAGATGTATAAAGAATGAACAATTCGTCCTCTGAGTTCATCATTGCACCCTCACAGTCTAAATCTGAATTGTTCATTTCATCGTGCCACCAAACATCTCGGGGTGAATACATATTTATATCAACCTCGGTTCTTTTGAAAACAATACAAGTTTCTACCGTTAAACAAGATTTTAATGCCTCATCAGCAATCTCTTTCAAAGGGGTTTTCTTTGCGCCTCTTAAACCAAAGTCAGCCGTTAACAATACTTTACAATCTGCATCATTAATTCTGTCTGCTAAAGCTTTAGCAGAAAATCCAGCAAAAACAACCGAATGAATCGCGCCAATTCGAGCACATGCCAAAACTGCAATTGCCAATTCCGGAACCATCGGCATATATAGACAAATCCGATCTCCTTTTTGAACTCCATTATTTTTCAACATGTTTGCTGCCTGACAAACTTTTTCATGTAATTGATAATAAGTAATTTCAATAGCTTGTTCGTTTGGATCATTTGGTTCCCATAATATAGCCACCTTATCTCCTCTTTTATCTAAGTGCCTATCCAAACAATTCTCCGTAATATTTAATTGACCACCTTCAAACCATTTGACGGAGGGTGAATCAAAATCCGAATGCAAGACTGTATCCCATTTCTTTTTCCAAGTAAATGTTTCCGCAATCTCTTCCCAATATGCTTCCGGAGTATCAACACTTTTTCTATAGTCGGTTATGTATTCATTGTATGAGGAAATTTTCTTTATCATCTCAAAAATTTTTATCTAAAATACGGAAAAGGAGGCCAAGAGCCTCCTTTCAAACAATAAATATTTGGATTTTATTATTGATCCACAACCAGTAAATTAGCCAATTCAAATTTAGTTAACACCTGTTTATTTCCAGTATAATTGACATCTGTAAATTGAACGAACATACGTAAATCCAAATTACTATGAATAGAACAGCCTCCTTGCTGCTCTTCATTCGAAGCTATGGATATTGTTTTATGATACTCTCCGATTTCTACATCACATGTCTTACAAACACCAAATGACATTTATCATAAAGTATTGGTAAGGAATTAATTAATAAAAATCCATGTCAAACCAAATTGAATTGTTCTGTCTTTAAGCGGGTAATTATGTGCACCGTAATAATTAAACCCAAACAATCCCGAATTAATATGGGTTGCTTTTAAAAAAAAACGAACCGTTTTTATTCTTGCATTAAGGAATACATCAACAAATGGATAATTACCTGCGATTTTAGTGTCATCTAAGTTATATTGGTTAATCATTGGATTAAATGACATCATATCTATTGGAGCATAATAAACCAGGTCAGCACCAATAAAAACACTTAAGTTATTTTTATACATTTTAGTCTTAAAACCAATTGTTAAATCTGCATAATAATCTGGAAGTCTGTAGATATTGTATCCTCCACTGTACTGGTAAACCATTTTTGGAATTACAGACCATTTTTTTAGATTAAATTCTTTTTGTGCTGAAAACTGAATCATTTGCGAAATTCCATCGATTTGTTGCGGTTCGCCAATAAAATTGAAGAAAATAGGATTGAAAATGTCATTATAAGCGGCATTCAAACCTACTTTGTGTTTTTTTGAAGCCAAAGTACCCGAGATACTTAAATATTCGGTAGTAGAAAATGTATTTTGCCAGGATATGTTGTTTCCATAATATGAGCGTAAATCTAAAGATGGAGAAATGCTATGGTATGATCCTATTAATCCAATAGACCAATATTGAGAAAGGTTATAGTTCAGCGAACCTTCAAAATCATAATTCAATTTCCGAAAGCCATTTAAATAGTAATTTCCATCAAGCTTTAAACGAAACCTATTTCCTTTAAATTCCAAATTAGTTCCAATGCTAAAAGAATTTACCAAAGTGTCAACCGTGTATTGAGCATAGCTAATACCTTCCCATTTAACGAAAGTTGAAAAATTCAAATTATCCTGTCCTTTACATTTAGTGAATTGATATCCGACTATTCCGTTAACTCCTTCATATTTAATAATATCATTTGTAATTACTGAATCAATTAATACTTCACTGTAATAATTCATATTCAAGAGCGAATCTTTAAAAATACGGTCATTTTTATACCCCAATACTGTAGTATACATAATATGAGAAAATCCATTATTTAGTGAATCAAAAGATTGAGAAAATTGAAATTGTTGATCAAGTTCGAGATTCGTTCTGTTAATTGTTGAGGAAGCAAATGAAAGGTTAACATCCATTAACTCTCGATTTCTATTTAATAAAAGGTCTTGTTCAAATAAGCTGTCATTTAAAACTCCTCCATTGTGTTCGTTGAAAATTCTCTCATGGTCAATATTCAGGCTGACTTTGTAACGCTTATTTTTTGTTTTAAACCAAGCATTTACATATAAATGATTATTACTAGAAGCTTGGTTGTTATAAAACCCCTTTGATTTGACTTTATCAAAACCAAAAGAAAAATTAGCCAATTGAGATATATTCTGCGTGTGGAGGACCTGCAATACTTGCTCTTCTTTTGAGCCAAGAATGTAGCTTACCTCTGTATAGGGCTTTTTGACATCAAATTGTTTTGACACATATTTTTTGCTTCCTATAATTAGACTAGGAGAAAAATTAGCATGCTCTTGGATGTCAAATAATAAACTATAACCGGGCAGTCCGATATTACCTATTGACAAAAAATCCAAACCTTGATTGTATCTATGTATTTGATCTATACGCGTTATGTCAATTTCTTCCACACCTCCACCAATATAGCAAGATAAACTAGAACTACTTTGTGAAAAAAAATCAAATAGCAGAAACAAAAACAGTATGGAAAGGATAATCTTCAAGTATCTAGATATTAACGTAAAAATAAAAAAAAAGGTTGTCATCTATTGTGGACAACAACCTAAACGTATTAAGAATACTTTTATTTTACCTATGCTTCGGTAGCTGGACCACCAAAATTAAGCGGAAAGGCATTTTCTGGACCTGTGCTTTCTTTGATCGTTCCATGCACACTTTCATACTTGGATATGTTATCTGCTAAAGCTCTCATTAACTTTTTCGCATGTTCTGGAGTCATAACAACCCTAGATTTAACTCTAGCCTTTGGAACACCCGGCATTATTCTGATAAAATCATATACAAATTCAGATGAGGAATGTGTTATTATTGCCAAGTTAGAATATATTCCCTCAGCTATCTCTTCGTTCAATTCGATATTAAGTCCCTGTTGATTTTTATTTTCTTCACTCATGTTATTACTTTCTAATTTAAAAAAAAGCCTTCATCTCAATGTGAATTGAGAGAAGGCTTTATGGTACATTAATTTGGGTTTATTTAAGAGACCCTATTGTCACATCTTCGTCTTCTCCCACAAGTCTGTTGTATTCTTCTTTAGAACCTACCAATAGATCTTGGAACTGACGCATACCGGTACCAGCTGGTATTTTATGTCCAACAATTACATTTTCTTTTAAACCTCTTAATACATCTTCTTTTCCATTAACCGCAGCTTGATTAAGAACTTTCGTTGTTTCCTGGAATGAAGCAGCAGAAATAAAGCTGTCTGTTTGTAGAGAAGCTCTTGTAATACCTTGTAATACTGGATTAGCAGTTGCTGGAACAGCGTCTCTAGCCTCAGCACCTTTCATATCCTTACGTTTCAGACTTGAATTTTCATCTCGTAATTTACGTGCAGAAATTATTTGTCCTGGTTGTAAAATTTCAGATTCTCCAGCATCTTCGATTACTTTCATTCCCCACATATTGTCATTCTCTTCTAAGAATTCCCATTTGTTTACAGAAGTCTTTTCTAGGAAACGCGTATCTCCAGCGTCAACTATTTCAACTTTACGCATCATTTGACGAACAATTACCTCAAAGTGTTTATCGTTAATTTTCACACCTTGTAAACGGTAAACCTCTTGAATTTCATTTACAATATATTCCTGAACCGCTGTAGGTCCTTTAATAGACAATATATCTGCAGGAGTAGTAGCACCATCAGACAATAATGATCCTGCCTTAACGTAATCATTCTCTTGCACTAAAATATGACGTGAAAGAGGAACCAAGTATTTAGTTATTTCTCCGGATTTAGCTTCAATAATTACCTCTCTGTTACCTCTTTTGATTTTTCCATAAGAAACAACGCCATCAATTTGTGCAACAACTGCAGGATTAGATGGGTTACGTGCTTCAAACATCTCAGTTACCCGCGGCAAACCACCTGTAATATCTCCAGATTTACCAGCTTTACGAGGTATCTTTACAAGAATATCTCCAGCTAATAGCTTTTGGCCTTCTTTTACAATAATATGAGCATCTACAGGTAAGTTGAAGTATTTCAGTTCTTCATCTTTCTTATCAACTATTGAAAGTGTAGGAATTTTCTTCTTATCACGGTTTTCTTTTACAACCATTTCAGAGAATCCTGTTTGCTCATCAACTTCAGATCGGAAAGTAATCCCCTCTTCTAAGTTTACGAACTTAACTTCTCCTTCAACATCAGAAATAATAACAGCATTGTAAGGATCCCACTTACAAATTAGGTCGCCTTTCTTAATTGTTTTCTTTCCTTTGATAAAATAATGAGATCCGTAAGGAATATTATAAGTAGATAAAATTACACCCGTTTCTTTATCGATTACTCTTAATTCAGAACCTCGACCAATAACAACTTCAACTTCATTACCTTCAGCATCGGTTTTAGTAACCGTTCGCATTTCATCAAGTTCCAATTTACCTGAGAATTTTGCTCTCATTTCAGACTCATCCGCAATGTTAGAAGCAGTACCCCCAACGTGGAATGTTCTTAATGTCAGTTGTGTTCCAGGCTCACCAATGGACTGCGCAGCGATTACACCAACTGCTTCTCCAATTTCAGCTTTCTTTCCAGAAGATAAACTTCTTCCGTAGCATTTCGAACATACCCCTCTTTTCTGCTCACAAGTAAGCACTGAACGAATTTCAACTTCATCAATTTCTGCTAATTCAATATCCCTAGCTTCTGTTTCATTGATTTCGGCTCCCTCTGCAACAATAATCTCACCTGTTTCAGGATGCACAATATCATACAGACTTGTTCTACCTAGAATTCTATCAAATAAAGATTCAACTATATCATCGTCCTTTTTTAAAGGTTTCACTATAAGCCCTCTTAATGATCCACAATCTTCAACATTTATAACTACATCTTGTGCAACATCCACTAACCTTCTTGTAAGGTATCCAGCATCCGCCGTTTTAAGCGCCGTATCAGCTAATCCCTTACGCGCACCGTGAGTAGATATAAAGTAATCCATAATCGTTAAACCTTCAAGGAAGTTTGTTAAAATTGGATTTTCAATAATATCTTGACCTCCTGAAGCTGCCGACTTTTGCGGTTTCGCCATTAAGCCCCTCATTCCTGAAAGCTGTCGAATTTGTTCTTTAGAACCCCTTGCTCCTGAATCCATCATCATGTAGACAGAATTAAATCCTTGTTGATCATTTTTCAAACGCTCCATTAACTCAAAAGTTAGTCGAGAGTTTGTATGTGTCCAAATATCAATAATTTGATTATAACGTTCATTGTTCGTTATAAGACCCATATTGTAATTTGATTTCACTTCATCAACTTGTCCATGGGCTTTATTGACCAACTCCTCTTTAGCAGGAGGAACCTCAACATCTGCAAGGTTAAAAGATAGTCCACCTCTAAATGCTGACATATAACCCAAATCTTTAATGGCGTCCAAGAAGTTTGCAGTTACAGTAACATTCGTAATTTTAAGAATATCACTAATAATATCTCTTAAAGCCTTTTTGGTTAAAACTTCATTTATGTAACCAGCTTCTTTTGGAACTAATTCATTAAATAAAATTCTACCTGTAGTTGTTTCAATAATATGACTAACAGGCTCTCCATCAACAACATCTTCAACTTTAACCTTAATTAAAGCATGCATATCAACTACCTTTTCATTGTAAGCAATTTTCACTTCCTCAGAAGAATAGAAAGTCATTCCTTCTCCTTTTACAGGCAATTCTTTCGTTGATTTTCTAATTTTAGAAATATAATACAAACCTAAAACCATATCCTGAGAAGGTACAGCAATTGGCGCACCATTTGCAGGATTCAAAATATTATGAGAAGCTAGCATCAACAATTGAGCTTCTAAAACTGCAGCGTTACCCAATGGTAAGTGAACTGCCATTTGATCACCATCAAAATCGGCGTTAAACGCCGTACAAACTAATGGGTGTAATTGTATAGCTTTACCTTCAATCATTTTTGGTTGAAAAGCCTGAATACCTAGACGGTGCAAAGTAGGAGCACGATTCAATAGTACTGGATGCCCTTTTAATATATTTTCAAGAATATCCCAAACTACAGGCTCTTTTTTATCAACTATTTTTTTCGCAGATTTAACCGTCTTTACAATTCCGCGCTCAATCATCTTTCGGATGATAAATGGCTTATAAAGCTCAGCTGCCATATTTTTAGGCAAACCGCATTCATGCAATTTTAACGTTGGCCCAACAACAATTACTGAACGTGCAGAATAATCAACCCTTTTTCCCAATAAGTTTTGACGGAAACGACCTTGTTTACCTTTTAAACTATCAGATAAAGATTTCAATGGTCTATTCTTATCTGTTTTTACAGCACTAGATTTTCTAGAGTTATCAAATAAGGAGTCAACTGACTCCTGAAGCATACGTTTCTCATTTCTGAGAATTACTTCTGGAGCTTTAATTTCTATTAATCTTTTTAAACGATTATTTCGAATAATAACCCTTCTATATAAATCATTCAAATCTGAAGTTGCAAATCTACCTCCATCTAGAGGAACTAATGGTCTTAAGTCTGGCGGTATAACAGGCACAGTTTTAACAATCATCCACTCCGGACGGTTTTCTATACGCGTATTTGCATCTCTTAAAGCTTCAATAACTTGAAGTCTCTTTAACGCTTCATTTTTTCTTTGCTGTGAAGTCTCGTTAGCTGCTTTATGACGCAACTCATAAGATAAAGCATCCAAATTAGTCATTTGGGGCTTTTGCTTGTTAGGTTTACTCAAATGCTCTAACATAGCTTCAAGAGCCTCAGATCCCATCTTAGCAACAAATTTATTTTCATCGTCATCATCTAAGTATGAATTCTCTTTTGGAAGTGCTTCTAAAATATCAAGATACTCTTCCTCAGTCAAAAAATCATTTTTAACTAACTCTTCTCCCTCAGCATTTAATTGACCAGCCGGATTTATTACAACGTATCTTTCGTAATAAATAATTTGATCTAATTTTTTTGTTGGTAATCCTAATAAATAACCAATTTTATTAGGCAATGAACGGAAGTACCAGATATGAGCAACAGGAACAACTAAGGCAATGTGCCCCATTCTTTCTCTTCTTACTTTTTTCTCGGTAACCTCTACACCACATCTATCACAAACAATTCCTTTATAACGAATACGTTTGTATTTTCCACAGTGACATTCATAATCCTTTACAGGACCAAATATTCTTTCACAAAACAGACCATCACGTTCTGGTTTATATGTTCTATAATTAATAGTTTCAGGTTTAAGCACCTCACCATGCGATTTTCCTAAAATTTCTTCAGGAGAAGACAAGCTGATTGTTATTTTACTGAAGTTACTATTGGCAACTTTTGATTCTTTTCTAAAAGCCATAAGTTATTTTATTTGTTATTATTTCTCGCCCTAGGGCGAGAAATAAACTAATCTAATGTAATTTTTAATCCTAAACCTGCTAATTCATTCAATAATACATTGAATGACTCAGGTATACCTGGTGTTGGCATGTTTTTACCTTTAACGATTGATTCGTAAGCTTTTGCTCTACCAACAACATCATCCGACTTAACAGTAAGAATCTCTTGTAAGATATTTGCAGCTCCAAATGCCTCTAAAGCCCAAACTTCCATTTCACCAAAACGTTGACCACCAAATTGAGCTTTTCCACCCAATGGTTGTTGCGTAATTAATGAGTATGGTCCGATTGAACGCGCGTGCATCTTATCATCTACCATGTGGCTCAGCTTAATCATATAAATGATTCCAACTGTAGCTGGTTGATCAAACCTGTCTCCAGTTCCACCATCATACAAGTAAGTTTTACCGTGTCGAGGCACTCCTGCATCATCAGTAAACTCATGAATTTCGTCTAGGCTAGCACCATCAAAAATTGGCGTAGCAAACTTCTTGTCTAATTTTTCACCTGCCCAACCCAGAACAGTTTCATAAATTTGACCTAAGTTCATACGAGAAGGTACCCCAAGTGGGTTTAGCACTATATCTACCGGTGTTCCATCTTCTAGGAAAGGCATATCTTCTGCTCGAACAATACGCGCAACAATACCTTTATTTCCGTGACGACCTGCCATTTTATCTCCAACTTTTAGCTTACGCTTTTTAGCTAAATAAACTTTTGCCAACTGAATAATTCCATTTGGTAATTCATCACCAACAGAAACTTGAAATTTCTTACGTTTAAAATTACCCAAGATATCAGTTGCTTTTAAGTTGTAGTTATGTAATGTTTCCTCAACTAAAGCATCAATTGTTTCATCACCCGTCCAATTTTTTGGATTAATGTGAATAAACTCGACTCCTTTAAGGTTCTTTTCAGAAAACTTAACACCTTTTTTAACTACTTCTTCTTTAAAGTTATTGTGAATACCTTTTGACTTTTTATCTCCAATAATTTCCAACAACTTACCAATTAGAATATCATTTAATGCAGTAATCTCCTTGTTCATATCCACATCAATTTGCTCCAACAATGGCTTGTCTGCAGCTTTAGATCTTCTATCTTTAATCGCTTTAGAGAATAATTTCTTATTGATTATTACACCAACAGTTGAAGGTGGAACTTTTAAAGATGCATCTTTAACATCTCCAGCTTTATCACCAAAGATTGCTCTTAGTAGTTTTTCCTCAGGAGAAGGATCACTTTCCCCTTTAGGAGTAATCTTTCCAATCAGAATATCACCTTCCTTAACCTCAGCTCCAACTCTAATCATTCCGCCCTCATCAAGATCCTTAGTAGCTTCTTCACTTACATTTGGAATATCGGGAGTTAACTCCTCTAAACCACGTTTAGTATCTCTAACTTCTAAAGAGTACTCATCTATATGAATAGAAGTAAATACATCTTCACGAACTACGCGTTCTGAAATCACAATTGCATCCTCAAAGTTATAACCTTTCCAAGGCATGAAGGCTACTTTTAAGTTTTGACCTAATGCCAATTCCCCTTTTTGCGTAGCATATCCTTCAACCAATACTTGACCTTCAGTAACTTTATCACCTTTCATTACGATAGGCGTTAAGTTAATGGAAGTACCTTGGTTTGTTTTTCTATATTTAACTAATTTATAAACTTTGATTTCATCTTCGAAACGAACAATCTTTTGTGCTGCACTCAATTTATATTTAATGTGTATTTCTTCAGAATCCACATAATGTACAACACCATCACCTTCAGCATGAATTAACACACGAGAATCTCTAGCAACCAGGTGTTCAATTCCTGTTCCAACAATTGGAGATTTCGGAATTAATAAAGGTACAGCTTGACGTTGCATGTTAGATCCCATTAAGGCCCTATTTGCATCATCATGTTCCAAGAAAGGTATACAAGAAGCTGCAATGGAAGCAATTTGATTTGCTCCTACATCCATCAAGTCCAAGTCTTTTGGCTCAACAACTGGAAAATCTCCAATTAGTCGAGACACAACCTTGTCACCAAGAAAATTACCCTTGGCGTCAACATCGGCATTTGCTTGTGCAATGTTTTTATCTTCTTCTTCTTCTGCACTAAGATAAATTGGGTTTTGTTTCAAATCTACTTTACCATTTTTAACATCTCTATAAGGTGTTTCGATAAAACCTAAACGGTTAACTTTAGCGAATACACAAAGAGAAGAAATCAGTCCTATATTTGGACCCTCAGGTGTTTCAATAGTACATAACCTACCGTAGTGAGTATAGTGAACATCACGTACCTCGAACCCAGCTCTTTCTCTAGACAAACCTCCAGGTCCTAGTGCTGACAATCTACGTTTGTGAGTAACCTCAGCTAATGGATTCGTTTGATCCATAAATTGAGACAACTGATTCGTACCAAAAAAGGAGTTTATAACAGATGAAAGAGTTTTCGCATTGATCAAATCGATTGGTGTAAACACTTCGTTATCACGAACATTCATTCTTTCACGAATAGTTCTGGCCATACGAGCCAATCCAACACCAAATTGGTTGTGTAACTGCTCACCTACCGTTCTAACGCGTCTATTACTTAGGTGATCAATATCATCAACATCTGTTTTAGAGTTAATTAATTCAATCAAATATTTAACAATAGAGATTATATCATTCTTAGTTAAAACTCTCTGATCTGGTGATTCAGTAAGTTTTAATTTTTTATTTATTCTATAACGACCAACTTCTCCTAAATCATAACGTTGTTCCGAAAAGAATAATTTATCAATAACTCCTCTTGCAGTTTCTTCATCTGGCGGTTCAGCGTTACGTAATTGACGATAGATATGTTCAACTGCTTCTTTTTCTGAATTAGAAGTATCTTTTTGCAATGTATTATAGATAATTGCAAAATCCGCTGCACTTGCATCTCCTTCTTTATGAAGGATAATGTTTTTTACTCCAGCATCTGCAATTTGTTCAATATGGTCTTTTTCAATAACTGTCTCACGATCAATTATCACTTCATTTCTTTCGATAGAAACAACCTCTCCAGTATCTTCATCTACGAAATCCTCAACCCATGATTTAAGAACACGTGCTGCTAACTTTCTTCCAACAGCCGCTTTTAATGCAGCTTTTGTTACTTTCATTTCATCGGCAAGATCAAATATTTCCAGGATATCTTTATCACTTTCATATCCAATTGCCCTAAATAAAGTAGTAACAGGTAATTTTTTCTTACGGTCGATATAAGCATACATCACATTGTTAATGTCTGTTGCAAATTCGATCCATGAACCTCTAAAAGGAATAACCCTAGCAGAGTATAATTTTGTTCCATTGGCATGACGGCTCTGGCCAAAGAAAACCCCCGGCGATCTGTGCAGCTGCGAAACGATAACACGTTCTGCGCCATTCACAACAAAAGAACCTCTCGGTGTCATATATGGAATTGTTCCGAGATAAACCTCTTGAACAATTGTTTCAAAATCTTCATGTTCCGGGTCAGTACAATAAAGCTTAAGAACAGCTTTAAGAGGCACGGAATAAGTCAATCCTCTTTCAACGCATTCATCCATCGTGTAACGAGGGGGGTCGACGAAATAATCTAAGAATTCTAGTACAAACTGATTTCTCGTATCAGTTATCGGGAAGTTTTCACTAAAAACCTTAAATAGACCCTCTGAATGTCTATTCTCTGGTGTAGTCTCTAATTGAAAAAATTCATGAAATGATTTTAATTGTATTTCTAGAAAATCCGGGTAAGGAAATTTGCCTTTACTTGAAGCGAAATTAATCCTGTTTGAAATATTATCTACAGTTGCCAAGGTTAGTATTTTTTTTATTAAACAAACGCGAAGATTTATTTATGGTTATAAACCACAAAATGGTTTAAGCACTTCCACCCCGATTTTCTCGGAGGAAAGTACTTAAACCTTTTGAATGAAATTCAAAGAATTACTTCAACTCAACTTCAGCACCAGCTTCTTCAAGAGAAGTTTTGATACCTTCAGCTTCGTCTTTAGAAACTCCTTCTTTGATAGGACCTGGAGCTCCATCAACTAATTCCTTAGCTTCTTTAAGTCCTAATCCTGTTAATTCTTTAACAGCTTTAACAACGCTCAATTTAGCTTGTCCTGCTGATTTAAGAATTACATCAAATTCCGTTTTTTCTTCAGCTGCACCTGCGTCTCCGCCACCTGCTGCTACTGCAACTGCTGCTGCAGCTGCTGGTTCGATTCCATACTCATCTTTAAGTACAGTTGCCAATTCATTTACTTCTTTAACAGTTAAGTTTACTAAACTTTCTGCCATAGCTTTTATATCTGCCATTTTTATTGATTTTGAATAAAAGTTTTACCTTTTTTTAATTATTAAAATTGTTTTTTTATCGCTCTGATAAAGTTTTAACTAAGCCTGCAATTGTGCCTCCTGATGATTTAAGACCTGATATAACGTTTTTCGCAGGTGACTGAAGTAGTCCTATAACTTCTCCAATTAACTCCTCTTTAGATTTGATATCTACAAGTGCTTGTAGTTGATCATCTCCAACGTATATCGATTCTTCTATGAAAGCTCCTTTAAGTATTGGCTTCTCGTGTTTTTTACGAAAACCTTTTATTACTTTAGCAGGAGCATTTCCAACATCTGAAAACATGACTGCTGTCGGACCAGTTAAAACATCATAAAGTTCTACAAGGTCCTTACCTTCAACTTTTTCCATTGCTTTTCTAAGCACAGTGTTTTTTACTACGCTTATTTTAATATCATTCTTAAAGCATTCTCTTCTCAAATTACTAGTTGCTTGAGCATCTAATTCGGAAGTATCTGCAATATAAAAGATACCAGTATCTGCAAGTTGTTGAGTTAAGTCCTCAATCGCATTTTGTTTTTCCTCTCTGGTCATTTTAATCGTTTTGTGTAGATTATGCTTCTACTGATTTCGGTTCAACTTTAACACCAGGACTCATCGTACTTGACAAAGTAATACTTTTCACATAGTCACCTTTTGACGAGGTTGGTTTAAGTTTAATTATTGTAGAAATCAGTTCGTGTGTATTTTCTACGATCATTTTTGATTCAAAAGAAGATTTTGCAACAGCTGCATGTATAATTCCAAATTTATCAACTTTAAAGTCAATCTTTCCGGCTTTTACATCTGTAACTGCTTGACCAACGTCCATTGTTACTGTGCCTGTTTTTGGATTTGGCATTAAACCTCTAGGACCTAAAATTCGTCCTAAAGCTCCAACCTTACCCATTACTGAAGGCATAGTTACAATAACATCAACATCTGTCCAACCACCTTTAATCTTAGCGATATAATCGTCAAGACCAACATAGTCAGCACCTGCATCTTTTGCTTCTTTTTCTTTGTCAGGAGTACACAATACTAAAACCTTAACATCTTTCCCTGTTCCATGCGGAAGAGATACTGTACCACGAACCATTTGATTGGCTTTACGCGGGTCAACACCTAATCTTATTGCAACATCGATAGTTGAATCGAAATTAGTATTTGTTATATCCTTAACTACTTGAGATGCTTCCTCTAAATTGTACAACCTCGTTGCATCAACCTTTGACAAAGCTTCTTTTCTCTTTTTCGTTAGTGCCATAATTTTCCTGTTTATTAGAATTAATAACTACCTTAATTCCAAGGAGCTTTGCCTTTAACATTAATACCCATACTGCGAGCAGTACCTGCTACCATCTTCATTCCAGATTCTACAACAAAACAATTAAGGTCTGTCATTTTGTCTTCTGCAATTGCTCTCACTTGATCCCAAGTTACAGATCCAACTTTATCTACATTAGAGATAGCAGATCCTTTCTTCAGCTTTGCGGCTTCCAACAACTGCACAGCTGCTGGGGGAGTCTTGATTACAAATTCAAACGACTTATCTGAATATACGGTAATAACAGCGGGTAAAACCTTTCCAGCTTTATCTTGAGTTCTAGCATTAAACTGCTTACAGAACTCCATGATATTCACACCTTTAGCACCTAATGCAGGCCCTACAGGTGGAGCTGGGTTAGCAGCACCTCCACGGATTTGAAGTTTAATTAATCCACTTACTTCTTTTGCCATTGTTATTTATTTTAATTGTTGTGATTCTTAGATAGGACGGGAAGCTTTAATCGCCTATAAAATCTTCACAGCTTCTTTAACTTTCTTTTTGTACTTGCATATAGTTAAGTTCGAGTGGTGTTTTACGACCGAAAATCTTAACCATTACTTTCAACTT
>Ga0315315_10000463_pt1 | contig 33919 bp, 28 predicted proteins | sample M140m3416metaG_FD_203699 | JGI IMG/M metagenome (GOLD analysis project Ga0315315, IMG submission 203699) | Ammonia-oxidizing marine archaeal communities from Monterey Bay, California, United States - M1 40m 3416 | ecosystem: Environmental > Aquatic > Marine > Intertidal zone | place: USA...
AGGAGTTATTCATAAAAATTTAAGTATTGAAGATCAGGCTCTAATGGTTGATAAGGTAAAAAGATACGAAAGCGGTATGATAAGAAATCCTATAACTCTTGACGAAGCGAAGACTGTTAGAGATGCAAAACAATTAATGGAACAATATTCTATTGGAGGCTTACCGGTATTATCAAACAATAAGTTAGTAGGAATTATAACTAAAAGAGATATTCGCTTTGAATCTGACCTCGATACTCTTGTAAAACATAGAATGACATCTGAAAATTTAATAACCGTTAATTCTGATACAAGCAATGAAGATGCAAAGAAAATTCTTCAAAAACATAGAATTGAAAGATTGTTAGTTGTAGATAAGCAAAATAATCTTGATGGATTAATCACTGTTAAAGATTTAACAAAAAAAGAAGAATTTCCTTTTTCAACCAAAGATAGAAACGGTAGACTGAGAGTAGCCGCTGCTGTAAGCGTTCGCGATGATTGGAAAGATAGAGTTAAAGCCCTAGAAAATGTTGGTGTTGACGCAATTGTAGTTGACACTGCTCATGGTCACTCAGCTTTTGTTTTAGAGTTAGTTAAAAAAGTGAAAAAGGAGTTTCCAGTTTTAGATTTAATTGCTGGAAATGTTGCAACTGCTCAAGCAACTGAGGATCTAATTAAAGCCGGTGCTGATTGTGTAAAAATTGGAATTGGCGCTGGATCAAGTTGCACCACAAGAATAATTGCAGGTGTAGGAGTACCACAATTATCTGCAGTAATGGATTGTGCAAAAGTTGGGATTAAACACAAAATACCAATCATAGCTGATGGAGGTATTAGATATAGTGGAGATATTGCCAAATCTCTAGCTGCTGGAGCGAATGTAGTTATGCTTGGAGGTATGCTTGCAGGAATGGATGAAAGTCCAGGGGAGACTATTGTTTACGAAGGAAGAAGATATAAATCTTATAGAGGTATGGGTTCTTTAGCTGCAATGAAAGAGGGTGGCGGAGAAAGATATTTTCAGCAAGAAAAAGATGAGCTTAAGTTAGTCCCTGAGGGAATAGAAGGAATGGTTCCTTTTAGAGGTCCTGTTAATAATACAATTTTTCAATTAGTAGGAGGACTAAAGTCTTCAATGGGTTATTGTGGTGCTAATGATTTAAATGCATTCTACAAAAACAAAAAATTTATTGAAATTTCATCTGCTGGTGTTAAAGAGAGTCATCCGCATGAAGTTAGTATTATAAAAGAAGCCCCTAATTATCAAGGGCATGACAAATAATTCTTTATTTTAGAGAATTTAAGTGATTTGCAATCTTAGATTTCTGCCTAGCAGCATTATTTTTATGAATGATATTTTTGCTAGCCATTTTATCAATGAAAGACACAGCCTCAGAGTAATGTTCATCTGCAACTTTTTTTGTATCAGCTGTAAGAACACTTTTTATAAGTGTACGCATTCTTGATTTGTTTTGAGAATTGATTGCTCGCCTCTTCAAGTCTTGCCTATCTCTTTTGATTTGTTGTTTATGTCTATCCATAAAATGTGGTTGCAACTTATTCTATTAAGAAATAGATGTCAATAATTTTCTAATTTGATTATGGTTTTAAGTTTTATCCTTTAAATTAAGCTATGACGACAAAAAATTTGAAAGAAATTGCAAATAAAGCTAAAAAAAATGATTTCATTTCAATATCTGAGTTAATGACAGGTATTGAGAATAGAGTCTTCTCAAGAAAAGAAGTATCTCAACTTATTTTTAAAGAATCTCATGAGTCTCTTAAAATTGGCATTACTGGTCCTCCTGGAGCTGGAAAAAGCTCGTTAATGAATAAACTTATTCCTCTAATTAGAAAACAAAATTTATCCGTTGGTGTTATAGCTATAGACCCTTCAAGCCCTATAACGGGTGGATCATTTTTAGGAGATAGAGTTAGAATAAATAATGCTGTAAATGACAGCAATGTTTTTGTAAGGAGCATGGGATCAAGAGCAGAGCTTGGAGGAGTGACAGAGTTGGCTGAAGATTTTAGCGACATTCTTGCCTTTAGCGGAAAAGATATTATTTTCATTGAAACAGTTGGAGTTGGCCAGTCTGAATACAGTGTTTCCGAAATAACAGACTTGACAACTCTTGTTTTTGTTCCTGAATCAGGAGATGAAATTCAACTGCTTAAAGCGGGAATTTTAGAATTGGCCGATATATTTGTTGTAAATAAGTCAGACAGAAAAGATTCAAATCTTTTGGTAAAATCTATTAATAATATTTTATCATCCACAAAAAAAGATATGAAAAAAATTCCAATTTTTAAAACTAGCTGTAAAACAGAAGAAGGCCTTGAAGAGTTTGCAAAAGAAATCGTTACATATTTCAATTCAATGAAAGAAAATATCGACATTCAAGAAAAGAAAATTTTAAGATATAATAGAAGAATTAAATCTATTATTGAAAAAGATATTTTAAACAAATTTTGGAATAATAAGAGAATGTCACTTTTAGAGAGTATTGATAAATCGTCTATTAAATCAAAATCTCCTTATGAGCTTGTTGACGAGATTAAAGGAAAAGAATGAATACAAATATGTCAATAGTTGACCATCTTGAAGAATTAAGATGGAGAATTTTGAAGTCTTTAGGTTCAATTCTTATAATGTCAATTTTAACTTTTAATTTTGCAAATTACCTTGTTGATATTTTGATTCAACCTGCTTCTCAAATTAATTCAGATTTAAACCTGCAGGTTTTAACAATTCAAGGTATGTTTCTTTTGAAATGGAACTTAGCTATTATTGGAGGAATTATATTATCTCTTCCAGTTATAACTGTACAAATTTGGAAATTTTTATCTCCCGGTCTTTATGATAAAGAAAAAAAGATCTTAGTACCCCTTATTATTACAGCATTCATTTGCTTCATCTTGGGAGGCTTTTTTGCATACAAAGTGATTTTGCCATTTTCATTGGATTTTTTTGCATCAATGATTACAGCTGATATTCAGAACAATTTCTCAATAAATTATTATTTCAGCTTTGTTCTTTCTTTGATGATAGGAGCTGGATTAATATTTGAGCTTCCAGTTGCATCATTTTTATTTTCTTCAATAGGATTAATTAACCCAGCGTTTTTAAAAACTTATAGGAGAGAGGCAATTGCAATCACAGTGATACTTTCAGCTATAATTACTCCACCTGATCCAATAAGTTTAATTATAATGTCTATTCCAATGTTAATATTATATGAAATAAGTATAGCAGTCTCTTGGTTTGCAAATAAACTTTTCAATAATGAAAAATGAAGAAAATTTTAATTATCAGAATGAGTTCAATTGGGGATATCGTTTTATCAACCTCATTTTTAAAATCTGTTAAACAAAAATATCCTAACGCTGAAATTCATTTTTTAATAAAGAAAGAATTTGCTGAATTAGTAAAGAACCATCCTTTAATCAATAATATAATTTCATTTGATAAAAAATTGGGAATCAGGGGACTTTTTAGCTTGGGAAAACTTCTTAGAAATAATGATTATGACGTTATTTTTGATATTCATAGTGTTTTTAGAACAAGAGTTTTATCACTTTTTTTGAGAAGAAATCTTTTCAAGCAAATAAGAAAACCTAGGTTTAGAAGATTTATGCTTTTTTATACACATCAAAATTATTTTGAAAGAAGTTTTAGTCACATAAAAATGTATCATACATTATTAGATCAAGATAAAACTTTTCCTCCAACAAATCTTTTTATTGATAGAAATGAAGATGAAATGACCAAAGTTTTTTTAAAAGAAAATGATATTGGAAAAAATTACATAGCAATAGTTCCAGGTGCAGCATGGAGTCAAAAGCAGTGGTCTATTGAAAACTATAACAAGCTAATGAGAAAATTAATTGATTCATTCAAATCAAAAATTGTTATACTTGGATCTACTAATGATATTATCTGCGATCAAATAATAAAAAATGATAATATTATTAATTTAAAAGATAAAACTTCATTAAGAATGGCAATGGGTATTGTAAAGCATGCACAACATACTTTAGGAAGTGATACGGGTCTTCTTCATATTTCAGAAGCAATGGGTACACCAGTAACAATGATACTTGGACCAACATCTCAAGAGACTGGAGCAAGAGTAACCCTGCATGATTCTAAGGTGATTGAAAACAAAGATCTTTGGTGTAGACCTTGCTCTCAAAACGGCAGTAGACCTTGTTACAGAAAAGAACAATACTGTATGAGTGAAATTGATAGTGAAAAAGTATTTAAAAATGTTAGTCAGGCTTTAAGTACATGATTATTTTATTAATAATTTATAATCTTCTAGCGCTTCCAATAATTATATTTTTATCAATTATTTTTTCGATTTTTAATAAAAAAATCAGAAAAGGTTTTATAGGTAGGCTAAGTTCTTTTTCCAGTTTGAAATCATTAAACCCTAGTAGATTTTCAGATATTTACTGGTTTCATTGTTCTTCATATGGAGAATATCAACAAGTTGAGACTTTAATTGATAAAATAAAAAAAAGTGATCCAAGTATTGGAATAGTAACATCTTTTTTTTCTCCCTCAGGATTTGAAAATGTAAATGACAATAACATTGATTTAAAAATTTATCTTCCGTTTGATTTTATTATAACTTCATATAAAGTCTTGTCCTTAATAAAGCCTAAAAAAATATTTTTTACTTCGAGTGACTTTTGGCCAAGTTTTTTATTTGCAGCAAATAATTTGAATATTACAACCATTTTAACTTCAGCAAGATATAGAAAATCTTATAAAATATTTTTAAACATGTTTGATATCATTTTTTGTATAAGTGATAAAGATTATCAATTAATGAAGAATAATATTTCAAATGATAAAATTAGTGTTATAGGAAATCCCAGATATGACAGAATTTTAAATAATTTAAATAATGCTGAATACAGGCTTGACTTAAAAATTAAAGAAAAACATAAAACATTAATTTTAGCAAGTATGTGGATGGAAGATAATAAAGTTGTGTTTGATAAAATTTTGGATTCAGACTTAATTAATAATTTTGAAAAAATTATAATTGTTCCTCATGAAATATCCAAAAAATATATTAATTATTATTGTTTAGGGTGTAAAAAAAGAAAATTCACTTTCAAGATAATCAATGATTATCAAAATTTTGAAAGATTATCAGAAAAATTCATTATAGTTAATAAAGTCGGTTTTCTATCAAAGCTATATTTGCAATCTTCAATAGCATACGTTGGAGGCGGTTTTTCTAAAAGTGGAATCCATAACATTATTGAGCCGGCAGCTGCTTCAAATCCAGTTATTTTTGGTCCAAATTTTTCAAACTCCAACAAATTAGATGCACAAGGGTTGATAAATGTTTCTGGAGGTTTTTCAATAGAATCTTTTAATTTTTTTGAGAAAAGAATAAATTGGCTATTAGATAAAGAAAACTATGAATACTCATCCAAGAAATGTAAATCATTTGTTATTGAAAACTCTGGATCAACAGAAAAAATTATAGAGGCTATAAGTGAGTAAGTTATTTAAAATAAGTGATATATTTCTTGTTCCTAATCTCATTACAATTCTTAGATTTTTTCTTATTGCCCCAATGATAATTACTTACAAAAATGGTTTACAGACATATTTTCTATCTATCTTATTCATTTCTTTATTAACAGATTTTTTAGATGGAATTGCTGCTAGAGTTCTTAACCAAAAGTCGGAACTTGGCAAAACACTCGATCCTATTGCTGATGGAATAACACTCTTTGCTTTTATCATATTATTTAACCAAGAAGGTCTAATATCCAATTGGTTTATGATCTTTTATTTCTTGCGACAGCTAACAATTTTAGTTTTTTCTTTATGGTATCTCCCAAAATTAAAAACTGTTTATGGTTCAAATATTTTAGGAAAAACTGGAGTATGTATCTTGGGGGTAGCATTATGTATTTTTGCTTTAAAAATTCAGAATATGTATTTTATTACACCAATTTTGCTAAACATTGCTGCTATATTATTATTTATAAGCCTTTTAGATTATTTAAGATTTTTTCTTAAAATAAAATAAATAATATAACTTATTGTCATAGAAATTATTTTACTTTATCGTAGATAATATTTAAATTATTCGTCATTATGGCAGACTTTAAAGTAGAATCAAAATTTTCTCCTGCAGGTGACCAGCCCTCAGCAATATCTGAATTATCTGAAGGATTAAATGAAAATGTTTCCCATCAAACATTACTTGGGGTTACCGGTTCAGGTAAAACTTATACTGTTGCAAAAGTTATTGAAGAGGTCCAAAAACCAACTCTAGTAATCTCTCACAACAAGACATTAGCTGCTCAGCTTTATGGTGAGTTTAAAAATTTATTTCCAAACAATGCTGTTGAATACTTTATTAGTTATTATGATTACTATCAACCTGAATCCTACATGCCAGTAACTGACACATTTATTGAAAAAGATTTCTCAATGAACGAAGAGATAGATCGATTAAGATTAAAAGCGACTAGCTCTCTTTTGCAAAGAAAGGATGTTATAGTTGTAAGTTCTGTTTCATGTATCTACGGCTTAGGCAATCCTAAAGAATGGAAAAAACAAGTTGTCCATTTAAAACTTGATGACTCAATTAGCAGATCAAGTTTAACAGAATATCTTGTTGATATATATTATCAAAGAAATGATCAGATTTTAGAAAGATGTAATTTTAGAATTTTAGGGGATATTTTTGAAATCTTTCCTGCATATGAAGAAAAAGCTATCAGAGTCGATATTTTTGATAATGTTGTACAATCAATTGTATCATTTGATCCATTAACTGGAGAAGAATATTCTGAACATGAAGAATTTTATCTTTACCCAGCAAGACATTTTATATCTGATAAAGAAAAAAATGATTCGGTCATCAAGCAGATTAGAAAAGACTTGATTCATAGAACTAAGTATTTCAATGAAAATGAAAAATTTTTAGAAGAACAGAGAATTAGTCAAAGAACTAATTTTGATATTGAAATGATTGAAGAGATTGGATACTGTTCAGGTATAGAAAATTATTCAAGATATTTTGATGGAAGGAAAGTAGGAGAAAGACCCTATACTTTAATTGATTTTTTTCCTGAGGACTTTTTAACTGTAATTGATGAATCACATGTTACCTTGCCTCAGATCCAAGCAATGTATGGTGGAGATAAAAAGCGTAAGGATAATTTGATTGATTATGGCTTTAGGTTACCCTCAGCATACGACAACAGGCCATTAAAATCTGATGAATTTGCATCACTGCAAAATCAAGTTATTTACGCTTCTGCAACACCATCATATAGAGAATTAGAATTATCAGAGGGATCCATTACAGAATTGATAAATAGGCCTACAGGACTGGTTGATCCAGAGCTTATGGTAAGACCTTCAGCAGGTCAGATAGATGATCTTATTTCTGAAATAAAAATTAGAGTTTCTAAAGATGAAAGATGTCTTATAACAACTCTTACTAAAAAAATGGCTGAAGATTTATCTGAATATTTAAGCTCTGTAGGGTTAAGAGTTAGATATCTTCACTCGGAGGTCAAAACCATTGAAAGAGTAAAAATACTAAGAGACTTAAGATTGGGAGATTTTGATGTATTAGTGGGTATTAATTTATTAAGAGAAGGTCTAGATCTGCCAGAAGTCTCATTGGTCGCAATCTTAGATGCTGATAAGGAGGGATTTCTTCGTTCGAAAAGTTCATTGGTCCAGACAGCTGGTAGGGCAGCAAGGCATGAAGAAGGAAAAGTAATTTTATACGCTGATAAAATAACTGATTCTATGAAATACTTAATGGATGAAACTGATCGAAGAAGGAAGATTCAGATTGCCTATAATAAGAAAAATAATATAACCCCTAAAACTGTAAAAAAATCAGTTGAAGAGATAATGCAATCTACTAGAGTAGCAGAATCTTATAGAGAAAGTGAAATTGAAGTTAAAAGAGATGTCGCGACAGATAAATTTTTAAATGAAGATAAAAAGATTGTTGTTGAAATGATTAGACAGGAAATGCTTGAAGCAGCTGAAAATTTAGAATTTGAAAAAGCAGCAAAGTTAAGAGATGAAATGAACAAACTTGAAAAAGAAATTAAGATATAATAATGGAGATATTATGAATATAGATTTAATTAAGCAAAAATCAGGCATTATTGGAGAAAGTGATGCGATCAATCAGGTGTTAGATATGATTGCTCAAGTTTCAAATGTTGATATTTCGGTTTTAATTAACGGAGAATCTGGTACGGGTAAGGAATTAGTCAGTAAAGCACTTCATTTAGGAAGTAAGCGTTCTTTAAGCGAGTTGGTCATTGTCAATTGCGGAGCAATACCAGAAGGAATAATTGAAAGTGAACTTTTTGGTCATAAAAAAGGAGCTTACACTGATGCATCAGATTCAAGAAAAGGATATTTCGAAACAGCTAATAAAGGAACCATTTTTTTAGATGAAATTGGTGATATGCCATTAGAGACACAGGTTAAAGTTCTTAGAGTTTTAGAGTCGGGAGAATTTATGAGAGTGGGAGATTCAGATACAAAAAAAACCGATGTACGTGTCATTGCAGCTACAAATAAAGACTTAGCTAAGCTAGTTCAAGAAGGAAAATTTCGACAGGATCTTTACTACAGGTTAAAGACTGTTACTATTAATATTCCTCCTCTAAGAAATAGAAAAAATGATATAAGACTCTTGGTTGATAGATTCGCTTTACAATTCAGTAGAACAAATGAAATTAAATACAAAGGATTTACCCCTGAGTCAATTAAGGAGATGCAAGACTACCATTGGCCAGGAAATGTAAGAGAGTTAAGAAATTTTGTTGAAAGTATATTGATTTTACAAAGAGGTGAAAGGATTACCGCAGAAATGGTAGCAAATCAACTGCTTGGAGATAGAATTGAACCAGTGGAAAAAAATAGTTCTTTACCAGTAGTAGTGAACCGTGATCCTGACCAGGCAGAAAGAGAGCTAATTTTGCGTCAATTACTTTTCTTGAGACAGGATATAGAAGATTTAAAATTATTGATGAAAGAATCTAGTTTTTCTGAATTAAATTCATCAAGAAGTATTAATCAATCATTTGACTCTGCAATACAGAATAATGAGATATTTGATCAAAATGAAAATCTTATTAAAGGTAAGATGATTGGAGCTTTTAACACTAAAGATCTTGAAAAAGAGATGATTATTAGAACTTTAGAGCATTTTAATAATAACAGAAGGGCTGCCGCTAAATCATTAGACATGAGCGAAAGAACTCTTTATAGAAAGATAAATGACTATGGCATTGAAAAGAAAATTAAAAAAGATAGTTAATCTTGCATCAATATTTCTAATTGTTGGATGCAGTTATTATTCCATGGCAGGTTCAATTCCAGCAAATATTAAAAATGTAAATATCCCATTAATAGAGAACGATACTGCTGAATTTGAAATTTCAGAAAATTTGACTTCAAAAATCATACAAGAAATTGCAATACAAAATATCCTAAAAATTACTGATGACAGTAATAGCGATAGCACTATTTTAGGAGTAATAACAACTGCTAGCGATGGACCTTTTTCCTTTGATGTCAATGAACAGGTTGATGAATATAGATTTTCTTTATCTCTTAAAATTTCTTGGATAGATAATGAAAATGAGAAAAATTTAATTGAAAAAACTTTTACAGGTTTTGGAAATTATAGTATAAATAATGATCCTTCTTCTGATGGGATTGACAATGATAACGATGGGATTTTGGATGAAAATGATGATGATGAATTTGGAGATTCAAGAGAGTTGGCAATTAATATTGCAATTAACAAAATTGCATCAGATGTTGTAAATTCAATCCTTTCAACATGGTAAAAAAAATGAAAAATATATCAATAAATAAATTAAAAGATTTTACAGGTGAAGAAGTTCAGTTAAATGGGTGGATTTATAATCTCAGATCAGTTGGAAAAATATGGTTTGCAATTGTAAGAGATGGTACAGGTTTTGTCCAATGTGTTGTTACAAGCAATGATGTTTCTTCAAAAGTTTTTGAGCTTGAATCAAGCCTAACCCAAGAATCATCTGTAATCGTTAAGGGCATTGTTCAGGAAGATTCTCGTTCTGATTTAGGAGTAGAAATTCTAGTTAAGGATATGGAAGTAATTCATATCGCTGAAGAATACCCAATTGCTCTAAAAGAGCATGGTGTTAGTTTTTTGATGGATAACAGGCATCTTTGGTTGCGATCAAAAAAACAATATGCGATAATGAAAGTTCGTCAAAACATAATAAAATCTATTAGAGACTTTTTTGATAGTAGAGATTTTGTACTAATCGATTCACCAATGTTTACAGGAAATGCAGTCGAGGGAACTACTACTTTATTTGAAACAGAATATTTCAATAGATCTGCATATTTAACTCAAAGTGGTCAACTTTATCAGGAGGCAGGTGCAATGGCTTTTGGAAAAACTTATTGCTTTGGACCATGTTTTAGAGCCGAAAAGTCAAAAACTAGAAAGCATCTTACTGAATTTTGGATGGTTGAACCTGAGATGGCATTTTATGACCTTAATGACAATATGGATTTAATAGAAGAATTTATTTCTCATATTGTAGCTGAGAGTCTTAAAAATTGTAAAGAAGAGTTAAAAATTTTAGATAGAGATATCTCTCTGCTTGAGAAAGTAAAATCTCCATTTCCTCGTATTACCTATGATGAAGCTGTTAAGTTGTTAGAGGATAATAATCACGAATTTAAGTATGGGAGTGATTTTGGTACACCAGATGAGGAATTAATTGCTTCAAAATTTGATAGTCCAGTTATGATTCATAGTTGGCCTTATGAAACTAAAGCGTTTTATATGAAAAGAGACGAAACAGATAAGCTAGCCCTAGGTGTTGATGTAATAGCCCCAGAAGGTTATGGTGAAATTGTTGGTGGAGGTCAAAGAGAAGATGATCATGACACTCTTGTTAAAAGAATCGAGGACCATGGATTGCCTCTAAGCGCTTTTAAGTGGTATCTAGATTTAAGAAAATATGGTTCAGTCACTCATTCAGGCTTTGGGTTGGGACTTGAAAGAACTGTTTCATGGATTTGTGGTATAGATCATGTTAGACAAACTATTCCTTTCCCAAGAACAATGGGAAGATTGGAGCCGTAATGAAATTTGATGGAAGAATTGCTGTATTTGGAGGAAGATTCATAACAGATGAAATTTATAATGACACCGTTGAAATTGGCAAACGAATGGCCCAAAAAAATTGGCTTGTTTTTTGTGGTGGAGGTGAAGGTGTGATGGAAGCAATTGCTAAAGGAGTAGCTCTTGGCGGTGGAACATGTATAGGTATTTTAAAGGACAAAGATTTTAAAACTGGAAATGAATATCTTAGTATTCCAATTTCTACTGGTATGGATATTACTAGAAATGCTTTAATTAGTTATAACTGTGATTTAGGTGTTGCAATTTCAGGAGCATATGGAACTTTAAGTGAGATTGCATTCACATTGGCTCAAGAAAAACAATTAATAGCATATAATAGTTGGGATATTCCAAAATCAATTCAAGTTAATACAATTGATTCTGTGATAGAGGAAGTTGATAAGTGTTTAAAGCATTAAATGTTGCCATTTGTCAAATAAACCCCACGCTTGGAAGTTTTGAAAACAATCTTTATAAGATTACAAATAATTATGAACAAGCTATAAAAAAAGGTGCAGATCTTGTTGTTTTTCCAGAAATGTCTATAACAGGCTATCCTCCCCAAGATTTATTGAGTAATAATAAATTTGTTGACCATAACATAAATTGCTTAGAAAAGCTTTCAAAAATGGTGACTGTACCATGTATTTTTGGATTTGTTGATAGCGTTGATGGAAATAAGTATAACGCCGCCGCAGTCTGTCAGAATGGAAAAATAGTTTATAAATATCACAAAATTCATTTACCTAATTATGATGTTTTTGACGAAAGACGATACTTTAAAAGTGGTGATTCTGTTGGAGTCTATGACTTAAAAATAAATAATTCTAATTATAAAATTGCTTTACAAATATGTGAAGATTTATGGGAAGATGAATATGAACGAAAAATATCTGATGAGATTATAGAAAATGATCCTGACTTAATAATAAATATTTCAGCTTCTCCTTTCGCAAAAGATAGAAAAAAAGACAGAATAAAGTTAATTCAAAGCAAATACAAGAATGCAAATTGTCCATTTATTTATTGTAATCTTGTAGGCGGGCAAGACGAGTTAATATTTGATGGTTTTTCAATGGCTTTTAATAGTGAATTAGAATTAATCAATATGGCCAATGGTTTTCAAGAACAAATTTTACTAACTGACCTTAAAACAAAAGTATCAATTGAAAATAGTTCCTCATGTGAACAATTATTTAAAGCTTTATCTTTAGGCATTAAGGATTATTTTATTAAAACAGGACATGAAAAAGCTGTCATTGGTCTAAGTGGAGGTATTGATTCGGCATTGGTAGCATGTCTTGCCGTTGATGCTCTTGGATCAAATAATGTTTATTTAGTTTCAATGCCATCAAGATTCTCTAGCGATCACAGCAAATCTGATGCAAAAAAATTAGCAAGCAACTTAAATTCTAATTTTGATACAATTGATATTGATGGTTTATTTGGAAAATATTTAGATGTTCTAGATGGAAAGTTTAAAGGAACTGAGAGTAATGTTGCAGAAGAAAATATTCAGTCAAGAATTAGAGGAAATATATTAATGGCAATTTCCAATAAATTTGGCTATTTGGTATTATCTACGGGCAATAAAACAGAACTTGCTCTTGGATATTGTACATTGTACGGTGATATGAGTGGAGGATTATCCGCTATTGGTGATTTAAATAAAAATGAAGTTTATGAGCTTTCAAAGTGGATTAATCAAAATAAAGAATTAATTCCTGAGAATATTATTAGCAAAGAACCATCAGCAGAGCTTGCTCCTAATCAGGTCGATCCATTTGATTATGAATTAATTAGTCCTACTGTAGACAAAATTGTTTTCGGAGATTCAAATGAGTTGGATCAACAATTTTTAAGTTTAAAAAAGAAGATAAACATTAATGAACATAAAAGAAGACAGGCTGCTCCAGTTCTTAGGGTAAGCAAAAAAGCTTTTGGCATTGGAAGAAGAATTCCAATTGTAAATCATTTTCATGAGTAGCACTATAAAACCTATAAGAAATTTCTGTATTATTGCACATATAGATCATGGTAAGTCCACACTTGCTGATAGACTCCTTGAGCACACTGGAACAATTTCAAAAAAGAAGATGCAAGATCAAGTTTTAGATAATATGGAACTCGAAAGAGAGAGAGGTATTACTATTAAAAGTCATTCTATACGAATTGACTATAATGGTCATATTTTAAATTTGATTGATACTCCAGGGCATGTTGATTTTACTTATGAAGTTTCTAGAACACTTTCTGCAAGTGAAGGTGCATTATTGATAGTGGACGCAGCGCAAGGTATAGAGGCTCAAACTGTCACAAATTATTTGCTAGCTATTGATAATGATTTAGAAATTATTCCTGTTATAAATAAAGTTGATTTACCTAATGCTGATATAGAAAATGTTACAGCACAAATTATCGAATTAGTTGGTTGTTCAAAGGAAGATATTTTGCAAGCCAGCGCTAAAACTGGGGAAGGAATAGAAGATATTTTAAGTGCAGTTATAGATAAAATTCCTCCTCCTGTTGAACCAAAAAATGATGAGTTTAAAGGTTTAATCTTTGACTCAATTTATGATAGATACAGAGGAGTTGTTGCTTATGTAAGGGTATATGAAGGTTCATTGAAAAAAGGTAGTAGAATTAAGTTTTTTGCACATGATACACATTACGACGTAGATGAAGTGGGACACTTCATTATCGAAAGAAAAAAAGCAGATTCCATTAAAGCTGGGGAAGTAGGATACATAATAGCTAATGTTAGAGATATCGAACATGTATTGGCAGGAGATACAGTTACAAATTTTAACAAACCTTGCAAAAGCGCTCTACCTGGATTTCAAAAAATAAAACCAATGGTTTTTTCAGGACTTTTTCCTTCAGATGCTGGAGATTATGATGATTTACGAACTGCTCTCGAAAAACTTAAACTAAATGATGCATCATTATCTTTTGAGCCAGAGGTAAGTGATGCTCTAGGTTTTGGTTATCGATGTGGATTTCTAGGATTATTACATATGGAAATTATCCAAGAAAGGCTTGAAAGGGAATTTGATCTTTCAATTGTTACAACGAGTCCAAATGTTAAATATTTAGCTAATCTTAAAGATGGGTCTAGAGTTGAAGTTCAACGCCCTGCTTTATTGCCTGAACCAAAATTTTTAGAAAGTTTAATGGAGCCAATTGTAACAGCTGAAATTCTCACTCCTGTTGATTATATCGGAAACGTTATGAAAATATGTGAAGAGAAAAGAGGAAAATATAAATCTACTCAGTATTTATCTGAAACTAAAGTTCAACTTATTTACGATTTACCTTTAGGGGAAATTCTTTTTGATTTTTACGATAGAATCAAATCAGGTTCAAAAGGATATGCTTCTTTTGATTATACATTTAAAGAATATCAAACAAGTAAGCTGGATAAGCTAGATATATTGATAAACAAAGAACCAGTTGATGCATTATCAATGATATGTGCAAAAAAAGACTCTTATCATAGAGGATTAGCATTATGTCAAAAATTAAAGGAATTAATACCAAGACATCAAATTCAGATTCCTATTCAGGCATCAATTGGGACTAGAGTAATAGCCAGAACTAATATTGCTCCCTTTAGAAAAAATGTTACTGAAAAGCTTTATGGAGGAGATGTAACTAGGAAAAATAAATTACTTCAAAAGCAGAAAAAAGGTAAAAAAAGAATGCGAATGATTGGAAGGGTTGAAGTACCTCAAGAAGCTTTATTAGCTGTTCTTAAAATATAATATGCTTTCAGAATATTTTCTTAAATCTAAATCCTTATTCTATAGTCTTCTTGTAACATTACCTTTATTCATTTTATATGAAGTTGGAATTTTTTACATGTTTCAAGCAGATGTTCCTTATGTAAAAAATGGAGCAGATGTTCTAATAGAAGAATTTATTAAAATGATAGGACTAAATGGATATTATGCAGCTAGTTCCATTTTCATTCTTGTGCTTTTCGTTGTTCTAATTAGTCAGAGAAAAAATTTCAAAACATTTGATATCTCTTTTAAGTATATATCAATTATGGTTTTAGAATCATTGATTTATGCAGCCGTTCTGATAATGGTTTTACAAAATATTTATTTATTTCAAGGCTCCACGATAAGTGTTTTAAATAACTTTATTCTATCTATAGGAGCAGGCTTGTATGAGGAATTAATTTTTCGATTTTTTCTATTATTTATACTTACAAAGTCATTCTCGTTTGTTTTCAAAACTAAAGAATTAACTTCATTAATATTATCAATAATCGTTAGTTCAATGCTTTTTTCAGCGTTTCACTATCTTGGCGCAGAATCATTTACTCCATTATCATTTTCTTTGAGATTTATTGCTGGCATTTATTTATCATTAATTTATATTAACAGAGGATTTGGTATTGTTGCTTTAACTCATGCATTTTATGATTTATTTGTTATTTTTCAATTAACTTAGCCTATGAAAAAGATTTGTTTTTATTTAATAGCTTTGAGCCATGTGTTTGGTCAAACTTCTGTTGATACTTTGTCGGTAACTATTTATCCTGAATTTTCTTATCCAGGAATAGCAGTGGAGTATAAATTTGATAAATTTGGTGAAAATGAAATAGTATTTCCTGTTTCATCCAGTATAGATTCAGTTTTATATACAATTTCAGGAGAGGGGTTAGAATTTGAACAAATACTAGAAACTAGTAATAATACCTTAAATGCTCTAAATCAGGATGGAAATCATACAATTTATCTTTTTTTAGATAAATTTATTAAAGATCCTGGACCAAGAACATTTTCTTTTAATCTTCAGACAAATCAACTGATCAAAACCGTAATTTTAGGAGTTCAAATACCTTTTGCTTCAAAAGATTTTATTGTAACGGCAGAAGGTTTTTCATTAGAACGAGTTAGAGATCAAAATGGTTTAACGTTTTTTCAAGGTATAATAAATGACTTTACTCAATCTTCTTCTTCAAAGATTAACTTAAGCTATTACAATCCACATGGAAACACATCTATTGAATATGCAGCAAATATAAGTACTCAAGATTCGGTAGTTCAACCACCTCCTACAGCTAATGATAAATTTGTTAGATATCCTTTTATGACATGGGAACCAATGCTAATCTTTCTGCTATTATCAGTTATTCTAGTTTTTATTTATGAATTTAAAAGAAATAAAAATGATTAGAATTTTGATTGTCTTTTTTGCTCTACTTATAACGCAAGCTTGTGAATATAAACGTGATTCTATTGGAGGAAATGATGATATTATTGTATTAGCTGCAAAGGAAGATAGAGAAGAAATTAACTCTTTATTATCAGTGGTTTTTAATGATACTCTTTTAACTCCATCACCTGAATTGTTTTACAATATAAAATTTGCTGATCCAAAAAGCTTTTCAGCGCTTAAAACACAAACCAATTTAATTATAGCATCGATTGGAGATTATGAGCTTAACCCTGCAACTAAGCTTGCTAAAGATTTATTAGGCGAAAGCGCTTTCAACAAAACCTTAAGTGATACACCATTAGTTTTATCACAAAACCAATTTGCAAAAAACCAATTATTCATGATTATTAGTGGAGATAACTATAATCAAATAAATGATTATTTACTAAAAAATAATTCCTTCATTAAACAGCAGTTTGATGAAAATTTTTTTAAAAAACAGGCTCAGTATTTTTTAGATAATGAAAGACAGGAAGAGCTAGAATTAGATCTTTACGATTTATACGGATGGACAATGAAAATTCCATGGGGATGGGAGTTGATAAAAAATGATATAGATAAATCATTTTTTTGGATTGGACAGGAATTACCTTTTAGATGGATTGCGGTTCATTGGAGAGAAGGAAATCATTTCAGTAAAGAAGAGGCTTTCGAGTATGTATCAAATTTTCCTCAGAACTATTTTAATTCTATAAGATATAATCAGGATTATTTAAAAATCGACTTTGATGATTTTAATTCTGATTCAGCATATAAAATTTATGGCTTATGGGAATCTATTGAAGATGCCAAAGGAGGACCTTTTCAAGGTTATCTGTTCTATGATTATAAAAATGATAGAACCTTTTATATAAGTTATATAGTTTTTAATCCTGGAGGAAAGAAAGCATTTTATATGCGACAAATGGAAATGATTGCCAAAACAATTGATATAAATTAAATGAAAAATCTAATAATCTTACCCACTTACAATGAATCAAAAAATATTATTAAAACTATTGATTTAGTTTTATCTCAAAGAGATGATTTAAATATCCTAATTATTGATGATAATTCTCCTGATGGAACAGCTAAGATTGTGAAAGATTTAAATAATGAAAAAATTTTCATAATTGAGCGAGAAGCAAAAAAAGGATTAGGTTCTGCTTACGTTGAAGGTTTTTCGTGGTCATTAAAAAACAACTATCACAAAATTATCCAAATGGATGCTGATTTATCTCATGATCCTAAAGAAATAAATCCAATGTTAAATTTATTAGATAGTAATGATTTAGTAATTGGCAGTAGATACGAGGGAGGTTTGAGAGTTATAAATTGGCCTATAAGAAGATTATATATAAGTTATTTTGCTAATATTTATGCTAGGATTATTACTGGAGTTCCAGTTAAAGATTTAACAGCAGGATTTAAGGCTTGGACAAAAGATTGTTTAGAGCGAATTAACTTTGAAGAATGTTCTTCTCAAGGGTATTGTTTTCAAATAGAAACATCATTTAGAGCATTTCAAAAAGGTTGTAAGTTGACTGAACATCCTATAGTTTTTACGGACCGAACTGTTGGCGAATCAAAAATGAGTAAGGCTGTAATGTTTGAGGCTGTGTTTAAAGTTTGGTTATTTGGTTTATGGAGATTATTAAGATTAAAACGATGAAAAGACATTATTTACCATTTGAAAAACCTTTGAAAGATTTAGATTTTGAAATTGAAAAATTATCAGCTTCTGAATCTGAATCAGATAAATTAAAAGATTTAATTTTTGAAAGAGAAAATTTGGAAAAAGAAATTTTTGCAAATCTTTCTGCATGGGAAACTGTTCAGTTGGCTAGACATCCAAATAGGCCCTACACTCTTGATTATATTAATTCTTGGTGTGATAATTTTACTGAACTTCATGGGGATAAGGCTTTTTCAGATGATAATGCTGTTGTTGCAGGGATCGGTATGATTGACAGTGAGAAAGTAGTTTTGATTGGTCAACAAAAAGGAAGAAATACAAAAGATAATATTTTTAGAAATTTTGGAATGATGAAGCCAGAAGGTTATAGAAAAGCTTTAAGAGTTATGAAGCTGGCTGAAAAATTTAAATTGCCTATAATTACTTTAATTGATACTCCTGGAGCAGATCCTGGTATTGGCGCTGAAGAACGTGGACAAGGATATGCAATTGCTAATAATCTTTTTGAAATGGCTTCCATTAAAACTCAAATTCTATCGGTTGTAATCGGAGAAGGAGCCAGTGGTGGTGCTTTAGGAATTGGGTTATGTGATAAAATGATTATGTTAGAGCATACATGGTTTTCTGTAATTAGCCCTGAAGGTTGTGCATCTATTTTATGGAAAGACTCTTCAAAGGCACCAGAAGCAGCTAAATCTCTAAAGCTTACGCCTAAAGACCTGATGGAGCATGATATATGTAACGGGGTTGTTTACGAGCCTTCCGGAGGTGCTCACAGACATTTTGATAAAACAGCAAATATTCTCAAGGAAACAATACTAAGTGAAATTAAAGATCTTAAGAAAAATCTAAATGATGATTTTCTTGACTATAGGGTTTCTAGATATGATAAGCTTGGTGTTTTTAGAGAAGATTAATAGAAATCGTATCGATAATCTTTAAGATCTGCATTGTCTCTTAATGCTTGTAACCAGTTGCCCCAAATAGCATTCTGTCTTTCAATTAGTAAGCTAAATTTTATTGCTTCTTTCTTCTCTTCAAAATCACTCATTACAACATCTGCAATATCAAGTACTTTCATAAACGCTTCACCTCTAATAGTTGGCAAAGGACCAATAATATCACCTTCTTTTGCATTAGATAAGGCCCCAACAACGAAATTACTTTTTCCAATTGATTCAAAACTACCAATTAATGCAGAATTGGATTCGGCAACATATTCAAAATTCTGGTTATTATTATAAATTTCTGAAAAATTCATCTCTTCTTGGTTTTCATCTTTAATTGCTTGCGCAAGTGATTTTATATGATTTTTCTTGAAATCTGATAAAAATTCATTTTTTAAATCTTCTTTAACATCTTCAAATGAAAGAACCGTTTCTTCCTCAACACTGTCAAGAAAAAATACTCCAAAGAAGTTATCATTTTTAATAACATCAGAAGTTGAACCTTCAACATTATTAAATGCAAAATTTACTGCACTTCTTCCTACTCCAAAACTATCAATAAAAATTGATTCCTTTCTAAGTTCGTTTGAATCTTGAACTTCAATCCCAAGAGAGTCTGCTAATGAGAAAAAACCATATTCTGTTGCTTCAAGAGCAAAAATGCTAGCAGTATCTTTTAATTCACTTTCTGTTCCTCTTCCAGGCTTAATGGTTAGAAGAATGTGAGAAGCATTAACCTGCTCATTACTATCGGCAGTTCGTTTATCATTAACTTTAATTACATGATATCCATACTCAGTTAATATAGGTCCAACAATTGATCCTTTATCAGCTTCAAATGAAGCTACTTCAAACTCAGGCAATAACTGACCTCTGTTAAACCATCCAAGATCTCCACCTTTTAAATTTTGAGGGTCTGCACTATTACTTGGATCTTCTGTGTATGTATTAGCTAATAAAGCGAAATCTTCACCGTCATTTAATCTAAAAATCAAATCTTCTGCTTCTAATTTGACTCTAAGGGAGTCATTTGCATTAGATAATATTGGCCATTTAACAAATTTTAAAAATCTTTGTTCTGGTTGATCATAGTCAGAAATATTATCATTATATAAATCACGTAATTCGTTATCTGTTGGCCTATTAGCTAATAACCCGTTGTAGAAGTCCTGATCAATTGCTTTCTCAGTTATATGAAGTATTTCTATTTTATGATTTAAAAATCTTTTTTTATAGTTATCGAAAATATCATCATTAGTAACTGCAGCAGCATTAGAAATGTATTGTTGTAATTTGTAGCTTGGTAAGTACACATTTTGCATAAAATCTTCAATAGGTTTCCAATCAATTTGACCGGGATTTAGAACTGCATCAAGGTATTTTTCAAGGTCAAATCTTCCGAATGATTGAAAGGCATCTGAGTTTTGTAAAAATGGAGGAGGATTGTTTTTCATTTGAAAAAGAACTTCTTCATCACCAACAACAATTTTATTTTTTTCTATTTGTTCTTGAACAATTAAATCAGCAATTAATCGCTCCCACACAACAGCTCTAATATATTCTCTTTCTTCGTCTGAAATCTGTCGACCAGATTGTGAATCGAGTCTGTTAATTTCATTAGAAACGAGTTGATTAAAATCTTCAAAAAGAATTGGTTTGCCATTAAGAGAACCAACTTCGTTGCCTTGACGGCCACCAAAAATATCGGTAATGCTCGCACCACCAACAAGACCACCAATAGCCATACTAGTAACAAAAAGAACTAAAATAGTCCACATTACTACTTGCATTCTGCTTCTCATGTTTGTTATAACACCCATAGCAGCAAATTTATAACAGCATCAATGTTTATGCAAACCTATTAAAAAATTGATAATAGAATTTTAAAAAATGCTTTAAATTGAGTGGATTTCAAAAAATTATGAGTAAAACAATACAAAAAATACAATCTTTCTTAAGTCTTCGTAAGCCATCTAATCAAGATGATGAAAAATTTATTTCTGGTATAGATTCTCCTTATCAAGCAGCTAAATTAAGAAGCGCATCCAAGGATAAGACCGTTGAAAAATTCCATTCTCCAGTAAGTTTTTCATGGACAGCATTTTGGAAATCTTTCATTTATGAAAATTTACCTCCAGTGATTTTTTCGCCGTTGGCAGCAATATTTTTGGAAGGTTCTTTGGCTAGAGCATGGCATGTTTCTCAAAATAGACAGTTAATCGCTTTATCTACAAAACATCATTCTTTATCAACAATCCGTAATAATTGGTTAATAATTTATCCTGCATCATGGCTAATGAATATTGGACTGTTCTTAGCGCTTTTTTCAGATAAAGAACTTATTCTAAATATTGATCCATTTCACATGATTTTAGCTTATTTACTTCTATTTTTTCGAAGATTAATAATTGCAACTAAATACGGATATTTTCGTCCAGAAGATTTAGAGCGCTTATGTTTGCCAGCCCCGGATTGGGATGACAATAAAACAGTAAGAAGATTGATAGCACAAGGTTGGATGCGTCCATGGGAGTTTCCAGGGTTAATTGAAGATGAATTAACCATTGCAATGGATGAAAACGATATTTGTCTTCAAGGAATTCCGTTTGAACCAGGCACAGAAACAAAAGAAAAATTAATTGACGAATCAGATAATGAGCTATTTCCATCATCAACTAGTTCAACAAAAGACAATGAACTTCCTTCAGGGTTTATCCTCTATAATATAATTAATTCAGTTTACAGATTACCTGCACTGAAATATATGCAACAATTAACATATTTATGTATGTTGCTATTACCTGCAGCAGCATTTTTATCTAAATATTTTTATGGCATGAACTTGTTTGGAGTTACTCCGCAAGAAAAAATTATTTCAGTAGCAACTCTTTTCGGATTTTTTAATGGATTTCAGCTGATGATGTTTGGTATGGTATGTGCCGCTGATTATGAAAGAAGATATGCTACCTCAAAAAAATTAGGTGAGCTTGTGTCTTATCCAGGTCTAAAACTTTCTTCAATTTTTAAAAGTTTTTATCGAGATAAAAAAGATGATAGAATATTTATTGATTTACAAAAAAGAGTCAATGTTTTTGCATGGATGAATATGAGAAATGTATTACGGTCATTTGGTGAAACATATTATCTACGAATTCAGGGCTACACTTCAATTTTAATTTTTTACTCATTGTTATGTGTTGGAATTCTAAATCTGATAGTTTGGACTGGTATGAAACATCATATTTCTACAGTATATGTAATTGGAACAGTAATTGTTGCTGTTTCTGTTATTTGCTTATTTGCGATTTCAAAAGCTATTCAATTGCAATCACTCAGTGCAAAGCATAGAGATTTTATTAGGAATGAACTATTTATAATTGAAGAAGAAATTTGGGAGTTAAAGCTTGCTGGCAAAGGGGATGAAAGAATTAATGATCTTTCAAGTGCAAAAGCTTTATTGCAACAAGTTGATGAATCTATTAACTACAAAGAGCTTATTTATAAACCAACTACAATTTTTGGTTATGCTGCAAATAATGGTGTAATGGGTTCTGTATTAGGTTTGGTACTTACTGGAGTGCTTTTTGCTATCCAAGGATTTGTTTCTGTTGGCATAGTTTATGATTCTATGGGATGGTTTATTCCATAAACTATTAGATTATTTCCATTAAAAATCTATATATTTACAAATTATGAGATATAAATACTTAACTATTGCTTTGATATTTAGTGCTCTTAACGCACAAGGAGAAATATCTTTAGAAAATGTACTTGATCGAACATTTCGAACTGAATCAATAGGAAGGTATGATTGGAAGAATAGTTCGGATATATATTATTTTACTGAACGAAGTGATGAAGGCTTAGATTTCTATGAATATAATCTTGCTTCAAATGATACTTTAAAAGCCTTTTCAGTACAAAAAAGTGTAATCAGTGATTTTTCCTACTCGTTTAGCCCAGATCAAACAAAGTTATTATTAAAAAAGAATTCAAAAAAACTCTGGAGACACTCATCATATGGTTCATATTATGTTTATGATATTGCATCAGAATCTGTAACACCAGTTACGAGCGATCCAGATAGTTTAAGGAATGTGAAATTTTCTCCAGACTCAAATAAGTTAGCTTTTGTTCGAAACGATAACAATTTATACCTTTTTGATTTGATTGATAGCAGGGAAGAACAGCTTACTTTTGATGGAAGTGAAGATATCCTTAATGGACACTTTGGTTGGGTCTACGAAGAAGAATTTGGTACTTATGATTCATATAAATGGAGTCCTAATAGTCAATACATAGCATTCATAAGGGAAGACCAAACATATGTTAAGGAGTATGCTTTAGTTGACTATGAAGCACAATATCCTGTAGTTAAATATATTAGGTATCCAAAAACTGGTGAAGACAATCCTATTGTTTCCATAAGTATATTAGATTTAGAAAACAAAGAATACAGATCAGTTCATCTACCAGAAACAGCATATTATATTCCAGATATTATCTGGCAAGTAAATTCATCTAATCTTTATTTTGCTACTTTGAACAGAAAGCAAAACGATTGGAATCTATACAAATACGACTTTGATACCAATAAAGGCGATTTGATTCTTAATGATTCTAATGATTCCTGGATCGATCGAGATCCTTTCACCGTTCCAGGAGAAATAGGAACGTGGACTACGAAAGGTGGATTTAGTTCTGCCATCTTGGAAAATGGAGAGATACTTTGGATATCTGAAAAAGATGGATTTAGTCATATTTACAGAAATAGACCTGACGGAAGAAGTATCAATCAAGTAACAAGAGGAAATTGGGAGGTCAATAACATAAGCGCAATTGATACTAAGAATAAAATTATTTATTTCTCAGGTAAGAAAGAGACAGAAACTGAAAATCATATTTACTCTATTAAATTTAATGGTTCAAGACTTAAAAGACTTACAAAAGAGAAAGGCTCACACTCATCATCTTTTTCTCCAACATTAAATTATTTCATTAATTCTTATTCAAGTTTTACAGTTCCACCCAAGACTTTCCTAAGACAAGATAGTGGAAAGATTGTAAGAGTGCTTGCAGAAACAGATAGATTTCAATTTGATGCATATGGTTTAACTTACCCACAATTAATAAATATTTTTACAGATGATGGTACACGACTTAATGCTTTAATTACTTATCCTCATAATTTTGATCCAATGAAGCAATACCCAGTCATATTATATAATTATGGAGGGCCAGGCTCACAATTAGTGCTTAATAGATGGGGCTCAGGAAGTCATATTTTTCACCAATTTTTTGCAAGTAGAGACTTTATCATTTTTTCATTTGATAATAGAGGTACTGGTGGAAGAGGAAAAGCATTTAAAGACTTAGCTTATGGGGATTATGGAAAATATCTTATTAAAGATCATATTGCTGCAGCAAAGTATTTACAAGGATTGACATATGTTGATGCTGAAAATATAGGAATTTGGGGATGGAGTGGCGGCGGCTATCTTACTAATATGTGTATGACGCTTGCTAGCGATTATTATAAAGCTGGTATTTCCATTGCTCCAAACGTAGAACCCCTACTTTATGATACTATTTGGACAGAGAGGTATATGGGGTTGGTTGAAGAAAATCCTGAAGGGTATAAAAATGCTTCTGTGCTTACTCATGTTGATAAAGCGAAAGGACATTTATTGCAAATACATGGCAATGCTGATGATAACGTACACCATCAACATTCAATTAAGTTAGCTAAAGCCTATGCTGAACATGGAAAAGATATGGAGATGTTTATTTATTCCAATGCAAATCATGGAATGTACAATAATAATTTTTTAAGTGAAGATAACCCTGCTGATGGTTGGAAAAATAGATATCATTTGTATAAAAAAATGACCGATTTTTTTATGGAGCATTTAGTTCCAGATAATTTTTAATTTTCTGCTTTCATTGCAATTTTTTGAAATTTCTGCATTGCAGTCTCATGGTTCGATGTAATATTTATAAGTTCATTTGACCAAGATAAATTTTCATCACCAACTAAATTTTTTAATCTTTCGATGCTATGTGTAAACATTTTGGGAAGGAAAGTAGGTGTTGGCGAGCCACCAGTACCTTTAGCTTTAGTTTGATTTTGATATGGATCTGGAGCTTTAAGTATATAGAAAACAACCATTTTGTAGTGATCTATTCTATGTTGAATTATCCAACGAACAGCACTAGCTAAAATCTTCTTATTTTTATTATCTGATTCAATTTTTGAAAAGTAATCAGAGTTTTGGATTGCATTTCTAGTCTTAACAATCATAGCATGATGTGCTGGAGGCCTATAACCAACTCTAAATGATTTTAAAAGCTTTGTTAATGAGTCTACCTCAATGTTTGGTAAATCTTTTGAACTAACGTATCCTTTTTCCAACACCCCTTTAATCATTGCTTTATCAACAATATTATCTGCAATATATGCATGAGTATGATCTCCAACACCTGTAATTTCGTCAGCAATAGGATGGTAGGAGCTATTGGCTCCAGTTTGACCATGCAAGTTTGATAAATAAAATCCTTTGGAATTATATTCTTCGTCAAAATCTTCTCCGCAGTTTTCAAAAAACAAACCTTTATCTTTATATATACTCCCTTGATTTCCAAAAAGGCCTTGAATAAATATCCTTACTTCTTTGTTGTATAATGATGGTTCACTTACTTTCCACATAGCATTGAATAACTGATTCGATTGTTTTGTGGCTAATTCAATTTTTTCAAGATTTTCTCTAATATCTTTACCTTCAACAGCTAACATTGCGTTCTCTATCATCAAATTAGATGTTCTTTCCATTGCAAGATGAGTCATTCTAAATCCTTGCTCATTTCCATCAAAATCATGAAATGCAACTAACGGTTTAATTGACCTTATGTAATCAATATTTTTATCTATATCATCATAATGGTCTAGTTCTTGATCGGGTAGTATCCCAGATCGTAGTACATAATCAGCAGCATATTCAAATTCAGGTTGCTGTCCTGAAATTCTAGAAGATAATAAAAGTAATCCTGAAAGTGGCCATGGGATAAATGAACACGCTTTTTTTCCTCCATTAAAAATAGGTTCAATTTTAATACCATTTGCTAACCACGAAGACCAACACCTTACATTTGCAATCAATTCTGCAGATTTTCTGGTTGGATTAGCAATATGATTTTGTACTTCTAAAATAAATTTATCCATCAAACCATTATCAATTAATCTCACTTCATCAAGAAGAGCATTTTGTCCTATTAAACCTGTTTTTGAACGATTGTTAACTGTCATTTCAAGTGCAATATCTGATAAAATATCAAAAGGGGCTGGAAGTTTTTTTAGAGTAGAATATGGTAAAGTTGAATTTGATGTCCATATTAATTCAGAGGTTTTTTGAATTAAATCAGCATCAAATTTCAGTCCAAATAAATGCTCATTAAATTGAATTCCATTTCCAAAATATGGAAAATGATTTTCTGTTGATATTTTAATATTAGACTTCATTTTCTTCTATCAATTGATCTATAAATTTGAAAACTGATTGATCATTCCAAAAAGCACTACCAACATCTTTAACAACTACTTGTCCTTTTGAGTTAACAATAAAAGTAGTAGGTATTCCAGAAGTTGCGAAGAATTCATCATCAGTAATAATTTTGAAGATCGGAAGATTTTGAAGACTCTCATCTTTTGGTATATAATTTTTGATTGTTTTTAATTCTTCTCTTGATAAATATAAAAATATAATATCTTCGTTGTTTTGATATTTTTCATAAAGCTCAGCCATGTACGGCATTTCAGCTAAACAAGGATTGCACCAAGTTGCCCAATAATTAATAAAAAGATTTTTTCCTTCAAAGTCTTGAATATTAAAAATATTATTATCCAAATCTGTAAATTGTAGCATATTGCTTTCAAAATCAATTGTTGTAACTTTCATATCTTCTGTTGAAGGTGCCTCTAGCTTAGGAGCTTCAATTACCTCATTTAAGTACAAAATTGATAGTTCTTTATAATACTTTTTATAATCCTTTAAATCGTTATTTACTTCATAAAATTTATATGATAAAAAAGCGATACAAATGGCCATTACAGCAATGATAATTTTTAGTTTCTTTGGATTCATTATTTATGATATTTTGTAGTTATTTAGAAGAAAATACTTAAATTTTAAAAATTATGAAATGTTTAAAATGCAAACATACTTGGGCAAGAACTAAGTGGTATGAGTATATTAGTTTTCTCGCAAAATGTACCAAATGTGGTAGCAGATTTATTTTAAGATACTGATTATGAATCAGAAAATATTTCAAGTAAAAAACCTTCATTTTTATTTCCGAATTATTTTTAATAACAATCAACTTTATGATCTGTCTTTCGCAGAGAAAAAAAATGATTTATTGGAGAAACAACTTTCTTTGAAAATTGCAAACAATAGTTCATCAAAATTTGCCAAAGATATTCAAAATCAATTGAATGCTTACTTTAATGGAAAATTAAAAAAATTTGATGTCCCTGTGCATATTGAAGGTTCAGAGTTTTCATTAAAAGTTTTTAAAGAGATGTCCAAGATTCCATATGGGAAAACAAAAAGCTACAAACAAATAGCTGAAAAAATTAAAGAGCCAAAATCTGCTAGGGCAGTCGGAAGAGTGAGTGGATCTAATAAAATTCCTATTATTATTCCTTGTCATAGAATTGTTGGAAGTAATGGAGAGCTTGTTGGATATAGTGGCGGCGGTGGATTGCTATTTAAATCGTATTTACAATTATTGGAGAAAGCATGAAAAAATTATTACTACTATTATTTTGTTCACAAATTATGTTACAGGAAACTTCTAAAGAAACTATCGTCTTTGAAAGCAGAAATCCATTCTCTTTTGAAGAGGTGATCACTGATCTTGATAATCAAGAAAAACAAACAGTTACTGGTGTCTTAGGATTTCCAGCAGACTTTGATGCTGAGAAAAAATATCCTCTTATTGTTGGGGTTGCTGGAAGTTTAAACTGGGGCCCACATCATTTAAAATATTTAGAAATGTATCGTTCATTTGGGTTTGCTACGCTTCAATTACAAAGTTTTGATAGTCGAGATGTTCAATCTACAGTTGGGAGTCAGGTAGAAGTTACATCTGCAATGATGATTCTTGATAGTTATCTTGCGCTAGAAACATTGTCTACACATCCGAATATCGATATTGATAAAGCTGGAATAACAGGATGGAGTCTAGGAGGAACTGTATCACTTTATTCTGCATGGATGCCATTAATTAATTCTATTAATAATGGAAAATTTAGGTTCGCTGCTCATTTACCTATTTATCCAGGATGTTTAGCATACCCATATCCAGAAGAGTCCATGATTTTTAGTCAGGCACCTGTACATATTTTAATTGGTGAATTGGATGATTGGGTACCTGCTTCGGCATGTACAAATCTTTTAGGAAAGTTAAATGAGAGTGGATTACCGCATAATATAGACATTACTATTTATAAAAATGCTCACCACTCTTTTGATAGAGAAATGGAGTTAACTACAATGGAAAATGGTTATACTCTTGGAGATTGTTTCTTTCCAATGAATGATGAAGGTGTATTGTTTTTAAGTGAATTTTGGAAAATCCCAATTAATTCTCCAACCATGCAAAAGTTAGCATTATTGACCTGTGCTGGAAGAGGACCAACGATGGGCGGAAATGATGAGGCAAGAGAAAAATCATTTAAGTTTGCTGCTGAATTTTTTCAAAAAACCCTAATGAACTAAGTTTTTAAAAAATTACTCTCTTAAAAAGTAATTTTTTCTTAGTTTTTGTGATGTCAGTCCGTAATAAAATTCTATTTGCATTATTTAGCATTTTTATAATAATTAATTTTGCTATTAATTCATTTCTGAAGCCAGTAGAGGTTTCTTATGAAGGCATCAATTCTCAATTATCTCTTTCAAATGACGTCGAGGTATTATTTGATGATTATGGTGTTCCAAGCATTTTTGCTAAAAACGATTCTGACATGTTTAAAGTTGCTGGTTATATTGGAGCAAGAGATAGACTGTTTCAAATGGCTTTTATGAAATATGCATATAAAGGTCAATTAAGCTTAGTAGTTAATGATACATTATTTGCCGAAGATAGATTCTTAAGAACACTTGGTTTTGAGAAGACTGCTAAAAAAACTTTTGATAAAGTTTCTCCTGATATTATGCAGCATTTGGAAGACACATGTTATGGTATTAATGCTTATGTTCAAAATTTAAGTCCTGCGGAATATCCTCTAGAATTCAAGTTATTACAAATAGAAGAATTGCCTGTGTTTGAGCCGTTGGATATTATTGCTTTAAGCACTATGATGGCCTGGGAATTGCAAGGCGGATGGGACTCAGAGCTCTTTTTTGGAGCAATTAATGAGCAGCTTGGACCTAACTATTTAGCAGAAGTATTACCGTCATATAAAGAAGATTATGTGACTATAGCTTCCAACGATGTATTACTTAAAAGTTATCAGCAATTTGCAAGAGACACGAAAAATTTAAGAAACCTATTAAAAACAGATAGAGATGGATATGGTTCCAATGCATGGGCTGTGTCAGGATCTAAAACCGTTTCTGGAAAACCACTACTAGCAAATGACCCTCACTTAGCCTACAATCAGCCACCATGGTGGTATGAGATAAGACTCAAAAGTGACAACTTTAATTTTGGTGGTTATGGTCTATATGGATTTCCTTTACCAGTTATTGGACATAATGAGCATATAGGATGGGGTTTTACTAATGTGATGACAGATGATATGGATTTTTATATCGAATCATTGAATGAAGATCAAACACAATATTATGTTGACGGTCAGTGGAGAGATTTATTAATTGAAGAAGAAGAAATCACTTTAAAGTCTGGAGATGTAAGAAAAATTACTATTCGTTCGACTCACAGGGGTCCAATTATTAGCAAGATACACAGAGATGCTAAAGCGTTGAATAAGGCCATATCATTTCAATGGACAGAATACGATGCCTTTGATGAGACCACAGCCTTGTTTATGCTCGCTCAGGCATCTAATTGGGAAGAATTTTCTGAGGCTTCTAAAATGTTTGGTGCTCCAGGTCAGAATTGGACTTATGCTGATAAGGAAGGAAATATTGGATGGAGACCTAGCTCAAAGGTCCCTATAAGGCTTGATGCTGAAATGCTAATTCCTTTTGATGGTACTACCACTAAGCATGATTGGCAGGGATACATTCCTTTTGAGGAGATGCCATATTCTTTTAATCCTGATAAAGGATATGTTTCCAATGGAAACAATAAAATTATTGGGGATGAATACCCATACTATATATCACGATATTGGGCAGACCCAAGTCGTGGAGAGCAAATTGATAGACGATTAAGAATCGATGCTAAATTTGATGTTGATGATATGAAATCTGTTCTCAATGATATAACCTCGCCATTTGGAGAGGAATATGCTCCAATCTTTACTGAAAATTATACGCAAGGTTTTTCTGATGAAGGAGATGAGATTTATAACATGTTAAAAGGATGGGATGGCGTTGAATCTATTGATTCAGACGCTACAGTAGCCTTTCATGCAGTATATCTGCAGTTAGTTCAAAATCTATTTCAAGATGAACTCTACAGTTTTGGGAATGATTCATTCGATACATTTTACAGCTTGAAATACATCCGTTCATTAGCCATTAGAAAAATATTTGATGGTGATGCTACACTATGGGTAGATAATGTTTCGACAGATGAAAAAGAAACATTAAATGATATTGTTAATAAGTCTTTTCATGATGCACATGTATTTCTTTCTGAAAAGTATGGAAATCCCAAAGATTTAACATGGGGTCAAGTGCACCAAGTTACTTATCGTCATCGTTTGGACGCAGACCCATTAGTCAAAAGGCTTATAAACTTTAGCGTAGGACCGTATCCAATGGCAGGATCGGGTATGACTCCAAGAGCAGCCAGCTATTCAGTTAGCAAGCCATTTAGTGTTAGAGCAGGCTCATCCATGCGTAGAGTAATTGACTTCTCAAATCTTGATAACGGATTTAGTATTTTACCTACTGGACAGTCAGGATTGTTTAGATCAAAACATTATGACGATCAAACTGAGATGTATAATGCTGGAGAATTTAAACCGTTCATGTTCAATTATGACGCTCTTGATAAAGTAAAATCTTTTAAATTGATTTTTAAATCTAAATAATATTTTCCTTGAATCCCTATCAATCGATGTTTAAACTAGTTCAATGAGAAATTTTTACAACTATTATTTTTATTTTAGAAGCAGGGGGACTGTAGACGCCTAACGGTAAATTTATATCAATTCTACACGAACCCTAGCAAAACCCGCTAGGGTTTTTTGTTATATGGAGGAAATTATGAACGAAAAAATATTAAAAAACAGAGAACAAATAGATAATGCTGATGAACAAATCTTTGATTTACTGTTGGAAAGGTTGGATGCAGTAACAGCTATTGGTCATATAAAAAAGCAAGAAGGTCTTCCTGTATTAGATCAAGAAAGAGAAAATGCAATCTATGCTAAAATTGATGCACGTTTTTCTGCTGCAGAAGCCAGCTTTTTAAAATCAATTTATCAGTCAATAATTACTGAATCAAAAAAAGTAGAGGAGCTATAATGTCAAAGTGGTCTAAAGATTCTTGGAAAAACTTCAAGATTAAACATATCCCTCAATACAATGATCCAAATCAGCTTGAAAAAGCTTTAAAAAAGCTAGAAGGATTTCCGCCATTAGTTTTTGCTGGTGAGTGCAGGAATTTAAAGCAAGATCTTGCTAAGGCCAGCAATGGAGATGCCTTTTTAGTTCAAGGGGGAGATTGTGCTGAAAGCTTTAAAGAATTTAATGCAAATAATATTCGAGATACTTTTAGAGTTATTTTACAAATGAGCGCTGTAATAACTGCAAAACTTAAAGTACCCGTCATAAAACTTGGAAGAATTGCTGGACAATTTGCTAAACCAAGATCTTCTGACCTAGAAACGATAGATGGAAAAACGTTGAACAGTTATTATGGAGATTCAATTAATGGTATTGAATTTTCTGAAGAAAAAAGAGAGCCGAATCCTGCAAGACTATTGAGAGCATATTCACAGTCTGCTTCAACTTTAAATCTACTGAGATCTTTTGCGCAGGGTGGTTTTGCTAATTTGCGTAAAGTAAACTCATGGAATATGGGATTTGTAAAGGCAAGTAAAGAGGGTAAAAAGTATGAGGAAATAGCTGCCAAAATTAATGAATATTTAGATTTTATGGATGCTGTAGGAGTTAATACATCAACTGTTATTGATTTGAATACAGTTGAGTTTTTTACAAGCCATGAAGGATTACATCTTCCATACGAAGCAGCATTAACACGCGTAGATTCACTTACAAACGAGGTTTATTGCACTTCAGCACACTTTGTATGGATTGGAGATAGAACACGCTTTGTAGATAGTGCTCATGTAGAATTCTGCAGGGGTATAAGCAATCCGATTGGAATCAAGTGTGGACCAAGCCTTGATCCTGAAGAATTGATTAAGATTATTGATATTATCAATCCTCAAAATGAAGCTGGTAAAATTTCATTAATTTTTAGGTACGGTGAAGATAATATTGATGATTTCTTGCCTGGATTAGTTGAAGCAATTATTAAAAATAATAAAAAAGTATTATGGATTTCTGATCCAATGCATGGAAATACAGTCAAATCTTCTTCAGGTTTAAAAACCCGAGATTTTAATGCTTTGCTGAATGAAACATCAAAAGCTATTAAAATTCTTAAAGATAAAGGGTGTCACTTAGGTGGGATTCATTTAGAGATGACAGGGCAAAATGTTACTGAATGTACTGGCGGAATTTATAAAGTAAGCGATGATGATTTAAATTCAAGATATCATACGCATTGTGACCCAAGATTGAATGCTAATCAAGCATTAGAGTTGTCATTTAATATTGCAGAGGAATTGCAAAGATAAATGCAAGTTCAAGGAACATTACAACTTCCAGGAGATAAATCTATTTCTCATAGAGCCATAATGCTTTCAGCGATCGCTGATGGAGTTAGTTATGTTAGAAATCTAAATGATGGCGCTGATCTTCAGTCTACAATAAGTATTTTGAGAGATTGCGGGGCTTTAATTGAACAAAATGAGGATGAGATTATAATTAACGGAAAAGAACTTTATTCACCGTCAAAAGAACTTGATTGTGGTAATTCAGGTACAACCACTAGGCTGATTGCAGGTCTATTATCATCCCAAAAATTATCATTTACCTTGATTGGAGATGAATCTTTATCAAAGAGACCAATGAATCGAATAATTACGCCTCTTACAGCAATGGGATGTACAATTTCTTCAAATAATGGATTATTGCCTTTGTCAATAGATGCCTCTGATGGTATTAGCGCTATAGACTTTGATATGAAAGTTGCAAGCGCACAGGTTAAATCAAGTATACTTTTTTCCGCGTTAGGCGGAAATAATGTATCAAGTGTTAATGAGACTATTCCGACAAGAAATCATTCAGAAATTATGTTAAAAAATATGGGAGCATCAATCGAAGTAGAAGGGGATAAAATTATAGTTCATCCGCTGAAAAATAAGTTAAAGTCAGTTGATATTTCTGTGCCCTCTGATCCGTCTTCAGCAGCTTTTTTTGCTGCTTTAGCAGTTATTAATAATAATTCAAATTTAAAATTGACTAATGTATTGCTTAACGAGTCTAGAATTGGATTTGTTGAAGTTTTAAATAAAATGAATTGTTCAATATCAAAATCAAATGAATCAGTTCACAATGGTGAAAAAGTAGGAGATTTAACTATTAGCTCATCTAAACTTAAAGCAATAG
>Ga0315315_10000464_pt1 | contig 33855 bp, 37 predicted proteins | sample M140m3416metaG_FD_203699 | JGI IMG/M metagenome (GOLD analysis project Ga0315315, IMG submission 203699) | Ammonia-oxidizing marine archaeal communities from Monterey Bay, California, United States - M1 40m 3416 | ecosystem: Environmental > Aquatic > Marine > Intertidal zone | place: USA...
CTTCATCATCTTCTTCAATATCACCTTCACATTGTATTTCTGTTTTGTAAATTAATTTACATGTATCTGATACATCAGTTCCATCATTCTCTTTTATTTTGAGATCTTTAGGGACTAAGAAGCAAGTTGAAAAATATTTTTCATTATCATATATTTTATCACTACATTTAAGGTCATCGTCAACAACAACTCCGGGCAAGTTTATTATATGTTCACCACCACTGTATGGCGCGGTATCCTTGTCCAACATACAACCTTTAATATCAGCACCATGCAATCCTATTTCAAAACTATTTTTGTGTGTTTCATGTTTAGTTATTACATCATTAATCTCAAAAATAGCACTTGGCATATTACTTGATAAACTCCCACCCATTTATAATGTTATAATATTATTTTCTTACGATAGATAAAAATAAGGGTAATAAGTAAATGAAGAGAAAGTATTCAAGGAAAAGAGTTACGAGAAGAAATACAAGGAGAAATACTAGAAGACAAACTAGAAGACAAACTAGAAGACAAACTAGAAGACAAACTAGAAGACAAACTAGAAGACAAACTAGAAGACAAACAAGAAGGCAAACTAGAAGACAAACAAGAAGGCAAACTAGAAGACAAACTAGAAGACAAACTAGAAGACAAACAAGAAGGCAAACTAGAAGACAAACAAGAAGGCAAACTAGAAGACAAAGAGGTGGGATGGAATCAGTAAATCTTTCAGATTTCAATAGTGCGCGTCAAAAATTAAAAGGGATGATAAAAGATGCAAGTTCGGAAGAAGAATTAGAACCATGGCCACCTCTATCACCAACACCAAAAGAGGTAGTGGGTTATACGCATCCAGAATTAGGAGAACCACACGAAGACATACCTCTACCTTTCACTACTCCAATAACAAATGTAAAAGGTTTTAGACTCGCAATATATAGGAATACGCACGATGAAGAAAGGAAGATTAAAATAGATATTCAAATAGAAGGTGGTGTTGCATTTAAGGTCTTTTGTAGACACTATGGTGCCTGGAGCGGGGGCAGGGCGACCATGTTGAAGCCTCCGGCGGTACCAGGCTTAGTTTTACATAAAACATCACATGAACCATACAAAGAAGTGATATTCCCCCCTCACCTGGTGGGCGACGAAATATGTCGGAAAAGAGATATTCTAGGTAATCGCATTTTAACTTTGGTGTGTATCAAAGAAGAGACTGGTGAGGAATGTCCACAATATAATGTATCGTTTAATATCCCAGAATCTGAAGAAGGTAATGCAACGTATGTGATATACCAGGAAAAATAATTATTTATTCTTTTAATTTAAAGTAAATAATACTTTCATAAATATTTGGAAAAACATAATCAATAAAGTTTTCCTTTTCTTTTAAATTTGGATTAATTAGTACGGTGGTCCATCCAAATTGTTTTGCCGTTTTTAGATTATCTTTTAAATCATCAAAGAATACTATATTTCTTATAGTTTTCTTTATAGTTGTTTTTCTTATATTTTGTTCTATTTCATTGTTTACAAATAGAAAAGACCGGCGTTCTGGTTTCATATAAGGAACTACATCTCTTGCAAAAATCATATTAACATCTAAATTAAGGTTATTTACGATTGCTTTTCCATGACCAAATGTTCCATTCGTGTAAATATAACATTTTAGATTTTCAAATTCTGATAATAAATTCCTTAATGTTGTATTACCATTTGAATTATAATAATCATTATTTTCCCTCGTGTGCATCACTATTGTATCATCAATATCAAATACAAAAACATCCATTATTATATAATATATTTAATTTTAACTAATAATTAAATACTATTTAAAAAAATATTAAGAAGTTATATCGATAAACAATGGACAATAAAATGGACAATGACCCACTACTTTCGGAAGATACCAAACGTTATGTAATTTTCCCTATCAAAAGAGATGATGTTTGGGCAATGTATAAGAAATCTGAAGCTAATTTTTGGACAACTGAAGAATTAGATTTATCAAAGGATCTAAAAGATTTTAATGAATTAAATGATAAAGAAAAATATTTTATTGAAAATATTCTTGCTTTTTTTGCAGCGAGTGATGGTATTGTAAATGAAAATCTAGTTGAAAGATTTTGTAAGGATGTTCAATTATTAGAAGCCAAGTTTTTTTATGGGTTTCAGATCGCTATGGAAAATATCCACAGTGAAACATATTCTCTCCTCATTGATACATATGTAAAAGATGTTAGTAAGAAACATAACTTATTCAATGCTATTGAAACTATACCTAGTGTTAGAAAGAAAGCGGATTGGGCACTAAAATGGATTAATGATGAAAAATCAACTTTTGGAACACGTGTTATTGCTTTTGCTGCTGTTGAGGGTATTTTCTTCTCAGGTTCTTTCTGTTCCATTTTCTGGTTAAAAAAGAGAGGATTAATGCCTGGATTATGTTTTGCGAATGAATTAATTAGTAGGGATGAAGGTCTCCATACTGAGTTTGCAGTTCTAATGTATTCAATGTTACTGGATAAACCTTCAAAAGAAGTTATTCTGGAAATTATTAAAGAAGCAGTTGTTCTAGAAAAAGAATTCATTACGGAATCATTACCTTGCAACCTCATTGGAATGAACATGGACCTTATGAAACAATATATTGAATATGTATCAGACAGATTACTTCTAATGCTTGGTTTAGAAAAAGAATACAATACAGCAAATCCATTTCCATGGATGGAGTTAATCTCTGTTCAAGGAAAGACTAATTTCTTTGAAAAGAGAGTAGGTGAATATTCCAATAAAGCAGGAACAGACACCGAAAAAAATGTATTTGAATTAGATGATGATTTTTAAATTACCTTTTATTAGTTTTTAAAAATCGGTCAATATTTGATTTAGATTTTGAAGAAGATTGTTTCTTTTTATTTTCATTGATTTGAATCTTATATTCTTTAGATTCTTCATTATATTTTAGTATTTTTATAGATTCAATATTTCCATCTTCTTTATTATAGGTAATATCTGATGATTTATTTAGTTTTCCCGAAGTGCACGTAGTTATTAATAGTTTCCTTAAACTATCTGTTTGTTCATCATCTAGTTCATTCTTTATTTTTTCAGACTCTACAAATAATTTAATACGGTTTATCTTCATACCATTATCTAATTTATTCCATGCTTGCTTATAATATAGTTTTTTTTCTTTATTTAGCATTTTCTTAATCTTTTCATCACTCTCATGTGAAAGACCAGTTTTTCTATTACTTGAACTACGGTTCTCTATATCCCTTAATTGAATCGGTTTCTTATGAACCCTTACTGCACTAGTAACATCTTCTTTAGGCGCACCCCCTCCTTCATCAACTTCCTCTTTTTCATTTAAGACAACTTTTAAATCCATTTAATATTATATAAAGGTTTATCCTTAAATATAATGGTTTTTTAAATATTTATTAATTATATAATGGAAGAAGAAAGTATCCAATTAATCCAAGGAGTGTTAGATAATGTTAGACCACCTGTCCTTGATTTTAGAGTAATTGATGAAACAGATGATTATAAAGAATATATTATAACAACCCATAAATATTCAAAAGAAAAATCTGGTGAAAACCCATTTACAAATTATTTAGAATCTTTTATATTTTGTGACGAATCATTAAAAATAAAGGTGCCTAAAAAAAGTTATATGGTAAAAGATGGTAAAAAGAAATTTGCTTATGCGATTGGTATGTTTCCTAACCCTAAGAATGGGAAAGCAGCATACTTAGATGGATGTATTCTTGCTGCACTGGGATTAAAGAGACAAAATACAAATGCAGATGTAGTTTGTTTTATAACCCATGATATAAGTAAGAAAGATAAAAAGAAATTAGAAGTTGTTTTTGATAAAGTAATCTATGTTCCTTATATTTCACCATATGATATGGGTGGTAAAGGTGACCTTAAGACTATTATGATGGATCCTGAAATATTTAAGAATTGTCCTAATTATACTAAGAATCACCCCTATGTTCATGTTTTCTTTAAATTACATATATTCAATCCTGATTTGTTTCCTTATGAAAAGGTTTGTTTTGTTGATTCTGATTTAGTACCATTAAATTATTACGATTCACTTTTCATGTTAGATACTCCTGCGGGTTTTGTAGAATATAGAAAACGTATACCTTATTTAGAATCATTTAATTGGGATCGTTGTGATTTCCTTAAACATGGGGAAGTAATTCCCAAAGAACTTACAGATGTAGATAAAAAAACAGGTGCGGATGTAAATGCAGGACTATTATTAGTTAAACCTGATAAAAAAGAATATAATGCGATGATAAAAGAAATAACTTCCCCTGCTAAAAAATGGATTGGTCCGAATAAACTTCATAAAGGTTTTTATACATTTGATTTTTCAGAACCAAGTGGTAGATCTTTTATTAAAGATTCTTACTGTTATCCAGAACAAAATTATTTAACAAAACGTTATTCTGGGAAATGGAAATTTATTGAATTTGCGTTCCAAAGTTGGAGTCGTGATCCATGCAATTCTTTTGGTATCCATATGGCAGCATTTAACCCTAAACCATGGTTTAAACAACCAGCGGGAACAAAGGTATCCATAAATAAGAAATATAATCCATATTCGGATGAATGGGATGTTAAAAAAATAAGAATACCGATCGCTGTTAAAGAAAATACTAAATCTTCCTATGAAAATATATCATATTCCTATGAAATATTCAATGAAGTTATTATTTGGGGTTTAATGAATTATCCCAAATTAAATGAATTTTTTGGAAGGGACATAGAAATACATGGAACAAAGGTATCCTTTGATAGAGATGTATTTCAGAAGGTAAATAAAAAGAAACAATTCTTTAGATTAGAAGATATAGATAAAAATAATCCTGTCCATAAGAAATTATCTTATACTCAAAAACTCATTGCAAATTTACTCAATGATTATGATAAATTTAAGAATAAAAAGTATACTCCTATTTGTAGAAAAAAGAAATCAAAAAGAAAACCCAATTATGAAATCATCAACTACAGTAATAAAAGTGGCGGTGGGAAGAAAAATAAAAAGAAGAAAACTAGAAAGAAAACTAGAAAGAAGACAAAAAGAAAGACTCAAAAGAATAAATGTATCCTCTATTATTTCACAATGAATGGATGTCCTTATTGTAATGATTTTAATCCACACTGGGAAAAGGTAATTAAAGAATTTCCAAACATAACAATGAAAAAAGTTGAAAGAAATGAAAGTCCACAATTAATTAAAAAGTTCAATATCAGTTCATATCCAACGATAGCATTATCAAAGGGACGTAAATTTGTTGAATATGATGGAAATAGAGAAGATTTAAATATGTTTCATTCATTTTTTAAGGAAAATGGAATTAAAACTGTGTAAATGTAGAACATGATGGACAATAAATTCCTAAATTATTAACATGGTTTTCTCCACCAAATTCCAGTGGTTTAATATAATTCATTTTACAAGCATGAACATCTTTTTGCAATACAGGATTTTTACATGCCATACAACGCCACCCCTGTCTCATTGCTAAATTATTTTTTAATCCGACCATTTGATTTTCCTTATAGAAACTATTATTGATATCATATAGTGGTTTTTCTTCAGCTTCTTTCATATTTTTTACAACTTTATAAACAAATAATTTTTGATGATTTAAAAGGTAAAATATTATTAAGTATCCTGTGCAGAATAAAGAAAAATAAATATGTATTTTATTTGTGAAATTTTCTGGATATTTCTTGAATAAGAAATAATATATACCTATGATTGATAATAAAAATATTAATGATTTAATCATATATTTATAATACATATTATATAATAAAAATGTATTTAGTATATATTTTAAAATCTGAAAACTATTCCTACATAGGAATGACTAATGATTTTTTTAGAAGGTGGAAACAACATAATCGCATATTAAAAGGTGGTGCTAGATATACATCAAAAAGGGAATCATGGACACCGGTTTGCATTATAGATGGTTTTAAAACAAAATGCGAAGCAATGCAATGTGAATGGAAGTTAAAAAGAGTTAAAGGGGTAAAAAATAGAATCTCAAATTTAGTTAAAATAATTAAAAATGATGAAAAATGGACAAAAAATAGTCCATTAATTAAAAACCAAAAACTACAAATGTATACAACCGATTTATATAGACCATTATTTGAAAGTATAAAAACAAGAGAACTTGTATGGTTTTAATGAAATATTATATAATATATATATATATATAATAATGGTTGATGATATTAAACCTGGTTATGATAAATTAATATTAGTTGATCCTATTCTAGAATCATTAACTAGTATAAGTGGAAAATTATATGAAAAGAGTAAAGGGGGGGAGGTAGATGGAAAATCCCCTGTATTGAAACTTTATGAAATTATAAATGCCATAAATATTACCTACGGTGATGACAGAGAACACCAAAAATTAAAAAGTGAAGAAGGTATTAGAGAAAAAATAAGAGGTATCATCAACACCTTGGGAAAACGTGCTAACCAACAATGTAATGAGAGTTTTATGAAAGCAAAATCAAAAATGGAGGGAGAGCACAAATACGTTATGAATTTAACTAGTTTACCAGATTTAGAATTTAATCTTAAAATATCAGTAGAACCGGGTCAAGAAACTGATACCCACAATGAAGGAGGTATGGATGATGAAAAATTACTCAAAGCTATTACGGATGGAATTACTACAGAACCGATTGATATTGAAAGTTTGCCAGAAGAAGAGGGTAATCATGATGACTATTCACATACAGAAGGGAAAAAAATACCTGCTCCGAGAGTAGATATTACAAGTGAATTCATACCTAGTAAATTCTCAGAAATTTCTTACCGAGAGGAACAAAAGGAAGGATTATATACATTGCAATTCTTGAAGGATTGCAATAAGGATATTATTGATCAAATGAAAGGGATATTGTGTGAAAAAGGAAAGGGACTATATGATGAGGTAGATAATTGGTTAGAAACTGAAGGTAGCGGTGAATTGGAACATGAATCAAGGTTTGAAAAATTAAAAGGGTGTTTATCTGAAGATGGTTATAAAGAATTAATATATTCAAGAATTTCGGTGAGAATTTCACTTATAGAAATGATAAAATTAAAATACTGTTTGAGGTGGAACTCTTTAGATGATAAAGAAGATTTACTAAAACATTTAGGGTTATTAAAAGGTTTTATAGGAAGTATCACTAAAAAGAATAACAAATATATTGAAGGTTTAAATGATATACAAGTAGCACAAGGTAATTTAGCAGAAGTAAATGACGCATTTACAGTATTAACAAATGAAATAGATGGTTTTGAGGCAACATTGATAGGTAATGAAAGTAGTCCTATTATTCACACTGTTGAAAAATTATACTATAAGACAGATGATGAACGTCATGATGAATTATCTATATTAATCAATGAAAATAAGAAAGAACAAATACTAGAAGAAATATATGGATCATATAAAAATACACCAGATCAAAAAACACTAACAAGTAATCTAGAAGATATTATAGGAGGGATTTTCAAAAATATAACTCTCAGTTATCGTCAATTGTGTTACCCGTATGTTACATATTATAACTTTAAATTAATGCAAATTATGCATGAGACTTTGACACCAGAAACAAAGAAACATATTAAAAAATACACACCTTTTATAATAGAAAAGGAATTACTTTCTGAAAGTACAAAGGGATTGGTTAAATTTGCTAAGGATATGAATGATACTAAAATAGAGAAGTTAAAAGCAAAACAGGAAAGATTAAAAAATATCTATGGAAAGTATTCTCAATCAGAAGGAGGTCAGGATAAAATACTCTGGGAAAAAGTGAGTGAAAAAGTATTCGGTGGAACTGAAAATAACAATATCATTCGTATGAATGAAAATGCAATTAAATATTTTGAGAATTATGTATGCGATACATTAGTCTATCAGGATACAGTAGATAATATTGAAGAACTAAATGATCAAGAAAAAACACTACATTCAAAAGAATATGAATTAAGTTTTGTAACATCAGAAAGAAATAAAATATTAAACAATGAAAGTTTATTAATTGACAAAAATAGACAAATAGATACACTTAAAAGTGAAATTACACTCCTTAAAGGTGTCGTGAGTGAACTTAAAGGAAAAGTAAGTGCAGGGTTACCGAAAAATACAGAGATGCAACACTATTTCAAAATGGAAAAAGATTTCAATGAATACGAGAATGAATTTGAATACCTTTACTTTAAGATATTGAAAATAATCCCTGGTGAATTAAATCAACAGGAAAAAGAAGACAATGAAAGAATAATTAAACGTATTGAAGGTGAATTTATTAAGTTGCACAGTAATGAGAAGAAGGTTAAAAACCTTTATTCAAGTTACAAGGGGGTTATTAATATTTTAAATAATATCAAAGATAATGTTCTTGAATGGGGTAAAACTGCAAACCGTAATCTATACTTGGCGATTCAAGAAGGGAGTATTAATCAAATTAACGATATTAAAAAATTAAAGAAAAAAGCACAAGAATTAAATATTAATTTAGGAGAAGAAGGTAGTTTGGATGAAATTAGATCTAAGATACTAGAGGAGATTTCTGAATTATCACAATGTCCCCCTGGTCAGGAATACTCTATTGAGGAGCCTATTGCTGAAGAAGAAGTAGTCCTTCAGCAACCCCAACTACTTTTACAAGATGGTGTTGTTGGTCAAAATGGTGGTGCTTTAAAACTATCATCACTAAGTGATAAATATCCCAATGGAATGTTTAAAACGTTCCAGAATATTTATAATGATATTGAAAGCAGTTGTAGTGTTTCTAAGGAAAATAGAAAAGATATCGGAGAAGCAATACAAGAATTTGAAGCACCCGAAGGAATACTAAATAAAATGGAACAATTTAGAACACCAGGGACTATTGGAACCAGCACATGGACAGCACAAATATCTAACATCTCTGATGAAAAACCAGAGGGGGTGCAGTTGATAAGTAAAGTTTATGATGAAAAATTTAATAACGAAGTAGGGGGATTTTGTAATAAATACGGTGGTTCTAAATTACGTTCTGCTTTTAAAGAATGTGGTGAAAAATGGAAAATCAATACTTTATGGACATTATTTGACAAATGTGGTAATATAAAAATGGAGGAACATCTCAATAATAGCATGTTACATAATAACATTGCTACACAGATGGGAACAACCATTAATTTAATGCAACGTAGGTTGAGGGGTCTTCTCGGAGGTGCTGCTGTTACAACCCCTCTTATTCTAGAAAAATTATGTAAATTAATCATAACTACACCTTATTATGCATTACTTATTCCAGGGCGTTATATTAGAGATCTTATGCTTAGAGACCTTAGATACAGGAAAGGGACAATATTAATGAAAAGGTCTATAAAAGCAGGGTGGGAGGGAGTTCTTAAATTAGTTGAAACTTTTGGAAATATGACAAAATTTGTTTCCCGTCTTATGGTTGATATGAAAAATGGTATTAGTAAATTACCTGGAAAATTCGGTAGTCTTATTAGAAAGTTAAAAGCAGATATTAATTTAAAAGGGAAAATAAAAAAATTAAAACAGAAACTATGGAGTAAGGATGTAGATGGAGAGATTAAATATGTCCTTATTGGAAAAGCATATATAACTTTTATGCAAGCGGGAAGAAATGCCTTTAAAGCAATCGGTAGTGGGTTAGTATCATTTGGTAAAGGGACATTAGCATTGGGTAAAAGTGGTGTAAAGGGAATTGGTAAAGGGACTATGGCACTAGGTAAAGGGACTTTAACACTTGGTAGTCGTGGTGTAAGGGGTATTGGTAAAGGGACTATGGTACTAGGTAAAGGTGTTGCTAGTGCTGTTAAATACCCATTCAAAAAGATGAGTAATATGTCTAACCCATTCCAAGGTGCTGGAAAAACTTTTGAAGGTATGTTCCGAGAATTACGTAAGGTTAATATCTTTGGAATGGTAATTCCACCACTTCCTGTGGATGTTAATAAATATATAGATAATAGTCTTGTTGAAGATGAATTTAGAACCATTTTTAAAGATATTCAAACACTTTTATATACATTTGTATCTTACACACCTGAGGAAGATGAGAGAAAAGAACAATATATTGCATTCCACAAGTCATTATATAATTTAGATATCCATCAAAGGTTTAAAAAGGTATCAACAAGTGGGAAGATCACCAATCTTCGCAAAATAATTGAAAAAGAAGAAGAATACAATGCCCTCCTGGATGATTACCTCCGCGGATTGGAAGAATATGATGAAGAAGAAATAGAGAGTTACAGAACAATGTATAGTTCTTTAGTAGAGAATGCTAAAAAGATGGTAGATTATTACAGTAATGTTAGTAGGATGGAAGAAGAATTTAATGCTAGGAAAGGGCGCCTTATAATGGATAAAAATGTATTCGTAGATGGTATAAAACAGAAGTGGAATCAAGGTAAACTTGAGGAACTTAAAAAAATGGGATTCAAAGATTCTAATGAATGGAAGGAAATGATGGAAATAAAGGGTAAGGGTTCTGCTTATAGAACATTATTTGATGTATTGCAGATTGGTACTAAAGACAGGATTCAAAAAATTAAATATTTTAATGAAGTATTTGATATACTCGTAATCTCTGATTTAGCTGAAATTTATGAAAGGGATTCAGAAGAAGGAGGTATAATTGATTTAATAATGGAAAAGTTAACTGAAGTTATAGAAGAAAGAGAAGGTGATGTTGATATAGAAAGTGACGATGATAGTATTTCTTCAATTTCTATAATGGTAGAAAGTGATTATTTATCAATTATCCAAAAATTACATTCATTATCAAAGAAAAAGGTAGAGGGTCACCAGAAACTTACTAAGAAATTAGAAGATACTGGAAATAAATTTAAAGGGTTCTTTGGAAATTTAGGGAAAAAATTAGATGGGGCTTCTAAACAAATGGAACTGGGGAATGAAAGTATAGAAAAGAAGTTGTTTAGAGCACAGTATAAATTAGATAATATTAAGAAAGGTGAAGATGAAAGTGAAGAAGAGTTCCAGGTCCGTAAAATAGATCTTCAGGAAAAAGTTGATGATCTTATAAAACAAAAGGCAGAAATAAATAGGAAGGGTAAAAGCTTAAATCAAGGCATACAACGTCTCAAACAATTACAAGAAGAAGATATCAGTTTGGATCAACAATTGGTTCTCTTAACTACCCAGTTAAAAAAATTAGAGGCAAGTGGTGAACCAGAAGGGGATGCTGAAAAATATTCTTATGTTGTAGAGCTTCAGGGTATTAAAGATAAAATAAAAGGTATATCTCTTAAAATTTCTGAAAATAAAGAACAACAGAAAAAAGCGGTTCAAGAAGTAGGTGCACAGGTAGATAGTTTATCAATTCCTTCTGTTGATGATTCCAATGAAGGGGATGTAGTCCCTCAACCAACTCAACCTCGTCCACAACTTAGACCAGACCCCAAGAGAGTGAAGTGGGAAAGGGATCCAGTGAGCAATGTAAGGATGATACAAGGTAGGAATGTTCTATCTAATGTTTTAGATTCTAAAGATTATGAAAGATTTGAAAAAATAGATAAAGAATTAAAATCCCTTAAAGAATTCCACTTACCTAAAATAAAGGAGGAATTTACAAAATTAAGAAAGAAGGAAAGGGTTTTTAATTACCAACGCAGTGTAACAAAAGAAGTTAAATCTTATCATGAAGATGTTAGTAAATTAATTAATGATCTAATGTGGTTGAAAGGTAATTTAGTAAGTGTATTTGAAGATACAAGAGAGTTAATAGTGAATAATAAAACTAAAGGTGGTGCTGGTTCAGAAACTAGAAATAAAGATCCGATGGATGTCCTGAAATATAATATGAAACTATCCGATAGTTATAGGAAGGATATAGAAGAGATGATTAATGAACTTGAAAATATTGTATTAAAACTAAACAATAGATATGGTATAGGGAAGGGGACTAAGAGTAAAGATATTAGATATTATGAAGAAACATTGAAAAGATTAAAAAATATAACGGATTATGATTCTTCATCATATATTAATGCATGTAAACAAGTGAAACGGTTTATCCCTTATAATAAAGAATTATCCGGATATGATGATATATCTAAGCAAATTGAAGAAGCACAGAGGAAATGCAGAGATGTTGCTAAGAAAAAAGATGAAGAGGAAAAGAAAAAGAAAGAAAAATCTGAGGAAGAAAAGAAAACCAAAAAGAAATATGAAAAAGAAATGGATGCCATGAAGAAAGAACTACAAAAAGCTCAAAAACAACCACCCCCTCCACCTGAACCTAGAACTCAAGCACCAACCCCTCAAATTCAAGCACCATCGCCCGGACAACCAGACCGACCAAGGACTGTAACTCCTGTGGCGGCACCCGGACCTGGAACACCACCGGCACCCGGACCTGGAACACCGCCGGAACCCGGACCTGGAACACCGGAGGAACCCGGACCTGGAAAACCACCCACACCAGGGACTCCGTCTACTGAAGGGGAAGATAAAAGTATTGCACCTGTTCCAGGGGCACCTGGAAAAAAACCTAGTGATTTAAATATGGAGAAAACAGTTGATTCAAAATTAATGGATATTAGTAAAAAGCAAGGTTCAGAATTAGTTATCCCTCCCAAAGAAAAGTTAAATGAATTAAGTAAGGTTATGAATAATGATAAGTTTGTTGATATTATCCGTAATAAAAATTTCAGCGAATTTACAGATAAAGAAATAAAAGATGTTGATATTGTAAGAGGTAGATTTAATTCTTTTGTTAATGATTACTATGAATTATTAGATACCTTCTATAATTACAAGAAAAATAAAGAACGTGGAGAAAAAGACGATGTAGTCCTTTTATTAAAACAAGAAAAACAAATAGAGTCATTGAAAGATATAGTTCTAGAATACAAGACTAATCTAGAGAAATTTAGATTAGCATGTGAAAATAAAGTTGATGAAAGGGGTATTGAAAAAGATAAAGAAATGAAACAAAAAGAAAAAGAATTCAAAGATGTTTTCCAATACATGCAGGTATTATTTAAGGAAGAATTAAAAGAAGAAAAGAAAGCAACAAGGACAAATACAAAAATATTAAGAGAAGAAAACGAACTTCAAAAAGAGAAAATTTTATTATTAGAAGATAAGAAGCGTGAAGTAAAGAAGAAACGCACGCCCAAGAAGAATAAACCCGGAAAGAAAAAAACTCCAAAGAAAGAAAGACAAAGAACACCAAAGAAAGAAAGACAAAGGACACCAAAGAAAGATAAAAAGAAATCAACGAAAAGAACCCCCAAGAAAGGTAAATAAGTAAAGTAATTTGTTTTTATATTTTATTTTTTGTATTGTATATTTAATTAATATGCAACAACACTATTCTCCTAATTTAGAGAATGATCCAATTAGGAATTCTTTAAAAAACACTGAACTTTTACCTAGAAAAAATGTTTTTAGTATGATGAAAAATAAAGTCCATTCCGAACAACCATCTACATTTAATAATTCTGCGAGTAAGCAACCTGATCTATATAATAACATATTTACAGAGAACTACAATAGAAACGATGGTCTAAATGAAGAAATGATTGAAAAAGATAAGAAGATTCAAGAGTTAGAATTTAAATTGCAACAAACCGAGTTTGAAAAAGAATCTTTTAAAAATAAATTTGGAATTATTAAGAAATATGAAGAAGAAACTAAAACATTATCTTTGAAATTAAGACAAGAATATGAAAAAAATAAAGAACTTGTTATTTTAAAGAATAAGTTAAGTATTTTTGAACAAAGTAAAAAGGTTGATGATAAAATAATATCCGAATTAAGGAAAAAATTAAAAATGAGCGATGAATACGAAAATGAAGAAGGAATAACACTAGATTTAATGCGTAATGTTGATAATGGAAGTGATGAAGATGAAGAAATTAAAGATATTGATTATGAAGATATATATAAAAAAACACTAGAAGCGGAAAATAAAAGGAATATAAACTTAGATAAATATAATAATGATAAACTTAAAAGTATTATCAAAAAATATATAAATGCAGGTAATGACAGTATTGATGATGTATTTATAAAAATGAAGATAGATGAAAATGTAACTATTACAAAAGACTTAATATCAAGGATTATTTCTGAATTAAAACAATAAATATATATAATATAGTATATGAAAGACTGGGTTTCTCCGATACCTAAAAAGGTCCATCTAATTTGGATAGGGAATAATGATTTCCCAGATTATTTTAAATTTTTCTTGAAAACATTTGAGAAGTATTTTGAAGGTTTTGAAATAAAAGTATGGGGAAATAAAGATCTTAGAAGGAAAAATTTCCCATTAACATTTGACTATATACAAAAAGCAAAGAAACTCCATGGAAAACAAATGTATGATGGAGAGGGTAAAAAGATGTTTGATAAAGATATGAAACCTCTTACATATTCAAAATGGGCACAAATAACTGATCTTATGAGATTAGAAATAGTTTCTAGAAATGGTGGTTATTATTTTGATACTACTTTTGAGATACTAAAACCAATGTACAATCTTTTAAATAAGAAGAATAAAAGGTTTGTAGGGTGTAATGAGGTTCCGAGGTTTAGAGATTATGATATATTATCAAATTCATTTTTTGGTGCAACACCTAATAATCCAATCATTAAAAGACTTTTATCAGAAAAGAAATTAAAAAATATTGATTTTTATAATTCATCCGTTGACTTTGAAACAGGACCTGGTTACCTCCGTTCGGGAATAAGACTAAATGATAATTATCACATATTCCCTACGAAATATTTTTATCCGTTTGTTGAAGAATATTCACCCGGTCAAGATCCATCATACCGTAAATCAAGTAAAAATAAATGTCATAGTAAAAAGAAAACTAAGAGAACAAATAAAAGATTAAAATCAGGTAAAGGTAATATAAGATTTCCGTGTGATAAATACCCTGATTCATATGCTTTGAAGCATTGGCAATTAGGAAAATCATGGTTAGTCTCAGAATATTATACAGAATAATTAGCAATTGATGTTTTATTTTTATCCATTAAACTCTTTATAAGTTTATAAGAACATTTCTTTATAAATTGTTCCCGCTTATGAACATTATTTATTAGTAAATAATCCCCCCTTTCTTCAGATATTACATACTTTTTATCTGCTTTTTTGAGAGATTCCTGTATTACTTTTAATTCTTCTAATGATGTTAAAGAAACAATAAATCCATCATTAAAATATGGATCTTGGATGCAGACAGTTATTTCTGTTTTTTCCCCACTTACGGGAGATACCTTATGTGATTTATATATTTTATCATCTGAAAATAAAAATATGAATAAAGATATCATAAGAGTAACGCATATTAATATTGTATAATTTTCCATCTTTATGTTATATTATATATATATTATAAATCTCGTTTTATATTCATTATCATTTATTATTATCGGTGTTTCACCCTCTTTAGAAATACTATTTAAAAATTCTTCTGATAAATTTAAAGTCTGCTTTGACTCTTCGTTTGTTAAAAAAACTAAATCTAATTTATTTTCTTTGACATCTATATTAATATAAACAATACCATCTCCTCTTTTTTCCTTTTCTTCGGTAATTATTTTTTGAATATTACCATGGTTTGTTTTAATAAAATTTTGAATATATGGGGGGACACTCTCAACATAATTAAGTTTATTCATTATTACAATAATAATTATTATTTTATATAATTTAAACTAATCAATTACCATATTATTCTATGGTTTCCTTTGATGCATCATTAGACTTTATACTAATAGACTTATTTTCTACATCTATTTCACCAAACTTATTATCTTGAACATATTCTATAAATTCTTTAACAAGTTCTTCTAATTTGGAACTATACATCATTTGAAATTTGTTTTTTTTCCATTCTGCGATTGTTAGACTCTCGTAAAATACGAGATCATCCATTACTATAATATTTTGATGTAAATAAATCAAATTTTTATATAATATTTAATATAATGGATTCATTCTATAGTTTAAAATTATATGAAGATATGAAAGATATGAAAGATTGTTTATATATTGATTTAGACTCTGAATCTTCAGATAAGATGTTATATAAATGTTCTTCCAAGATTTCAAAAAAATTAAATGATTCACTTGAAAAAAAAGAAGCTATAGTTGAAGGTTTTACATCTAATTGTTGTCCAGATGGAACAACAAACATAAATAATAACTGTGTTAAAGTTTGCAATAACTGTAAAGTTAATGATTGTAATTTCGGTTCATCAAATATAGGGCAATTTTATCAATATTATTCTGATAAAAAAGAAAAAAAAAATCTAACATCCGATGAGGAAATATTTAATTATATTATAATGGATTACCAGGATAATTAATGTCTGCAATCATCCCATAATATATAGTTCTTATATTGTAAATAACCGACATATATTAGATTAATACAAAAATATATTTTCATTAATTTCATTTTTCTATTCATCGCTAATAGTATATCATTATTTGGATGAACTTCAACTAATCTTCTATTATCATTTATATTACCATTTATATTACCATTTATATTATCATTTCTATTTATAACAATAAGGTGATTCTGGACACCATTGTTGTCATAAGACTCTACATTTACTCTACACATCGGACATTCTATATTACCTCTATTAAACCATGTATGTAAACAATCTTTGCAATATATATGATTACAATTAGTCTTACATAAAGATTCACTTGGGATACAGTTAAAACATATTATACAAGAATCATTTATTGTTTCATTCATGGATTAGTCTTTATATAAAACATCAGAAAATTTTTTAATATTTTGAAAACCGTATATACAACTTTCAAAGGGAAACTTTGTCTTATTTAAATAATACTGGAATTTTATCCATGTCTTGTAATGTTTACTATAATAATCATCTTTCTCTTCATCCATTTTACCTTTTAAATATTGAATTCTAAATATATCTATATGGGAATATAATTCACGAGAAATACTATATTCTTTATTTTTATCTGGTAATAAAAATAACAAACATGATGGTATCGGTCTTATATTACGGTTTTCATTTATAAATAAATAGTAAAAAAATTGATAGTTCTTTAATTCCATATTAAGATTACTTAAATTATATATTTCTTTTTTATCTCCTATATTGTTTTCTATAATTTTTATTATAAGGTCGTCACATAGATAGTCCTTTAAAGCAAGGAAAGTTAAGTATTTCCTTTTCGCAAAAAAAAATTTTAATTGTTCCATTTATATTATATTTATCTTAATCTTAATCTTAAAGTGTATTTATGGTGTTAAGGAATTACCAATCACTCGGGTCAATGTTGTCATCTTCTGGTTCTTCATATGCGCGATTACTGTAGTTGCTGGTATTCACCTTCTCAACAGCCATCTTCACAAAATCCCTTACAACTTCAAAGGATGCATTACGGTCGTTGGAATCCATCTCCACTGTGATAAGGCACTTGCTTTCGCTTTCCCCATCGGTCTTCAGTTGGTGGAAGCGGAGATTCCTCATGCGAATAGGACGATCATCGGATACATTGATTCGGACCTTTTCTCCACTCATGTTTGAATCTGAAGCAGTGATAGACGCCTTGAGTTCACCAACATTCCTCCCCTTTGCACCAATGAACTTTGGAATCATGTGTCCGTCCATCCCCACCTTGAACACAAACTTAGTGTTCATAGAGTTCTTCTTTCGTTCCTTGATCTTCAGGAACACTTCCACATGCTTGTTGAGGTTTCCCATCATGGATGAAAGGTAATTCTTGGCAACTTCTTCGGTGTCTGCAGATGCCTTACAAAGGCACTCATAACCATCACCACCTTCAACTGCACGAACTGTGCAACTGACCCTTCCATTGGGCTTCCCCTCATCGTCAGACATGTCATTGTAGGTCTTGGTAATGACAAACTTCTTCAGGTTGGATCCCTTGGCACCGATGAAAGCACCAACATCTTCCTTCGCAATCCCAACCGCCACAATCATCTCACTCTCAACCTTCGCCTCCTTCACCTCCTTCACCTCTTCTGTGGCTTCTTCTGCGTTACCATCAACCTCCTTGGCACCACCCCGGAGTCGTAGGACGAGGTGGAGGGTGCTTTCCTTTTGGATGTTGTAGTCTGCGAGAGTGCGACCATCCTCAAGTTGCTTCCCTGCAAAGATAAGACGCTGCTGGTCCGGAGGGATTCCCTCCTTGTCCTGGATCTTGGCCTTCACATTCTCCACCGAGTCAGAACCCTCCACCTCAAGGGTGATGGTCTTGCCAGTAAGGGTCTTCACGAAGATCTGCATGGTTGTTTCTGTTAGTTTTTTTGTTCTTTATTCTATTGCTCTTGCTCTTGCTCTTTAATTTGTTGTGTGCTTTCTCTACACACAAAGTTTCAAATTTTATACATTTCTTCTATTTCAGAAGAGAAATAAATAGGATTCTCTTTGGGATCTTCCTTTAAGGGGGAAAAGTAACTATCCTTCTTGAAATTATATCCTACGAAGTATGTATTGTATTCATAGTCATAGAAATCACTCGGACTCATAATACCATTACAGAAACAATCAATATCTATACAATTAATACTCTTAATAAATCTATGAACTTTCCCCCGCACATCATTATACATTTCATCTTTTAATTCACGGGGACACCCCTTACAATATTCACATTGGCATCCCATAATATATTTCTTATTTTCAGGAAGGGTATTACAGTCTAAATGTAGGATATGGACATTATCAATGATTACTTTTTTTTTCATTTCGTTAATATGTTGTACATAAGCATTGTGAAAAGTAAAATTAGGTTTATTTAAAAGATATCTTTTATAGAATGATTTCATAGAAAAAATAAAAATTTTTTTCTGAATTTCTTTTGGTATGTTTTTAATTCTTTTTGTTAATCCCTTTCTCTTTATAATTCTTAAATGCTCCCTCTTTTTTTTATCATTTTTAATTTGTCTTTGTAGTATCTTTTTGAAATCTGCCCTGCTTTTTAATTCTGATTCATATCCTTGCATAAGGATTTATATTTAACTATTGATTATTCTATAAACCATTTCAATGAGGATTTTCCTCTTTTTTTCATCAGTTTCACTCTCAAGCATTGCCTTAATGACAACAGTTGAGAACTTCATCTTTTTATATTTACAACAAAAAAACTTATTTAATCAAATTTTTTATTAGTTTAATAATAATGACGTCCGATTATGAACACTATTTGAATCTATCAAAAGAAGATCTAATTAACGTAATCAAAAAAAAAGACAATGAAATAAACGGAATTCAACAAAGTCTAAAAGATATGGGGGAACTGAAAAAAAAATATTATAATTATAATTTTTTTCACATGCAGGAAATTTCAAGGTTGGATAAAGTTATAGGGGAGTTAAAAGGGTTAAGGGATAAAGGATAGTTTAGCGACCACCTGGGGCAACAGTGTTTTGGCGGGTAAGTCCACCATCATCTTCTTCTTCGGACTCATCAAGGACTGGTCCCGCCTTCATGGCTTCCTTTGCTGCCATGATAGTGTGGACATCGAAGTAGTTCTGGTCCATGCAAGCAGGCATTTCTGGAACTTGGAAAGTGTGGATGTGTGCGTTGATCTGAGTGTTGTGGGATGGAGGTTGAACAGCGGTGAAAGTCTTGAGGTCTTCAGAGGAGTAGAGTTCGTAGATGAGGGACTTGACAGCATCAACATCTTGACAAACATCCTGACCCTCTGCGTCACGGAGTTGGTATCCTGGACCAGTGCGATTTCCAGAAGCATTCACCCCAGTCCTCTTTTCATCAGGGAGTCCACAGATCGCCTTCGCGAAATAATCGCGGATGGTAGTAGTTGGTCCGAGACCGAGTTCCGCCGCCTTTGCGATGACCTTTTCTCCGCAATCCGAGATTGCAACATTGTTCTTCAGGTTGAGGACGGCACGCTCAAGGAACTCAACACGAGCCTTGAAGTCTTCATCCTCCTTGTCGTCAGTGTGAAGGCAGTCGTTGAACGTGTATGGGACACCTTCTCCCTGAGGAGTGTTCTTCACACACATGAGATGCGAAGCACGACCACCATGTTTCTCTTCGCCTGGTGCTAGATCGCGACCGGGAAACCCAAGCGGATGGAGGACTGTGAAGTTTCCATCACTTAGGAGAGGAATGTCAACATCTTCATGGATCTGCCTCCAAAGACCCAGGCAATTGAATCCTGACCCGGTCTTCGCCTTGAGGAAGATCTTGTCCAGTCCCGCCATCTTGAACTGATCTGTGAAGTCAACCTCCTCAGTCGTGGCATACTGATTGAAGACCGATGTCTGACCCTCGGCGAGATGGGCCTTAGAGAGGACGCTGTACTCGCGAACCTTGGAGTTCACGAGGTCAACGTTGTTCGGTTGAACGTAGGTGAGGGTGGATGCGGATGCTCCCATTGTTCTGTGCTTGTCGGTGGTGGGTGAGTAAGTTCTGCGAGTTCTGTGAGTTCTGTGAGTTCTGTGAGTTCTGTGAGTTCTGTGAGTTCTGTGAGTTGTTTGTTTGACATCAAAAATATCTAGGTTTCAAATTTTTTTGTTTCTGGAGAAATCTCGCAGGAAAAATCCTCTACACAGTAAATTTGAAACTTACATAGAATTGAAGGTAGGCTTCTAAGGTGAAGGGAAGTAATACCAGGGTGCCCGAGTGGTCTAAGGGAAGGGGGGAGACCTCCTTGGTCTGATCATTCCGTCGCAAGATACCTCTGAATCTATGGTTGAAGATGACTGATCACCATCTGATATCATTTGCTGCAGGAGGAGCGCAGTAGGCGTGCTAGGGTTTAATAAAAAGGTCTCATAGGGAAGAGACTTACCAGTAGTCTGACTGTGACGGGGTGTGAAGTTAAACAAACATCGCGGGTTCGAACCCCGCCCTTGGTAAAAAGTCCTCACACGAGGCACATTAGTCCATTAGCTTAAAGGTAAAGCAGTTAATCCAATAGGTTAACAGTTCGCAGGTTCGTTTCCTGTGATGGACGGAGTAATTGCCCTAAGCAATCTATGCTGGTCTAGCTCAAGTCGCCTTCGGGCAAACAGGGACTTTTAATCCCTGGACAGGTCAGAGCGCCGGAATTTAATCCGGAGGTCGCGGTTCGGGTCCACGGGTCGGCAATTTTTTTTAGGTTTAAGGTAAGGTAATTTACAATAGGTTTAAGATAAGTATTATCAATAAAAATATTAAGAATAATCTCTTTTTAGTAATAGTGGACTTATTACTGAATCCTTCGGTTGTTTCCTCGCTTTCAACCTTTGTACACTTAATACTTCCAGGATTAAAATTATCCTCAAAACATTTAGGTTGAACTCCGCTAATACTATAACCCTCTTTACAAGTAATATTGCAAGATTCACCACTATATAATATTGTTTTATTGCAACTTCCAGCAGCATTCTCAGGTAGTTCGTAATCATCTATGTTACATTTGCATTTAGATGAACTGTTTTCTGGATATTCTTCATTGAATTCTATATTACCACATTCAAAACAAGCACCATCTATTAAATATTCATCTTTACATTCACATATATTTGAGTTGTTAATGTCTTTATCATAATTAACATTCATCTCCTTATTATATGGACATTCTTGACATTCTTCTGTTTGTTCACTATAAAATGTATCACTACCTTCTAAACATTTATAATCTGATTCGGGGTTTATTTTAATATTTTTTCCATATATATCACATGTTACTTCAGCACTTGGGTGAATATTATCTGCGGAACATTTTCTACATACATTTAGTCCTTCTTGATTAACAGAGGGGTAATATCCATCCTTACAGTAATTTATACCAGCAACATCTGGTTCTGTATTTTCTGAATTAATACCACATTTGTATTCTATATCATCTTTAGAATTATTAATTTGCCTACAACAATGGGATCCACCTTTATCCCTTATATATCCACTGTTACATTTACTTACACTACAATCCAAATAATTAGAATCTTTTAAAATTTCACTATCCTTTATTCTAATCATTGATGAAACATTCGGTTTATCATCACAGCAATAACCCCCCCTTTCCTCACCTTCTTTAAATTCAAATTTCGTATCTATAAAACGTAGTTTTTTATTTGAATTTGAAGGTGTGAATAATTCTGTCCCCATTGAACCGCATTGTGGATAACATGATTTATCTTCTTTTTCATTTATATTTCCACCATATTTTACAGGGCATAAATCACAACCTAAGAGTTTAAATTGTTGATATTCACCTTTATCCCCAAGTTTAAAGTCTGTATAATCTTCACATGCATCTACCTCTATACCTGGTTCACCTTCATAACCTGGTGAACATTGAACTACGATTTTACTCGCCGTGTCCTGCTTTATATTAATAGCACCTTCCTTCTTTTTAATAATATATCCATCACCTGTAATCCATTTATTTCCACGAGTTAAACATTTGGTTGGGTCTTTTTCATCTAGTTTTTTAAAATCTTTTAAAAACGGTTGATTTGTTTTATTTTCCCAGCATCCTGGAGTATATAATTTACTTAATTTCCCATATAATGTAGCATCTTTTTCTAAAACATTTACATGTTCTTCTATTTCCTTTAAATTTTTAAATTCTTTTCCATCTCCATAACAAATATTATATTTTTCATTACCATTGCAATTTTCTTCTTCATAATTAATATTATTCGGATGTTTACAAACAGTCATATATATATATACTTATGTTAAAATTTGACATATATATTTTAAAATACTAAAATGAAAGGTAATATATCTTTTGAATTATTATTAAGCGCGGATGGAAAGGTATATGATATTTCTTTTAAAAGGAGTGATAAACTAAGTATAACATCTATTAAAAAAGAAGAAAAATTGGTAGAAATAAGGGAAAACCCTCTTATTGAAGAATGTGAGAAAAAAGAAGAAGATCAGGAAATTAAAACTGAAGGGAAAACAATTTTTGAAGATGACAATTCAGAAGAGGAAGATGAAAGCATTACTAGAATTTATGAAGGAGTAACTTATGTTTCTTTCCCCGGTATTAAGAGTATTTATCGTGAGAAGGATCTAAAGTATATGGGTTCACTAGAGGAGGGTGTATTCTCTAATTTTATCCCTACAGGATGATGTTCTCCTTATTTATCCTTTCAAATAATATAAATTTGAAATCCACTAAAATCTAGTTACACATATTAAATAGGAAAAGAACAGAACAGAACAGAACAGAACAGAAAAACAAAGTAACAAGACTCACACAAAGGATCATGGACGCTCAGTTTAACTCTAATGTCTACCATTTCACGGGGGAGATGATGACTCTCCTCCTGGAGAAGTTTGATGGGAAGGTGGTTGGTTCGGAAGAAATGAACATGTCGGTCATCATGCAGGAACTCTTCGGGGATTTCAAGCCTGGTGACAAGGTGGTGCCCCAGGAAGAGGATGGGGGAGATGTAGGGAAGACCTCTGGTTCCAAGAAGAAGAAGAAGAAGAAGAAGGCAGAGGGGGAACCGAAGCGCCCAACTACAGCATTCTTCTTCTACACAGCAAGTATCCGCGAAACTGTGAAGAAGGAAAATCCAGGGAAGGGGGTTGCTGAACTAAGCAAGATCTATGGTCAGATGTGGGCAGACCTGAGTGATGCAGATAAGGGACCATTCAAGGAAAAGAATGAACTAGACAAGGAACGTTATGCCAAGGAAATGGAAGTATGGAAGCAGAATAAGCCCTAAATTAGATATCATTTACCCCACCACCCTATAATAACAAATTTGAAATATAATAAAATTTTTTTTGTATAAAAAATGGACGGTCTACTCCATAAAATAAAACTTAAAGAAAAAAAAATTGATGGTTTTGAGAACTCTAATAACCTCCTTGGAGAGGGGGCACAGGGGTCGGTATATAGTTACCTTTCACCAAATAATGAACAATTAGTTGTAAAGATGATGGGGTGTGAAGAATGGGAATCCTATAATGAATTTTGTAAAGATATTGTTTGGCAATCTATGATTCACGAGGAACTAAATAAGTTGGATAGTTCGGTAAAGGTCCATGGTTATGACCTGTATACTAATAAAGATGAGGAATACGTATGTTTTATCATGGATTTTTATGAAGGATTCAAAGATTGTTTATCTTTCATAGATGATAATAGCAATTGGTCACGGGAGGTTTGCACACCATATAGTATGAAAAATAGGTATAAGGAAACGTTGTATTACACACTTGATAGAAAACTAAAGGTATCCACAATTAAGAATATGGTGGGTGCACTTAAGGATATCCATGAAGTAGATATAGTGCATGGTGATATTAAGACAAACAATATAATCATAAACCCCGAAACAGGTAATATTAAGTTTATTGATTTTGGTGCAGCAATATTTATTGAAGAGGGGAGGAAGTTTATGGAAACTGATTGGGTACACGGGACTTTGGGATACAGGGCACCTGAAGAGGAGCATGATAATCTTTTAGGTAAATCTTCTGATATTTATTCCCTTGCAGTAACTATTATTGAATTATGGACAGCTAATATATGGTATTCAGGGGAATCATTCAAAAAATGCCGTAACGAAGTCCTAAAAGCACTTAGAATAATAGAAAAAGAAGAAAGTGATTTAGGTGCTATTCTAAGGAAATGCTTACATATGAGTGGAAGTAGGAGACCTACTATTCAAAAACTCAATAGTTTCTTTCAAGGTTACTCGTGATCACAGATAAAGAAACTTTCAGTATGGTTTGATACAAGTATCATTTCTATAGTTTTACCATGTATGTGGAAATTTTTTTTATTTACTATTTCAACTAAATTTGTGAAATTGTTTTTAATAAGACACTCTTTTAATTCTCTTACGAAAATTTTGATTATATCATCAATAGTTTCAACATTATAAAGTGATATATCTACAGTAAAATCTGAAAATAATTCCGAAGATGCTATAAACTTTCTTTTTTCACTCATATGTTAAATATATAAAAAAAATATTTTTAAATAGTATATTATGGATCGTGAATTAGGTATTTATAATAAATTGGGAGGTGGAGAAAAATATAAAACTATACCTATGGTTGGAGGTTCTATAGATGCGAAAGGTAGTGAAGATGATAATAAAAAAAAACGTATTCAAAGGTTAGAAGATAAGATAGCCACTTTGGAAAATGAATTAAAAAAACTGAAGGAAAATGAATTAAAAAAAACTGAAGGAAAATAATATCTAATACTTGTATAATAATGATTGATCCAGATATTAAACAAAGAATTAAAGTTGCGGGTATATTTTTATTGCAATCCTACAAAATCCTTACAGGGACTATGTTGTCTCTTTTTATTCCCCAAAGTTGTGGTGATAAAATGTGTTCTCTACAAGAAAATTATGATAAAACAGAACTTTATCATAAATCGTTATTTTATTGGAATAGTTTCACAATGTTATCATTCTTTTGCACTTATATTATAGAACTCTGGAGGGAAGAATGGTGTGTAAAATACTTAGATATTGATAATAATTTTTCCGACAATGGTTTAAAAGGAATTATAGTCAAAGATAAGAATTTAGATAATTACATGGACAAGGTCAATAAATATTATTATATTATGGTACGTATTACGTGCTTCCTTTATTTTGTCAATTTAGGACTGACTGCTCGTATGTTAAAGAGTGATTACCACAGTAACTCTACGATTTCATGCTTCGTGAGTTTTTCTTTACTTGTTTTAATGAAATTATATAATTCCTATACAGTAGCATATCAATCTGTTAAAAATGATAAAATGATGAGCGCATATATGAATGAATTTGTATCTTACAATGTCATTGATGACGACTATGTTCAAGAAAAATATGGGGGCAATAAAAATAATAGATTAGAGGATGTAACACATTTAGACATTGATAATGAAAAAGATGATGATTTTAAAGATGATAATGAAAACGAAGAAAAAGAAGAAAGTGTTAAAGAGGAAGAAATTATACCAATTATCAGTAAAGTGTGATTATTTAAACCATTACCTCCTTTTACACGCCTCAGCGATGAAACACCATAAACATATAATAATCAAGATATATGGTATGAAACTCCAACTATCATCTGGGATGGGATAACCATGTTCATATTTATTTGTAAAATGAGTAATACCACTCAGAAATCCATCCTTATTCCAACAATTTGTCCCACCAGTATTATTTTTAGGGACTTTTATAGGCATCATTACCGTTCTATTTTCTAAGTATGTATCCACCAATCCTTGATTATTACCATCATTGATATGATAATGCAAAACATCATCACATCCTATGTTAATTGACGGGCAGCACCCGTGTTCTCCACAATCATCCCTACCATATACATGATTATAACCATTCACTATATCCCTTAAACTTACGCAATTAGACTTAATTGAATCATGGGCATGTGTAACATAGACATCAAGATTTATCGTTTTATAATCCATATATTGATGTCCATTTGTTGTGACTATCTTACATTGATCATAGATTTCACAACAACCATAATCAAAGTCATCACATGTTTTCTTTGAATAAGTAGTGTGCCGTATAGAAGCAGTTATACTTCCTGGTTCAGGTCCAGCATTGAAAACGCTTAATAGAATTAATAAATTTACTACGACTGCGATGATCACTATAATTGCCATAAGAAATCTACACCTCGGACCATCCTTACATCTACTTTCTTCTTTTTCATCACTGGTATCATCTGTTGTAAAGACCAATACCTCGTTTTCACCACTCAGTGAATCACCTCTTTCTACATCAGTTGAAGGATTATTCGCTTCAAGCATTTTTTTAGGTTGCCCTCTATCAGAAGACATTGATGAATCAAAACCTTTTAGTATTTAAGTTTACTATTTTCAAATTTAATTTTAATATTCATCGTGGGTAACCTTGAAAGTTTAGACCTTCACAACATGTTCATAAATTTAAGAAACTTAAGAACATTTTATTTTTGTATAATTCATTCTTCCCGCGCCATTGCTGTTCCATACCCACTTTGTCCAATTCCGATTATCAGGTGTATCTGAAGAAGAGCGTGGCGATCCTATCCGAGGTTGTATAGTAATTATTGTACCGGCACCATATCCATCTGGGATCTCTGTTCCCCCATATTCATCACTGTCAGTTACAGATTCATTATATCCAAATGACTTACAGATATCATCAAAGAAAGGTTTTGCTGCAGTAGCACTAGCATTTAACCCTGTCTTATTAATATCCAGAAAACCACCCGAGGAGTGAGAATCCCACGACCTAATTTCCACTTTATTCTCACGGGTGGTGTCGGTGCAGCCGGCGGGGCACTCCGCCGAGTTCATCGTCATTGACGGCGAGCCCCAGCACGTCAGGCCCGTAGTCTCGTCCGTAGGGGTGCCGGTGCAACTGCGCGGATACTTTGGTTCCCATTCAAGGTTTCCTAATGAAGCCATACAATTATTCATATCAGATATACTAACATAACCACTCTCTGAAGAAGTTCCACACATCCCATTAATAATACCTCCATCGGGCCCTTCTGAAGCACCGGTCGCAGAATCAGCAGAACATGCCTGTGTATTGCAAGCACGACTTTCACTTTCACCATCTGTTGCAGGACATTCTGCTCCACCCGCAACCGCCGCGGAAGTTACAGAATATGTCCTTTCTTGTGTCCCACCACCACACTCTACGCTGCAACCCCCCCACGCACCCCAATCTCCTACACATTGAACAGGACAAGGTTGTGTATTACATTCCCTGGTTTCAGTATCTCCACTTTCATTAGGACATTCAACACCCCCTTCTTCTGCGTTTTCCATAACAGTATAACTTCTCTCTTGTGTTCCACCGCCGCAATTATCACTACATTCACTCCATTCCCCCCATCCACCTTCACATTCACCACATTCGCGTAACATACAGGTGCGACTATTTTCTGTACCTTCTGGATATGGACATTCAGCCCCATCACCAACTCTCTCATTTGTTATACTATATGTTCTTACACTATCCCCGGAACCACAAGATCTATTACATTCACTCCATTGACTCCATGATCCCTGACAGTCACCTTGAGCACACTCACCATCATTACATGATGTATATTCAACATGACCAGATGCATGTGGACATTCTGCTCCATTTCCAATTTTTTGTCTGGTAATTTGATATATCTTACTTTTCATTCCATGTCCACATGAATTACTGCATTCACTCCATTCACTCCACTCACCATTACAATCATTTATATTTTCACCATCATCCTCATCGTCACTGTCACCTCCACTAGTTATTATTATTATAATAATAATAAAAACTACAAATACAGTTCCACCTATAAGTAGTCCTTTTAATATCTTCGGATTCATAATTATATATATATATATATATTATAAACATAAAAATTATATTCAAAAACAGTTAGAAAACATATATTTTTATCTTTAAAATTAGATAATTAACCTATATATTTATTGTTCAATATTAAGCAAATTACTGAGTAAGTTAATTATATTTAGGAACATATCTAATACATTTTCTAAATACCCTGTTTTCCCATTAACACATTTCTTTGAAAATTCCATAACCCGTTTAGTATCATACATGACAAAGAATGAAAATATAAATATAATAACATAACTTAATATTGTGGAATATTTTTTATCAAAGAAATATCTATCTAATATTCTTAAAATGATTGTAATGATTAGACCAAATAATAATGCTATCTCAAAATTAGACTTCAATAAATTAGGGAATGTTAGAGCGATACCAACACATACAATCAGTATGAGAATTAATTTTTTGAGGACTGATTTGATTTCTTTTTCATTAAACTTCTCATGGTATTTCTTAGCAATTATACCAAGAATGATTATTATAGAAAACCAAATGATATGTTTTAAGTATATATTATCAACCTTATGAAAAGCAAATATTAGACCAAAAAGTAATAATACTGCGACTAAACCTTTTATCGCATTTTTAGTTATACCAAAATCTAATTCATTGGATGAATAAAAGTAAACTGCTAAACTTGTTAATAAATATAAGAAATAGTTTGCAAAATATCTATCACATGTTTGTTTTCCATTTTTGAATGCGGAAAAGTAAATTGCACCGAATAAAATAGGTATTGCAAGTTGAAGTTTTTTCTTTGAGAATATTTCGTCCATTTTAATTAATTACAACAAAAAATTTGAAAAGGATATCTTGTTTTTATTAAAAAGTGATTACACTTTAAAATGAATGACAAAATTAACGAGGCGTGTTACTATAAAGCATTATGTAATGGTAACTATAAGGAGACATTGAAATTTATAGATATATCTTATGCCACCCTAAAGAAATACAATACGATTGGTGAAAATCTAGATTTTGAACTAAGGGAACTTCTTGATAAAAAAGGTAAGTCAAAACTTAGTATTGGTCTCGCCCTTAAATTTTGTGAAGTCATTAACAAAGATCATCAGTATAGTGTTTACCAGCAATTATCATCACGTCAATTAACAAATAAAGAAAAAATAAATACGTTTGAAGATTACCTTGATTGTAGCATTTGTTGTGAAAAAAGTCACATACAAGAGAAATTACCATGTTGTGGTCATATTATATGTATAAAGTGCCTCTACAAGACAGTTGATAATATGATAAATGATATCGCATTTTCGGGATGTACATGCCCCTTCTGTAATTCTTATTTCTCTAAAGATTTTCTATACAAACTCCTTTCTTTTAATAGAAAATATGAAAAAGTAACTTCACTATATATCCATGATAGAGAAATATTCATTAATAGAAATTATTACCGTAACATTTGGAGGAAAATGAGAGCAATTATTGAACAGGTTGAAATAATGAAAGGGAAAATGATTGGTCCTTCCCTTAATTTTAAAGCGCTCGTTTCAGATGATGAAAAAGAAAAATATTATGGAGTTTGTAAGGAGTGTTGTCCACCGATCTTAAACGAAACACAAGTTTTTAATCATATCAAGGTAAACACCATTGATAGAGAATGCGCTGATGGAGAAGGTAATATGGTTGTTCTAAACCATAATATGTTTAAATGTGAAAATTGCGGAGATAAAGATAATGAATATAAGAAATGCCCTCATTGTGGAATAAAAACACTCCGCCCAGATGCTTGTAATTATGTTATATGTGGTGACCATAGATGGTGTTGGATATGTAATGAACGTCTTCCAAATGACCATAATGGTCATAATGTCCATTATTGGACTGGAGCAGGGACAAGCCCATACTCTAACCATTGTAGAAGGAGTATAAATTACCATCTACCTGATTTTGTGATGGATCATTGTGATTGTAGTGCTTGTGCCCCATATTCTGGACTTAAACTTTGTAAAAACCTTGAATGCTATAATAGATGTGAAAATGCAGGTGATACAATTTGCAGTAAATGCGCATAAATTTGATTTAAAGTTAGACTAGAAAGTATAGTTAATTGGATAATTATGAAGAATCTATTCTTTATTGATTTTGAGACTACAGGATTGAACCCATACCATAATGAAACAATTGAGGTGGGTATTCAAAAATATGGTAGTGACGCATACTACAACACACTCATTATTCCTAAAACGGAAAATGGAATCTATTATAAATACGTGCCTAAAAAAGTCACAGAAATTACTGGTATCACTGACAAAGTTATTATTAAAGAAGGTATCTCTCAGGAAGATGCTATTTTCAATACTTATAAATATATTGAAGATAACAGTGAAGAAGGTCCAATATATATTATAGCACATAACGGATTATGTTTTGATTTCATATTCTTTAAAAAGATGATTACCCTTTACAACAATAGTAGTAGTGTAAAGACCAGGAATACAACTATAAAGAAGAACATACTAAAACGTTTTAATTACATTGACACAATGCTTCTAGCAAGATACTTAATACCGAATGATAGGGTCAATCAACCTACACTTTGCAATCGGTTTAATATTAAGAACACTGATGAACATAGATCTATGGGAGATGTTAAATCCCTTATGAGTCTATATGTTATTATTTGTGAACAATTATCACGTATAATGGGTAAATCAGATAATCACTATCTAGAAAATACTGATAAGGTCTTAGAAGAACTATTTATCTAGAGTATTCCTATTCTATGTAAAACTGAATATATTACGGTTATCAAGAAGATTATAATTGTGTAATTAATTATCTTTGATATTAATACTAATTTTTTACTAAGTTGTTTTTTATTTTCTTCAGAATATTGTTTTAATTCTTTTGATAGGATAAATGAAATCACTAAGAATACTAAACCTAAAGCAAATAATATCTTATTTGATAGATTTTTTTTTAAAATTTCCCTTTCTGAAAACGACAATAATGCCAGTGATAAAGAAGAATACAACCCTACATTCCTAAGATTTGTATGGTATGTTCCAAGAATACTATTTTTAGTCATTATTATATTATAATTATTTAAAATTTCTATCTATTATTATTATGGATTCCACAGAACTACTTCAAAATAGACAACTCTATTTTAATGAGGGTACATCTAATGAATTAAGAAAAGAATTTATTAAAAATATGTATCTTTCTTTATTTTCAAAAATGTTATTTATACAATGTTCTTTATACATACCATATTCGGAGTATGGGGGATATTTCTTTCATTCATTCATATCGGGTGGTTTATTTGTCATTTTTGCATATATTCTATTCATTTGTAGTGCTTTATTATATAGTAATTTTATAGAAATTAGTAATTATGATATAACTTTATATTCATATCTATTGACATTAACATTTTCATATCTGTTTACATACCTTACATACTATTTTGATACACCATTTTTTATCTTAAACACACATTATTTAACAATGTTATTTCTATCAATATTCATGTATACTTATCAAACAAGATATCCATATTATTATAATAATCTGATAAAGGTATCTTTTATTTCTCAATTAATGGTATTTTTAGTCATGTCAATGATATATGATAATTTCCAATATATTTTACTCACATACTTAACATCATCAATTGCAAAATTATATATACTTACGGATACAGAATGTATGGTGACAAAAGAAGAAAGGAAATTCCCCATTAAAGTAGATCAATATTTATCAGGAACGATATTATTGTATCTGGATCTTTTTGGTATTTTTCCGTATTTAATTAAAATGTTTAATGGAATATAATTATATTATAATAGAATAATATAGATTATGGAAAAAAAAAGAAAATGGACAGAACAAGATAACGAAACACTTATTGTATTACATGAATCATCTAAATATTACAAAGAATTATATGAAAGAGTTGGTAAATTTTATAGAACAATGAATAAAATACTAGGTCTTACATGCATAATCACATCCTCTGTTTCTACAAGCATATTTTGGATAGATACAGGTCAGAATAGAATACAATACTTAAATAATAGTGGTAATGATTATGATGAATCAGATAATGATATTCTTTTAAAAACACTTTTAGGGATAATGTTATTTTCAACCGTTTTTCAGAATATTATAAGTTTTATAGATACTTCTAATGATTATTTAGAAACATCTGCAGCTTATAGAAAAATACAATTTAAAATAGAAGCAATTGGAGATATTCATCCATTAAGGAGAAAAGGTGGTCCTAAAAAAGCACTCCCTAACTTAAGGGATGCTACAAATAAATTATCACAAGATAGTAATGATATTAATTCATGCCTAAAATGGTTATTTCATGATAAGAATAATGTAATATCCTACATGAGAGAAAAACATAATAAATATGGAAAAGAAGATATAAGTGATGAAGAATATTCCGGAGACTATAATAACTTTGCTGTTGATGAAGTAGAACTATCATATATTCAAACATAATATCATTTTATATCTTTAAAAAGAATATGCTCACCACACCATTCTGAACTAATTCCTTCTTCAGAAATTTTTATAAGTTTTTCTACTGCGTTTTTTTCTTTAGTCTTCATTCGTATATCATTATCACACCATGGTGAATCTGGAGATGTATATTTCCATTGTTGAAAAAGTTCATTTATATGTTTTATCCGTGGTTCTAAATCTATAATCGTTTTATTTAAAAGTTCTACATCTTTTAAATATTCTTTTCTATTATTGTATACTTTCATTATATTTAGTATTATAACTTATTTTGTTTTTATATATTTATAATGTCCAACACCACTGGAATTTCATGAAATTATCAGTAGAGTTATTCTTCTTAATTATTTTAATTGTTTCAGTTGTTTTTTCTTTTATTGATTTAATTTTAGGACTTTTAGGGACAATATTATCTTTACACTTATTATCATTAATTTGTTTAATAACCCGTTCAATCGCCATATTCATACTATAATATCTATTATATATTATTTTTTTATATAAAAAAAATAATGTTTTCTTTTCTTCTCTTCTTTTCTAAACTAGTCTAAGTCTCATTGTGGGAAATGGGATTTCTTCATAACATCCCCACTCCAGGTGGACTTCGGGGTCTTCCTTGAACCCCCATTTTTCGTAGAATTTCATAAGTCCATCTTGACTTTTCTTCCCCTTCTGATACCAAAATCCACCATAGTCATTTTCCCCTGGTTCATCTTCATTGACTTCCCTCAAACCATTCCCCTTCCATAACTGACCAGGTTCTTCGGAGGTCGTTTCCTCTAGAAGGTATTCTCTGATGCATTCTTCAATATATTCTTGCTCAAGGTTGTAGTAGGGGATCCCCCTCTCGTTTTTTCTCATACATTTCCTCCATAGTTCGTAACTCAGCACTTCTAGTGCGTCTTCGTCAGGATACCACTGTTCTCCCT